>JGI20163J15578_10000562_pt1 | contig 15312 bp, 13 predicted proteins | sample TergutCu122P1_FD_15578 | JGI IMG/M metagenome (IMG submission 15578)
CCTGCAAAACTCATCCATGTGAAAATACCAATCATCATAAGAGAGAATGTGACTACACCATAGTTGGGTACAAGCTGTAGAAATACAATTATCAACATAAGGCTGGGGACCATCCCCCAAAAGTTAAACAAACGCATAAGCACATTGTCTACATGCCCGCCATAAAACCCAGCAAGGAGCCCAAATGTAATGCCAATTATCGCCCCGCCAAAAGTTACAATATAAGCAATTGTAAAAGAATTTCTGGCACTTAATATTAGCTGATGCAGCATGTCACGCCCTGCAGAGTCTGTACCAAGAAAAAAATCTCCGCCCGGTGGAAGCAGACGGGTACGTAAATTTACAAAGGCCGCATCTACCGGGTCTATGAACATTGCCCAAATATACACTGTGGCTGTAATAAGAACAAACAGTATTAAGCCCACGAGGGCTAACTTGTCGCGATAAATTTCTCGCCACATTATTTTCCATACACTAGCTGTATTCATGTGCCCTCCTTATTTTATTCTAATACGTGGGTCAACAATAGTGATTATTATGTCTGAAACAAGCATTGAGATTACAGACAGTACCGCAAAAAACATAATCAACATGTTAACAACGGGGAAGTCTCTGTCGGTGATTGCAGTAAGAAATAACTCACCCATGCCCGGGTATGAAAATATTGTTTCGATGAATATAGAGCCGCTAAACAACCCGGCAATAATGCCGCCCATACCGCCGGCTACCGGCAAGAATGCGTTACGTAATACATGATTTTTATATATTTTCTTTTCCGGCACGCCTTTAGAGCGTGCGGTAGTAACAAAGTCCGATGTTTCATAATCTATAATTTCACTGCGCAAAAAGTAAATAATGCCAATTGTACTTATTGAAGCAAGAGTAAACGCAGGAAGTATCAGGTGATGTAAACGGCTTATAAAATATCCAATTGTACCTGCTGTAGCCCTTGGGTCCACACTTCCGGTGACAGGAAATATGGCTATGTCCCTGCCAATGGCAAAACCAAATAAGGCAAAGTTTGTACCAAAGCCAAATATCAGCAAGTTAATAATGGCAAGTACTACCGTAGGCATAGACAGTGCAATAAAAGTGTAAAGCATTATTACTTTGTCTACGGGCCTGCCATGTTTGCGCCCGGCAAGAAGCCCAAGAGGTATAGCTAACAAATACGTAAATAACGTAGTAAGTGCGGAAAGACGAACAGTGTTGCCAATTCTATCTCCGACAATGTCCATTACAGGACGGTTATGTCTTGTGCTTGTGCCAAAGTCTCGCTCTAAAATAAGAGCACGCATCCAACGGCCATACTGTACATACCATGGGTCATTTAAGCCGTGTCTTTCTCGCAATTCTTCAAGGATTGCAGGTGACATATCCGGGGTTATTCTTCCTCTTAAAGCATCCCCCGGCATAACACTGGCAAGCAGAAATATAAGCACGCTAAGAGCTAACAACTGCGGTATCATTATCAAAAAACGCCGTACAATTGTCTTCCACATATTGATACCTCCTTACTTAACCGCTACATAGTGCGTGTCAGAAATTTTTTGTAAATCCGGTACATCGTGGCCGTTAATATAGTATTTGTCCATCCCGGTTTCGTACTCGGCGGATATTTCCGCACGATTTTTCGCGTTCTGCGCCCGCTTCTCCGGGTCTATGTCCGGGATGGCGGCAATCAGACGCTTTGTGTAAATGTGGGTTGGGTTGTCGTAAATATCCTGGCGCGTACCAACTTCTACAAACCTTGAGTTGTGCATGATAACTAAGTTTTCGCACATGTGACGTACAACGCCCAAGTCGTGGCTTATAAAAAGGTAGGCAAGATCCAATTCCTGTTGGATATCTTTTAAATGGTTTAAGACTTGCGCCTGTACAGACAAATCCAGGGCAGATACGGGCTCGTCGGCTACGATGAGTTTGGGCTTTAAGGCGATTGCCCTTGCTACGCCAATGCGCTGCCGCTGCCCGCCGGAAAATTCGAAGGGGTACTTGCTTGCGTTGTCACTGGACATGCCAACAATTGAAAGCAGTTCGTCCACACGTTTCCGTTCTTCCGCTTTAGAGAGCTTTTCGAAGTTTCGGATTGGCTCGGCTATTATGTCAAGCACGCGCTTACGGGGGTTTAACGATGAATATACGTCTTGGAAAATCATTTGTACGCTTTTGCGGTAAGGGGAGCGGTTCCTTTTAACAGAGCGGGTTATGTCTTTCCCCTCGAAAAGGATTTTCCCGCTTGTAATTTCCGCAAGGCCAAGGATTGCCTTGCCCATTGTACTTTTTCCGCTGCCGCTTTCACCAACAAGGCCAACGGTTTGGCCCGCTTCAATTTCAAAATTAACGCCATCTACAGCCTTTACATAACCAACGGTGCGCCCAAGAATGCCGCCCTTTATGGGGTAGTAAACTTTTAGGTTTTTTACTTCAAGTAAGGCCATTACTTTACACCCCCGTCAAATGTGAAGGTTTTGTAACAGCTGCACAATACAAAATGATATGGTGCAACTTCATGATACTTGGGGTCTGTTTCGTGGGCACTGTCCGGTATCCAAGGGATGCGCTCTGCAAAGCGGCAGCCACGGCGCGGCAAGTTTTTTAGTGTAGGAACTATGCCCTGGATGGTCTGCAGGCGTTCTTCTTCGCTTAAGGCATTGGGTATAGAGTTAAGCAGTGACCTTGTATACGGGTGCTGAGGGTTGGCAAAAAGTTCGCCCACTTCGGCGGTTTCTACAATTTGGCCGGCGTACATTACGGCAACCCTGTCTGCCATTTCTGCAACAACACCCAAGTCGTGGGTGATAAGAATCATGCTTTCACCGGTTTCTTTACGGATGTCGCGCAACAGGTCAAGAATTTGCGCCTGGATAGTAACGTCCAGGGCTGTAGTGGGTTCGTCGGCAATAACAAGGTCCGGCTTGCAGGAAATTGCAATGGCAATCATGGCGCGCTGGCGCATCCCCCCGGAAAGTTCGTGGGGGAACTGGCTGTAGGTAAGCTGTGGGGCTACTATGCCAACGGCTGTTAGAAGATCTAATGCTCTTGCTTTACGTCCTGCCCCGTCCAATGTTGTATGGTATGTAAGGGACTCTTCAATTTGCGCACCAATACGGTGCAAAGGGTTTAATGCCGTAAGCGGGTCTTGAAAAATCATACCAATGCCGCCGCCGCGCACTTTATTAAGCTCCTCGGGGCTCATTTGCAAAATATCACGGCCTTTAAACAGAACTTGGCCGTCAAGCCTTGTGTAATTCATGTTGTGCAGGCGCGTGATTGTTAAAGCCATGGCAGATTTGCCGCAGCCGGATTCGCCAACTATGGCGAAAACTTCATTTTTATTAACGGTAAGGTCAACACCGTCTACTGCGGCGTAATACTCGCCTTCTATTCTAAAAGATGTTTGCAGGTTTTTAATTTCAAGTAATTTTTCTGAAACTGCCATAGGGCACTCGCCTTTCAGCTTTCGATTCGAATGAGTATTTATTCAATATATATTCAAAAGATATGAAAAATTCTACCACAAAAAACGCTAATGTCAAGCATAAATATGCATTAATTACAAGCTCGTAGTGAATAAATATTCATTATGATGTAATAATTATTACATGTACATAAAAACACGCCACATATTGTTACTATGGCGCGATTATTTTAATGCCGTCAAAATCGTAAATAAACAGTTCGTCCGGTATGATGCAGCCATCCCAAAGCATTTTGACAATTTCTGCAATATTAGCGATGCCCGCCCCGGTATCAAACAGCAGGGCGGACATCTTGCCTATTATCAAATAAGAAATTACTTCCTTAAAGTGATGCGGTTCCATTATCGCAAAAACATTGTTGGGAAGCGGCTGTACCAGAAACCACGGGTGATTGATGATTTTTGACACTGTTAGTCTTCGCTTGGGGGAGCAAATTCCCTGTTATAGAAATCGTATAAATACTGCACGTAGCCTTCGGCAATCAGGCGTTCCAGTACGGCATTAAATTCTGCCAGTAACTCTACATCATCTTTATGGAAAGCCATACCATAAACTTCCGGGCCAAAGAAGCCGCCCGGGTCTGCAAAAATTCTTATATCATTTGGATAACGTGCAAAAAAACCTCTGGCAACCGGCGCGTCAATAACAAACGCGTCAATACTGCCGCTCATAAGATCCATAACGCCTGGAACAGGCTGATTGTATGCGGCGATTTCCTGGAAAGTTACAATACCGTTTGCATGACCTTCGGAAACGGCGATGTCACCTGTTGTGCCAAGCTGAACGCCGACAATTTTACCTTCCAAATCTGCCATAGAGTTGATACTTGTATCGTCTGCCCGTACAATTACGTATTGCCCTGCGTTAAAGTATGGGATTGTGAAGTTAACTTGCTCTTGCCTGTCCGGGCGGATTGTCATAGCGGCGGCGATAAAGTCGATTTCGCGGTTTTGTAAGGCAAGAATAAGCCCTGCAAACTCTTGGTCTTGAATAATAATGTCAACATCTAACTCTTGAGCTATTCTGGCAACCAAGGAAACGTCTATGCCTGCGTACTGTCCAATTACACCGCGGCCATGGTCTGCTATAAATTCGAATGGGAAGAAACCGGCACTTGTGCCCATAACCAATGTGCGGCGTTCGGGGGTTTCGGTTCTACAGGCTGCAAAAGCCAGAATGGTAAGTGCTGCAAGTGCTAACAAGATAAATTTTTTCATGAGAAATTCCTCCGGATTTTTTATTTTTAACGCAATATTTTCTCCAAGAACGCTTTTGTTCTTTCGTGTTTAGGGTTTTCAAAAAATTCAATTGGCGGGGCCTGTTCAACAATGACACCTTCATCCATGAACAACACCCTAGAGCCTACTTCTTTTGCAAAGCCCATTTCGTGGGTTACAACAACCATTGTTAAGCCTTCTTTTGCAAGGTCCCGCATTACCACAAGTACTTCGCCAACCATTTCCGGGTCCAGGGCAGATGTGGGCTCGTCGAAGAGTATAACTTCCGGCTCCATGGCCAGGGCACGGGCAATTGCCACGCGCTGTTTTTGCCCGCCCGAGAGCTTGTTTGGGTAAACCTGTTCTTTATCCGCAAGGCCTACTTTATCAAGAAGTTTCCGCGCTTGGTCTTCGGCTTCTTCTGTCGGGGTACCTTTAATTTTCATTGGCCCGATGGTGATATTCTCCAGCACTGTCAGGTGGGGAAACAGGTGAAACTGCTGAAAAACCATCCCCATCTTTTGTCTTACGCGGTTTATGTTTGTGCTTTTGCTCATAATGTTTTTGCCGTTGAATATTATTTCACCCTTTTCAGGGGTTTCTAACATATTTAGTGACCGCAGAAATGTGGATTTGCCGGAGCCCGACGGCCCAATAATAACAACTTTTTCGCCTTTGCGGATTTCCTCGCTTATACCTTTCAGAACATGCAATTTCCCGAAGCTTACGTGCAAATCTTTTACGCTTATCACGAGGAACCACCTCCTTTGAATTTTGCCTTAAAGCCAAAACGTTTATGTTTTTGTGGTGGAGCATCCTTGTCAGACGCGCGCAGTCTTTTTTCGAATATACTTAGCAGCGCGGTTAAAACAGAAATTAGTGTAAGATACATAATCCCGGATACAATAAGCGGTGTAAACTCAAACGTACGGGTCATGATTTGCGTAGCTACTCTGGTAACATCAGAAATAGCGGCAAAACCTACAATAGCTGTTTCTTTAATCAGCACAATAAATTCATTTATAAATGTTGGTATGATGTTTTTAACCGCTTGGGGCATGATGATGTACCGCATTGTTTGGGCGCGAGTGAAGCCAAGAGAAAGCCCTGCTTCCTGCTGCCCCTTGTCAACGGACAGTATACCGGCACGGATAATTTCCGCTACATACGCGCCGCTGTTTATGCCAAGGGCGACAATTCCTATCCAAACGCGGTTGCCCCTAAACCCTGCAAAAAGAATGGCACTAACAAGCAGCAGCTGGGTTACAGATGGTGTCCCCCGGATTATTCCTAAGTATACAAAGGCAATTGCTCTAAAAATTTTGATTTTTGATAACTTTAGATATGCAATAAAGCTGCCGATTACAAGCCCAAGTAGAACCGCCCCAAGGGATATTTGAACCGTTACCAGCATGCCTTCTAAAAGCATTAGTCCGCGGCCATAAGCCAATGTACGTTGTATGGACTGTATGAAGCCCCCTTGCATAAAGCCGCTTGCAAATAAATTCCCCAGCATTTACAGCCCACCTCGAAGTGATAATTATTCATAAAAATTTCAATCGTTGAATAATTATACATAAAAAAATCAATTTGTCAACAGGTTTGCGAAAAATATCTGTGAAAATTGGCAGAATGATGAGTGTTTTGTGTCGAAAAGCAAACTGACGGATGTGTATAAATATTCACAAAAATAAAAAACACCCCCTGATATCACATCGGCCAATGTGATATCAGGGGGTGCATAGAAAACTTTAGTCTGTTTCAAGCTCCCCTGTCCTAAAAACCGAAAGCATGAAGCCGATAAGCCCCATGTTTACCACTGTTGCCACATTACCCGGGGAAATAAGCGGCAGGGAGATTGGCGAAATACCAATACCAAGGTTTATAAGCACGTATGTGGCAACCTGGAATGTAAACGTCGCCATTACAGCGAATGACACAAGAAAGCCCAGGCCGCTTCTTTGTTTGAAGCAACGCATGAACCCTGCGGCAATAAACCCGAGTATAGCGGCCATTATAACCATGAATGCTAACCAGCCGTAGCGGTAAATTACAACGGTTAGCACAAGGTTAGACGTTGCATCCGGCAGAAAGTTTGCAAGGGATGTTACATAGGGGTTGAGGGTCGGGTCAAAAGTAAACGGGTATGGGAACTGTCTTGGAAACCCGCCGTGGCCAACAAAATTTGAGTAACTAAGGGTTAACCTTGTCATTACGCTTTGAAAACCAAAGCCAAGTGGGTCGGAAGCCGGGTTGATAATTGCAGCGGCACGGGCAGGGTTGCCCCAGATTATCGAAATAGTAGTAACTATAAAAAATGGGACAAGGGCAATCAAAGAGCCAACGATTTTATTAACGCCGAACCAATTTTTCCATATAGCAACCAGGAAGATTGCCATACCGGTAACAAAAAAGTGGGTATTGAATACCGTGCCGTATCCCGCAACGATTATTAGTACAAAAAATCCTACGCATATAATAGAAATCCCCAAGTAACCCTTTACTTTCAGTTGAAAAATGCAAATGGCTAAATAGAGTGGGAGAATCAATGCCAACCTTGATGCCAACATGTGAGAATGGGGCGGAAGTGTCCAAAATATCCCATAGGATAAAATTGTAAGGGCCAAAAACACAAAAAGCACTGTCATGGGTGTTTTGACAAGCACCGTAAAATCCAAAAAATACGCCGCCAGCATAACCACAATCCCAATTGCCGTAAAAAACAGCCGCCGCTGCAAGTCTCCGCCGTCATGTATAAGTAAGCTAAGCACTATACCCAATGCCAAAAATGCTGCAACCGCGCCCAGCATCCCCCACTGAGGTTTGGGCCTGTGAACCCGGTCAAAGTCTGTGCCAAGCTGCGTGGCGTCCCCTGTGTCCGCTATGGCTTGATCTGTTGCGGTTTTTTCGTCCAGGCCTTGGGCAATGTAAAAGTCCCGCCCGTCTTCAATGTGGCACTTCATTTCAACAGCAACCCGGGCGCGCGCCTTTTTCCAACGGATTTGCCCACACACCAGCTCTACATAATCCGCAATATTTTTAAGCGAACTCATAAGGCATACCCCCGTCCATTACCAGGCCAACAGCTTTGTTGTATGCCGCCCATTCGGCTTCTTTAGTTGCAAGCAGCCCCTTGCCCTTTGCCGTAATGCGGTAGTATTTTCTTACCCGCCCGGAATTGCCCGCGTTTTGGTCGTAGGACGTAACGACCCCGTCTTTCTCCAGGCCATGCAAAAGCGGGTACAACGTCCCGGTTTTTAACCGGAAAACATTTTCAGATTTTTGAGAAAGCTCTTCGATAATTCGGTACCCATACATGTCTTTGTTTTCCAGTAATTTAAGTACAAGCATGGTTGTGTTGCCGGAAAGTAAATTTTTGTCTGTTGCCATGTCAAACCTCCTGTGTAGATTATCTACACATCATTATATGTAGACAATCTACATATGTCAAGTATTATTCAAGTTTGACTATTAACTTTTTTGCAAATATAATATTCACAAATAACGAGAGGACGAGGCACATGACAAAAAGAAAAATAATAATCATTGGCGCAGCAGGGCGGGATTTCCACAATTTCAACACATTTTACCGTGACAATCCAATGTACCGGGTGCTGGCTTTTACCGCCGCGCAAATACCGGACATTGCAGACCGCAAATATCCGGCGGCACTGGCCGGAAGCTTGTATCCGGAAGGGATACCAATTTACCCCCAGGAAGAACTGGAGCAGTTAATCAAGGAACTTGACGCGGATGAATGCGTATTCTCTTACAGCGATGTATCCTACGACACCGTAATGGGCATAGGTGCAAAGGTAAATGCCGCGGGTGCGGATTTTTCACTTCTTGGCTATAAGAATACCATGATAAAAAGTACAAAGCCGGTAATTGCCATTGGCGCGATACGTACAGGCTGCGGCAAAAGCCAGACAACGTGCCGCATTGCGGAAATTTTGATAGAAAACGGCCTGAAAGTTATTGCAGTGCGCCACCCAATGCCTTACGGCGACTTGGAAATACAAAAGGTACAGCGGTTTGCCAAGCTGGAAGACTTGGATACCCATAAATGCACCATCGAAGAGCGGGAAGAATACGAGCCGCACATTGTGCGCGGCAATGTAATTTACGCCGGTGTAGACTACGAAGCCATACTTCGCGCGGCGGAGAATGACCCGGATGGCTGTGACGTTATACTGTGGGACGGCGGCAACAACGACTTCCCGTTCTACAAGCCGGACCTTATGGTTACGGTTGTGGACCCACACCGCCCCGGTCACGAGCTTTCTTTCTACCCCGGTGAAGTAACCCTGCGTATCGCCGACGTTGTTGTAATAAATAAAATTGACAGCGCGGACTTTGATAACATCCAAACAGTGCGGGAAAACATAGAAAAAGTAAACCCCAACGCCATTGTAATTGACGCGGCTTCACCGCTGACGGTTACTAGCCCGGATGTTATACGCGGCAAGCGGGTGCTGGTGGTAGAAGACGGCCCAACCCTTACCCACGGCGACATGACAATTGGTGCCGGTGTTGTAGCGGCCCGCCGTTTTGGCGCGGCAGAAATTGTTGACCCCCGCGAATACGCAGTAGGCAAGCTGGCGGAAACATATGTAAAATACCCGAATATTGGCAAGCTCTTGCCCGCCATGGGCTATGGCGACGAACAGGTAAGCGACCTTTCCGCCACCATAGACAAAGTACCATGCGACTCTGTAGTTGTGGCAACCCCAATCGACCTTAGCCGTGTAATAAAAATAAACAAGCCGTACACACGTGTACAGTACAGCTTGCAGGAAATCGGCCACCCAAATATGGATGAAGTTTTGAAAGATTTTATTGCAAAGATAAAAAAATAAGGCCGTATCAATGACCCAAAAGCGGTATTTGCCCTGTAGCGATAGTTGTTACAGGGTAAATACCGTTTTTCTTAATTCGCATCTTGACAGTGTAAAGATTGCATGCTATAATCTTTACACTGTCAAGATTAAAGGAGGCAACCATGAATAACAAAACGTACCACCACGGGGATTTGCGCAATCTTATGATTGTAAAAGGAATCGAGTTTATAAACGAACACGGGGCAAAAAGCCTGTCCCTACGTAAGGTTGCGGCGGCGTGCGGGGTTAGCCACGCGGCACCTTACAGCCACTTCGCCAATAAAGATGAATTACTGGACGCCATCGAAAAGCACATCACCCATCAATTTGCCGCAGTGTTGAAAGAGTCGGTAAAAGCTGTAGGCGAAACACCGGAAGGGCTTTACCGTATGTGTTGCGCATATGTATTATTTTTTGCCAGAAATCCAGAGCATTTCCGGTTCATATTCATTCATTCAGACATTGAAGTTGGCGGGGATGATGACGAATACGAGCCCTACGATTTTTTTACGGACTTTTTGAAAAAAGTATTTGATAATGTAGACTATCCGCAAGAAATGCGGTCAAAAGCATTCATCGCCCAATGGGCAATGATACACGGGCTGGCATCCCTTGCGGTAATGTCCAGGGCCCATGAGGATATCCAACATTGGGAAGAAAAAGTGCAGGATATTTTGTCAAATAACTATCTGATACCAAGATTGGAGACTCCACAATGCTAGAGTTGTTCAAACAAAACAAGATGTACCGTGTGTTTTTGACATACCAGTTCTTTTCTGCTATCGGCAGTGCCATGTTCTCGATGTTTATTTTGCTTGCAGTGCATCTTACTTACGAAAACCCGGTGTATACAGGCATTGCCGGGTTTTTGATGGCGGCACCCCGCGTATTATCCTTTGCCGTCGGCCCAATTGTAGACAGACGGAATAAAGTCACGATTATGCGCCTTACCACACTTTTGGAATTTATTGTACTGTCATTATTGGCGTTCACACCTTTGTTGGACAGCTTTGGTGTCATATTTATGTTCGCCGTAATATTTGTGTACAATATGGCTGCGTTGTTCGAAATGCCCGCAAGTACGGCTCTGCTGCCGCAAATTATCCCGGAAGATAAAATAATGGAAGCAAATTCATTAATTAATATTATAGCTATGACGGGCGGGGTTGCCATTGCCGTTATATTGTTTTCATCTGTACGGGATGAGGTTAACTTTGTGTTTTTGTATGGTTTTTCTGCGGTTTTTTTGGCTATTACATTTTTATTATCTTTGCTGCTTAAAAACCCCTGTCCAAAAGAACGTACAGCTAAAGCCTATAATTACATGGCAGATTTAAAAGAAGGGGCAAAATTTCTAAGGGGCAATATTTTGTTATATGTAACCATAGCTGTTGTAGCAATGGATTTTGTCGGAGATATTGCATACGTTAACAGGCCCATGTTTCTTGAATACCATGTTGGCCCCCAGGGCTATGTTGTTTTTACTGCAATGGGCTTAGTCGGCGGTATTATCGGCTCGTATTTTGCGGGTAAAATAGGCAGTAAGTTTAGATTAGGCAAGTTTGCCTTTGCGCTGCTTATGCTTGCAGGCACAGTGCGGGTTGCTTTCGCGCTTGTGGTGCCTGTCAGCTATGCCGGTGGGCTTGTTACAATAGTTACCTATCTTGCAATAGTTACGCTGCTCGGCACAATTTTTACGTCTTTAAACCAGAAAATACCGCCGGAAGATATGGTTGGCCGCGTAGATACAATATCTACAACTTTTGTAGCAATAGCTGTGGCACTGGGCGCGTTGGCCGGGGGTTTTTTAGGAAGAGCCGTGCCCGATGTAGGTTATATTTTCATTTTACAAGGCGCAAGCTACGCGTTTATAGGCGCGTTTCTGATGCTTGTGCCAAGTTTTAGAAAGCTGCCTGTGATGAGTGAGGTTAGAAGGCAGTAAGCAGTTACCCCCTGATATCATATTCGCGAATGCGATATCAGGGGGTAGGTTAATATTAATACGATTGTCAAAATTCCTGTTACTGTTTTGCTATTTGTGGTTCGGTAGCGCGCTTGTCTACTCCATTAGAATCAAATCATTCCGTATACTCGCAAGTTCCATTAATTCGTCAGAAAAGCCGCTGACACTAAACAAGATAAAATAACACCTGCGGTCATTTTTTTTCCAGGCAACTTGTGAGACTTTTCGTTCCAATTCACCCAATACATCAAGCCCCATCTTGTTAGCCCGGTACTTACATTCACCAAAAATAATATTATTCCCGCTGCTGTCGAAGGCAACAATATCAATCTCTGTATCGCCACTCCACCATCTGCCAACCTTATCAAAATTAAAGTTCCATGTCCCGGCGGCGTTTAATTCCCACATCTTTTCAAGACAGATGTCCTCATAAACAAAAGCGACATGTGAATCTGCAAGGTTCGTCTTTATTTTGTTCATAGCAACCTCTTCATGGCCCCGTTCAATGGAGTTTATGTTAGCGTAGATGAACTTAAACCAAAACACCATGAAATTGTCCTTGATTTTATATAGACCCTTCTTACTTTTTTCTGGGTTACTCTCGGTTATGGGAACCTCTCTTTCTAAAATATCTAAGCCAATCAAGGTACTCAAATATTTAGTAATCCCGGTTTGTTTAAGCTCAAGGGCGGCTGCTATTTTTGACAGCTTCCGATTACCAAAGGCTATAGTCTTTATAATTGAAAAATAACTGCTAACCTCACTAACCTCACGCTGTAGTAAAAAATTAGGCTCATCATATAGAAACCCGGTTTTTGATAAAACATTGTTTTTGATGGCCTCATATATATTTCCCGAGTCGTAAAAAAGGTTGATGTATTTCGGTACTCCACCTGTTATAGCGTAATACTCTATCAATTCCTTTTCGGTTTTACCAGGGTAAAACTCATTATAAAATCGGAAGGGGATTTGTTTTAACTTAATTTGTCCTGTTCTTCGTCCGTACAGAGGGCTGGAATAATTAAGAGTCTGGCTTACCATCATGGATATGAGAGAGCCGCAAAGAATAATCATAACGTTTTTACTCTCCAGCATTGTATCCCATACCCTCTGAAATATTGAAGGAAACGCACTATTAGCCATTCCAAGGTATTGAAATTCGTCAATGACCATCAGCTTTTTTTCTTTCTGGTCGGTATCCAGCCATACCTTGAAAATCATATCCCAATTATCAATATTGGTGTTCATCAGAAGTATGTTATTTGTCTGCTCCGCTACAGCATTCTTAAAAGCTATTCTATTTTGTGTCTCACTCTCTTTTGTGGCTAGGAAATATACAGCCGTTTTATTCTTGATAAATTCAGCAGTTAGAGCGGTTTTTCCTACTCTACGTCTTCCATATAGTACAACAAGCGAAGAGCCGTCACGACTGTACTCTTTTTCCAAGAAGCTGAGTTCGTCGTTTCGATTAATAAATTTCTTCATCATAACAACCTCCTTGCATTTATTATACTCTAAAATATAATAATTACAAGTATAATAATTTGGTTTTGCTGTTTTTTCCTGAAACCGCGATATCAGGGGGTAGGTTAATAACGATACCCACATTAACTCCGTATAGAAATCTGATATGCTGCCGCCGTAAATAACCCCATAAACACGATTGCCAAAAACCCTGCCAAATTCATAGAAAACCCCGGTAATACAACAAAAACAGAGCCCAGCGTAAAGCCTAAAATAGCGCAGTACAGTTCACCCGGGAAAGTCACAAGCACTTTCCGTACAATTTTTAGGCCAGACAAAATTCCGGTGAACATACCCGCTGCCAATGTTACTAAAACCGCCCAATCAAGGCTTGCAAGTGCTTCGATATAAATGGTATAAATCCCTAAAACAAGCATTAAAATTGCGCCGCCAACACCGGGAATCAGCATCCCTACCGAACTGATTGCGGCGGCAATAAAAATCCATACGAACCCAACGGACGTTTCGTACAAAGCATAGTAAATATAGTCATACGTTTTTGGTGTAGTATGGGTGAAGGCAAGCAAGAGCATAAGTGCCAGCGCGGCGGTAAAAATGGAGACATTTTTTGGCCCGGGTTTTGACTTTGCTATATCAGACTTTTTGTAAATCATTGGGGTACACCCTAAAATTAACCCGGCAAAAGAAAAATACATAATCATTTCGTAATTTGCTAACAAGTGCATCATCAAATTGCTTATACCCAAAAGCCCAACCATGCAGGCAAGCAAGAATGGAATAACAACAGGCAATTTTTGTCGTACGTTTGAAAAACCGGCAGACATGATAAAATCATCGTAGATATTAAATAGAATAAAAAATGTCCCACCGTCTAAGCCGGGAATAGGGCTTGCAATGCCGTACAACATTCCAAAAACTATAATTTTCAATTGTCTAATGTACTTTTTTATAAGACTCACCTCAGAATATAGGCTGTACTTTAATAAATACGAAAACAATAATACCATAAAAATGAAAATCTGAAACACTTAAATTCTGTCCATACCGGTTTTTTTCTTGCTTTGTACCGTGCGTTAGTATAAACTACATAAAATATTTACCAAAAACAAAATCCGGCAAGGAGGAGTGTACATGCATCTTAAGTACGACAACTATTACCGTTACCGCGCGTTAGTAGAAGCCTTGGAAGACTTTCATCGTACATATCACAATCTTACAGAGTTGTATTCCATTGGCGAAAGCTGCGAAGGCCGCGACATCTGGTGTATCGAAATGACGAACAAACAAACCGGCCCGGCACAGGAAAAGCCCGGGTTCTACCTGGACGGCAACACCCACGCGGGTGAAGTTACCGGCACAATGGCCTGCCTGTATACCATCGACTGGCTGCTGTCCAATTACGGCAAAGACGAACAGGCAACGCGGATTTTAGACACCAAGGTAATATACGTATTGCCGCGGATTTGCCCGGACGGTGCGGAGCTTTACTTGGCTACCCCATATATGCTGCGTTCCAGCACCCACGAATGGAGTTACCCCAGTTATGCAGACCCAAGCGGCCTGGTACCCGAGGATATCGACGGCAACGGCGTGATACTTCAAATGCGTGTGCGTGATGACCTGGCCGGGGATTGGAGAGTGTCCGAAGAGGACTCGCGGCTGATGGTACGCCGCAGGCCCCACGAATATGGCGGCGAGTATTATCGCCTGTATTCCGAAGGGTTAATTGAAAATTACGACGGCATCACTTTTGACAATGCCCCGACCCGCTGGGGTATTGACATGAACCGCAACTACCCTATCAACTGGAAACCGCCCCATGTTCAGCACGGTGCGGGCGACACCCCCCTTAGCGAGCCGGAAAGCGAGGCTGTTACAGAATTTCTGTTTAACAGGAGAAACCTTGCCGGGGCAATTTATCACCACACATCCGGCGGTATTTTGCTGCGGCCCAACTGTGTAGAAAGCGACGACAAAATGCCCCCGGCTGACCTGGCAATTTACAAAACCCTGGGTGCTTTGGGCGAGGAAATAACCGGCTACCCCTGCCAGGACGTTTTTGGCGTGTTCGCCGGTAACAAAGAGCAATGGGGCACGTTTATGGACTTATCCTACGAATACCTGGGCATACATTCTTTTGCTACGGAATTGTGGGATTTGGCAGGCCGTTCCGGCACAAAAGAAAAGGGTTTTAGTGCGTGGAACAAAATGACTTATAAAGAATTGGAAGAGATGCAGCTTAAAGCCCTCCGCTGGAACGATGAAGTTATGAATGGCGAGTGCTT
>JGI20163J15578_10000563_pt1 | contig 15308 bp, 13 predicted proteins | sample TergutCu122P1_FD_15578 | JGI IMG/M metagenome (IMG submission 15578)
TAGTTTCCAATACGAATCATATCAACGGCGTATTTGGGGAACTCTCCAGTTCCTTTTAAAACAGCGGAGAATTCTTCTCCCATCTCTAAACCTTGATAAATCGTGTCTAGAAGTTTTGTGGCTTTAGCATCAGTGAGATCCTCTCGAATAATAGAGATGGCCTCATGGATAGATACTCCAGAATGAACCAGCATTCCTAGTTGTTTAAAGAAAGTTGAAAGTTCATTGTTATTTAGCATATTCCTACCTCCTACTCGGTTAAATCGTGGAGAAGATCAACAAAATCAACAACGAATAAGCAATATGAATGGCTTATCTTTCTTTTATTATACCAACTATTTCAGAAAAAGCCATACCATTTGACGCTTTTAATAAAATTGTATCATTTAAAATTAAAATTTTATCAATTTGTTTGAAAAATTCATCTTTTGTATGGAAATGTATAACATTTTTATGATTACGGCTTTTACAACCTTTATTCAGATGCTCTGCCAATGCTCCGATGGTTACAATAAGGTCAATGTCTTTATCTCCAGCAAAAGCTCCTACCTCAAAATGCATCTGCTCCTCTTCTTCTCCTAGCTCAAACATACTTCCTAGAATTGCCACTTTACGAGTATTGGCTTTTTCAAGAAGCTCTAGGGCTGATTTCATGGAAGGAGGGCTGGCGTTGTAACAATCATCAATGATAGTATATTTGTCAGTCTCAATAATGAAGCTTCTCCCTGCAATAGGTGCAAGAGCTTCGATGCCTCTGATGATTTCCTCATCTGTCATCTCTAAAGAATATCCTACAGCAATGGCAGCCAGTGCATTGTACACCATAAAGGTTCCAGGAACATTGATGTGAGCAGTGAAAGTAGAACGAGGGGTGTGATAGGTGGCAGTAGTTCCTTTTAAGCCCATATTCACAATATCTGTTGCATAAAAAGGCAGGGCGGGATTAAGACCATAATAGGTTGGCTCTAACCCTTTATAAGGGGGAACCGTAACCAATTTATCATCATCTCCATTTAAGAAGATCTTCCCTTCAGGATTCATATAGTTGAAGATTTGAGATTTTTCTTTTAGAATTCCATCTCTGGTTTTCAGGTACTCAATATGAGCCACGCCAATGTTGGTGAGTACACAAATATCTGGCTTAGCCATCCTGGAAAGAACATCCATATCCCCAAATTTGCTGATTCCCATCTCCAATACCGCTACTTCATGCTCTTCTCTAATGCTAAAAATGGTGAGAGGAAGTCCGATTTCATTGTTGAAATTCCCAGGGGTTTTTTGAACCGAGTACTTTTGGCTAAACACAGAAGCCATCATCTCTTTGGTGCTGGTTTTTCCTACACTGCCTGTAATCCCTACTGCTTTTATCTTCAACGCTCTTCGATAGTGCTCTGCTAAATCTACTAGGGCTTTTTCTGAGGAAGGAACCAGGATATAGGGGAAGGGGACATCCCCTAGCTTTTGTTCGGAGAGGGCGCAAAGAGCTCCGTCTTTAATGGTTTGGGGGATGAAGGAATGTCCATCCACTCTTTCCCCTTTAATGGCCACAAAGAGGCTGTCTTTTTCTACGAGGCGACTGTCAATCACTACAGAACTTACAGATTGATCAAGGAAGTGGTCATCTCCGTGGTATTCTCCTTTGCAGGCTATAGTAATTTCTCTTAATGTCATATTTTTCATAAAGAATCCTCTCTTTTTCATGGAATAATATAGCATGCTTGCAACTTCAACCTTCAATGTTGATATTATGGTAGAATATATTTTTAGCTTTTACTCATAGTTTACCTTTTTCTTCACACAATAAAATTCAATCAATACTCAGGTAGAGATAGATTTTTCTAACCGATACAGAAATAATCAATAGAACGAGAGTAAATATAAAGCATGCCCAAATGCGAGGTGTCGCATAAAAATAATTAACATGGGTGCCAGTAGCGGAAAGCCAAAGTAAAAATGTAATAAAAGCAAAAACAATACTTGAATAACCTAGAATTCTATACCATTTTTTTATTTTTTCTAAAGCAGTTTTTTTATCCATCCTAACCTCCAAATTTATCTACAATATATTTACGGTGTCCTTATGGAATGGGAAACCATTGAAATTCGTTAAAAGGAAAAACAACTTTAATCCTTGTATTTCTCCTCCATAGAAACCTCAATAATCCTCTCACAAAGGGTCCCAAAATCCACTCCCATAGCCAAAGCCTCTCTAGGGAAGAGACTATTCGGAGTCATGCCTGGTAGTGTATTCACTTCTAGGCAGTACAGGTTGCCTTCTTTATCTAACATAAAGTCTGCTCGTCCATAGGCATTCAGCTTAAGGGTTTCGTATGCTTTTAAGGTGAGCTCTTGCATTTCTTTTGTGGTTTTCGGATCCAACATGGCAGGGCATATCTCTTCTGCTACACCAGCTTGATACTTATTCACGTAATCAAAGAACTCGACACTTGGAATAATCTCTATAGGAAACAAAGCTTTGCCGCCTAGTACTCCACAGGAAAACTCCCTTCCCTTAATGAACTCTTCAATGATAACTTCGTCCTCATATTTAAAAGATTTGGTGAGGCAGGAGTGAAAGTCATCAGCACTTGAGATGATGTAGGTTCCAATACTAGAACCCCCATTACAAGGTTTAACCACAAGGGGCAATTTTAGGTCTAATTCTGTTAATGAAGGAGGAGGTTTATCTTTAGACAAAGCAAAACCTTTTGGCGTAGGAATTCCATCGGTTAAGAATAGTTTTTTACTGATTCCTTTGTCCATGGCAATGGCACAACTAAGAGCTCCACTTCCAGTGTATTTAATATTCAACAAATCAAAGGTGGCTTGTATTTGGCCATTTTCCCCTTCGCCACCGTGAAGTCCTATGAAAACAATATCTGCAAGGTTACAAAGTTTAAGTACATTTGGTCCGAAAAAGTATTCAGGATTAGACTTTCTTAACTTCTTTACAATCTCTAAATCTGGCTCACTGTCTGAAACTCCTCTGGCAATGTCAAGACCATGCCCTGGAGAAGTGAAAACGTCTTCCAAACATTCAGGAACCTCCTCAAGTCCTAAATAGACATCCAAAAGAAATGTATCATGCCCCTTTTCTAAAAGTGCTCGACAAATCCCTGCTCCTGAAGATAAAGAGACATCTCGCTCAGGGTTAAGACCACCAGCTAAAACAATAATCTTCATCACTTATATCCTCCACTATGTTCTTCCAATAATCGACTTTTCGTATCGTAAAGTTTCTGAGATAAATCTACAAACACTCGATGTGGGTTAAACAATCGCTTGGTTTCCTCCCACAAAGTTTCTTTTTCCTTCTTGCAGTATCTGGCAATTTCCATTACTGTAGGGGATTCATAGACGCATTTCCCATCAATGAAAATAGGGATTAGAAGTTCTCTCATCTCGTATGTGCCACCTTTCAATAAGGTTTTCTTCCAAGTGGCAATGGGGTCAAAGATAAGCAAGTTTTCTTCTGGATTAAATACTTCGTCAACAAAGGTAATCAAATCGGCTCTAATCTTCTTACTTTTTTTATCATAAATGCGATATACGGTTTTGTTTCCAGGGTCGGTAATCTTGTCAAGGTTCTCGGAAATCTTCACTTTAGGAATAAACTGTCCATTTTTATCCTGAATGGCTACCAGTTTGTACACGCCACCAAAAGCAGGACAATCCTTAGAGGTAATCAGGTTGGTACCAACTCCCCATGCCTCCACCCTTGCTCCCTGGCTTTTCAGGGCGTGAATTAAGAGTTCGTCTAAGTCGTTGGAAGCGGAAATGACAGCTTCCTCACAGCCAGCCAAATCTAGCATAATCCTTGCTTGTTTAGAAAGGTAAGCCAAATCCCCGCTGTCTAGACGAATACCAAAGTGACGGGGTTTCTTTCCTTGCTCTATAAGTTCTCTAAACACACGAATAGCATTGGGAACACCTGATTTAAGGGTGTCATAAGTATCCACAAGGAGAATACATCGATCGGGATAAAGCTTTGAATACTCTTTAAAGGCCGTGTATTCATCCTTAAAATTCATAATCCAACTATGAGCATGAGTGCCCAATACAGGGATATCAAACATCTTGCCTGCCAACACATTGGAGGTGCCGGCACAACCGCCAATCATAGCTGCCCTGGCACCGTAGATGCCAGCACTGCTTCCCTGAGCACGGCGAAGACCAAACTCCATAACGGCATCTCCTCCAGCAGCATAAACGACCCGTGACGCCTTGGTAGCAATTAAGCACTGATGGTTAACAATATTCAACAACATGGATTCAATAAGCTGTGCCTCTATGATAGGAGCAATAATCTTCATAATAGGCTCCCTTGGGAAAATCACTGTTCCCTCAGGAATGGCATAGATATTTCCTGTAAACTTGAAATCTTTCAGATAATTAAGAAAGCCTGGTCTAAAAAGCCCAAGACTTTCTAAGTAGGAAATATCCTCTGAAGAAAAGTGCAGATCATTGATGTACTCAATCACCTGCTCAAGACCTGCCATGACAGAATAGCCGGAGTTATTGGGATTATCTCTGAAGTACAAATCAAAGATAACGTTTTCATTGGAGTCCGTTTCAAAATAACCTTGCATCATGGTAAGTTCATATAGGTCGGTAAGTAAAGTCAAATTTAGTGTGTGCATACTCGTATCCTTTGTTTGTTATAGTAGTTCACTATTTTTTACGATGGTTTCGTGAATAATGTTTTGCAGGTAAGAGCCAATGCGTTTCTTATCTTCTGGTGGCAGATCGTCGGGATAAATAGGATCTCCAAATTCCACAATAACGTGGGTCTTTTTAATTCGCGGAAATTGTTTCTCAAAGATAGCTTCTGTATTATTAATGGACATAGGAATAATAGCACAGTTGGTTTTGGTGGCTATTTTTAACGCTCCATCTTTAAATGGAAGAATGGAGAGTTCCTCTCCTCTATTTCTGCCACCTTCAGGAAAGATACAGATGGAAATGCCATTGTTAATGTGCTCGATGGCTGCCAATACCATTTTAAGTCCTTCTCTAGGGCAGCTTCTATCCAGGAAGAGACAGTGTAAATTTCTCATCCATGTAGCAAGTAAAGGAACCTTTTCCACCGCTTTTTTTGAAACGTATCCGGTTAAGTTTGGAACCAAGGGATATGTCACTACAATATCAAAGATACTGCGATGATTGCCAACGTATAGAACCGGTTCATTGGGGATTTTATCGGCTCCAATAACCGTTGTTTTAGTGCTGCAGATGGTCATGACACGATTAAAGGCCCATTGAACCCCAGCAAGATAATGCCTATCCTTTGCCTCTTTGTTAAAGAGGGCAATAATCTTCTCTATTAAAATAAAAGGTATTGATAAAATCAGGAAAAAAAATATAAATACTAAAGCTGTAATTAGACGTAACATTTCAACTCTCCTTCTTAAGTCCTGCTTTTTGGGTTATTTCTATCCAATTATACTAAACCAATGGTGAAAATACAAGCAATCATTTGTGTCTACACAGAAGCTATCATTTCTGTTACTTTTTTGTTGATTTTCAAAGAGAAAATGCTATACTGGAAATAGGTGATTTTGTATACAATCTGAAGAGGTGTTTCTTTTGCATCTTAATAGCCAAAGGATATGGATTCAATAATTGTAGCACATGTTACTTACCACAAAAGAGTTTAGGGGTTAGAGATTGCCTTAACCTTATTGATTGAATAGTCGGAGTGAAAAATTGTGAAAGAGATAAATTGTAAAGCCTTTGCTAAGATTAACCTAGGATTAGATGTTACAGGGGTTCGGAATGACGGTTATCATCTAGTGAAGATGGTGATGGAATCCATCAATCTATACGACCAAGTAAGGATAAAAGTTTCAGACCAACCTGATGTAAGAGTATCAACGAATCTGTATTATCTTCCTACAAACAAGAAAAATATTGCCTATCAAGCAGCAACCATGCTATTAGAAGAGTTTGGGATTAAAGAGGGATTGGAGATTAGCTTAAGAAAACACATTCCAGTAGCCGCAGGTTTGGCAGGGGGAAGCTCCAATGGGGCGGCTGTTCTTAAAGGGGTCAATCAATTATTTGACTTAAGACTTAGCAAAGTAGAGCTTATGGAACGAGGCTTACAATTAGGGGCAGATGTTCCCTATTGCATTATGGGTGGTGCTGCTTTAGCTACCAGTATTGGGGAAGAATTAAAACCCCTCCCGCCTTTGCCAAGATGCCACATTTTGCTGGTAAAACTCCCCTTTAGTGTTTCTACGAAGGAAGTTTACAAGGCAATAGATGAACTAGAGGTTCTTAATCACCCAAGAATAGATAAAATCGTGGAGGGATTACAGGAAGGGTCATTAAAGAAAGTCGCCCAGTCAATGGGGAACGTATTGGAAGAAGTAACCATACCAAAACACCCAAGAATTCAGATGATTAAAGAAGAGATGATGAAGTTAGGAGCCCTTGGCTCCATGATGAGTGGCAGTGGACCAACAGTATTTGGATTGTTTGAATCAAGGGAAGAAGCAGTTTATGCAAAAAAGAAAATGGAAGGAATACCATTCAAAATGCAGATCTATCTCAGTCGTACTTTATAAATTGTAAATGATAATCCGGTATATTTTAAAAGGAGGAAAAGATGGGAACGGAAATAAATATGATGTTAAACACAGATTTGCCCTTGCGAGAGGTAGTATTTAATGTTTTGAGAAAAGAGATTCTACGAGGAGATTTAAAACCTGGTGAACGTTTAATGGAGATTCAGCTAGCCAATCGACTGGGGGTGAGTCGTACTCCAGTGCGAGAAGCCATTCGGAAGCTGGAACTGGAAGGCTTGGTTTTGATGATTCCTAGACGGGGGGCGGAGGTTGCTAAGATTACAGAAAAAAGCCTTAGAGACACACTAGAAGTAAGAGGGACTTTAGAAAAACTCGCAGTTACTCTGGCTTGCCAGCGAATTACAGATAAAGAATTAGAAGAGCTGAAAAAGGCTGCAGATCATTGTGGAACCCTTTTAAATAAGAATGATATAATGGGAATTGCAAAAGCAGATGAAAAGTTCCATAATGTGATTTATCATGCCACAAACAATCAGAAATTGATTAAGATTTTAAGTAACCTTTCAGAGCAGGTATATCGTTATCGAGTGGAATACTTGAAGCATGAAAATGCCCCAGCTCAGATCATTAAGGAGCACAAGCAGCTGTTAGATGCCATAGAGGCAAGAGACGAAGAACTAGCGTCAAAAATAGCAGAGATACATATTGATAACCAAGCAAAAAGCATTACAGACAAACTACGTAGTGAGGAATAAGATGTATTCATTTGACAGCAGAATAAGATATAGTGAGATTGATAAAACTGGCAAGTTATCCCTTACCTCTATGATTAATTACTTTCAAGATTGTAGCAATTTTCAATCGGTTGATTTGGGGTTAGGGTATGAAGTGTTAAAGGAGAGAGGGAAAGGCTGGGTATTGTCTTCTTGGCATATTGAAATTTATAACACCCCTAAGTTATGTGAAACTGTAACCATAGGAACTTTTGCTTCAGGTTTTAAAGGATTTTATGGGAACAGGAATTTTATGATGTTAGATGAAAAAGGAGATTACTTAGCCTGTGCAGATTCTTTGTGGGTTCTCGTGGATACCAAAATAGGGCGACCCATCAAGCCTACACCAGAAGATATCCAGCTTTATGAATTAGGCAAACCTTTGGACTTAGAAACAGAGGGGAGAAAGATTAACCCCATAGAGGGAGGCACGATGTTTCCGTCCTTTAAGATACAAAAACATCATCTGGATACTCATGAGCATGTGAACAATAGCCAATATATTCAAATGGCTATGGAAGTGATTCCAGAGGACATAGAGATAAAAAAGTTGAGAGTGGAGTACAAAAAGTCTGCCCTATATGGGGACACTGTGATTCCTAAAATGGGGAGCGATGGAAATCGTACAGTTGTGGAGCTATGTGATGAAGAGGGACAACCTTATGCATTGGTGGAGGTAAAAGGATATTGAGATTAGGAGAAAAACAAACATTAACGGTAGTTCGTGAAGTTGATTTTGGAGTATATTTAGGTAGCGAAGAAGAACAGGTATTGCTACCCAAAAAACAAATTCCAGCAGGCACTAAGATAGGAGATTCTATAGAAGTGTTTTTATATAAAGATTCTATGGATCGTCTGATTGCCACCACTAATGAACCGTTGGTAATGGTGGGAGGAACGGCTCTTTTAACCGTTGCTCAAACGGGAAGTTTAGGAGCATTTTTACACTGGGGATTGGAAAAAGACCTTTTCCTGCCTCACAAAGAGCAAACTTATAAGGTGAAAAATGGAGGCCAATGTATTGTCACCTTATACATTGACAAAAGCCAGCGGATAAGTTCTACCATGAAAGTGTACCACGATTTGAGAACAGATTCCCCCTATAAAAAAGGAGATATTGTTCAAGGGAGAATTTATGACAAAAGTGATAACTTTGGGCTCTTTGTTGCAGTGGACGATCAGTACTCTGCTCTTATTCCTAAGCATGAAACTTTTAAAGATTTAAGGTTAGGTCAGGTGATTGAAGGGCGAGTGACTAACGTTAAAGAAGATGGAAAGCTAGACCTAAGCCTACGAGCCAAAATTCCCCAACAGATGAACGAAGACGCTGCCGCAATTTTAGAAGCATTGAAAGAATATAATGGCATTTTACCTGTCACAGAAAAATCCAGCCCTGAAAAGATAAAAGAAGAGCTGTCCATGAGTAAAGCGGCATTTAAAAGGGCTATTGGAAAATTATTGAAAGAGGAAGAGATTCATATTGTTGAAGGGATTATAAAGAAGCTGTAATAAAGTAGCTATAATTAAAGAAAGTGTAATTTGAGAAGTTGAAGTAAAGAAGTTTTATTTATAGAACTACTAATGTACAAATGTAATTGAAGAAGCCTTAATTACTGCAAGGAGATTATTTAAGTGATAAGAATAACAAGAATACCTGCTTACGCCAATTCTGCAAGAGATTATAAAATATATATTGACGAGGAATATTATGGAAGTATTAAAGAAAACGAAACCATAGAGTTGTCACCAGATAAAGGGAGGCGGACAATTTATGCGAAGATTGATTGGTGTAGAAGCAATAAATTAGATATCTATGTAGAGGATTCAGTGGTGGAACTTGAAGTAAGAGCTGCACTGTCTGATAAGAAAATGTTACTTCCATTTATGGATTTGATTTATGTATCATTTTTAAAAAATAGGTACCTTTGGATAAAAGAAAAAGAAGGAAATGATATTTAAGCCTCTATGAGAATAGGGAAAAAGGGGAAACATGAAATTTAAGCTCTTAAAGGAATTAAGAGAAGAAGAGTTTAAGAAAGGTTATTTATGATATTAGAACCAATGAGTTTAGAACAAACACAACATTTTAACTTCACCCATCTCCACGCCCACACCGAGTACAGCTTGTTAGATGGTTCCAATAAAATCAAAGAATATGTCGCCAAGGTGAAAGAACTTGGCATGACCAGTGCTGCCATTACAGATCACGGGGAAATGTATGGAGTGATTGACTTCTATAAGGAAGCAAAGAGACAAGGAATCAAGCCCATTATTGGTTGCGAAGTTTATGTTGCTCCCAACTCCAGGTTTGATCGAGAGGCAGGGGCAGGAGAAGATCGATACTTTCATCTGATTTTGCTGGCGGAGAATAACGTGGGTTACTCCAATCTGATGAAGATTGTTTCTATAGGGTACACAGAGGGGTTTTATTATCGCCCTCGGGTGGACAAAGAGATTCTTAGAAAATACAGTGAAGGACTAATCGCTTTAAGTGCTTGTTTGGCCGGGGAAATTCCTAGAAATATCAATCGGAATTTCATAGACGAGGCAAAAGAGGCGATTTTGGAATACCAAGACATTTTTGGGGAAGACAACTTCTTTTTGGAGCTTCAAGATCATGGAATAGCTGAACAAATAAATGTTAATCAAGTTCTTATCTCCATGGGGAAAGAGCTGGATATTGGTTTAGTTGCCACTAACGACATTCATTACACCAATGAAGAGGACGCTGCTCCTCATGACGTGCTCCTTTGCATCCAAACGGCCAAGAAGATTACCGACGAAGATCGAATGAAATATGAGGGTGAGCAGTTCTACGTCAAATCCCCTCAGGAGATGATGGCTCTTTTCCCGTACGCTCCAGAAGCCATTTACAATACTCAGATCATTGCCAATCGATGCAAAGTAACCATTAAAGAATTGGAGGGTGGGAGTGGTGAGGCTTTAGGAGAGAATAAATTTCCAACTTATGAGGTTCCAGAGTCTTTTACACCAGGGGAATATTTGAGACAGTTATGCTTGGAGGGATTAAATCGACATTATGGGCAAGATGCTCATCTTCATAGAGAACGACTGGATTTTGAGCTAAAGACCATAGAGGATATGGGCTTTACGGATTATTTTATTATTGTCTGGGACTTTATAAAATATGCCAAAGACCATGGGATTGCAGTTGGTCCAGGGCGAGGTTCTGCAGCAGGAAGCATTGCCTCTTATTGTTTAGGGATTACCAATATTGACCCCATTGAGCACCAACTGCTTTTTGAGCGTTTTCTTAATCCGGAGCGAATCTCTCTGCCAGACATTGATATTGATTTTTGCTTTGAAAGAAGACAGGAAGTGATTGATTATGTTGTGGAGAAATATGGTAGGGACCGTGTGGTTCAGATTATTACTTTTGGTACCATGGCGGCCAGAGGAGTCATTCGAGATGTAGGGCGAGCTCTAGACTACCCTTATGCCTTTGTAGATTCCATTGCCAAGATGATTCCTACAGAGCTGAACATTACCATTGAAAAAGCCCTAAAGCAAAATATTGAGCTGCGTACGGCTTATGAGCATGAAGAACAGGTGAAGACCTTAATTGACATGTCCAGACGATTGGAGGGATTGCCACGTCACAGTTCTACTCACGCAGCAGGAGTAGTGATCAGTAAGTTGCCTGTGGACGAATATGTTCCCTTATCTCGTTCTTCTGATGGCACCATTACCACCCAATTTGCCATGAATACCTTGGAAGAACTGGGATTGCTAAAGATGGACTTCCTTGGACTTCGCACCCTTACCGTGATTGAGCACGCAGTAGATTTGATTAAGGCAAAACAACCGGATTTGGAGATAGAGAAAATAGACTATAATGATTCCAAAGTAATGGAATACATCAGTACCGGCCAAACGGATGGAATCTTCCAGATTGAAAGTGGGGGCATGAAAAATCTGATGAAGGAGCTAAAGCCCAATGTTTTGGACGACTTGATTGCGGCCATAGCCCTTTATCGACCAGGACCCATGGACTTTATTCCTGAGTATATTAAGGGCAAGAGAGAGGCAGAGGCTAGTGGTAAGGAAAGGAAGAACGTTCTAGAAAGTGAAAAAGAATCGAATAAAGAAGTTACTCCAGAAGTAAGCACAAAAAGCACAATCTCATACGATAGCCCTTTGTTAAAGCCTATACTAGAATCAACCTATGGAGTAATCGTTTACCAAGAACAGGTCATGCAGATTGTTCGTGATCTGGGAGGATATAGTTTAGGCAGAAGTGATCTTCTCCGTCGTGCTATGTCTAAGAAAAAAGCAGATGTGATGGAAAGGGAGAGAAAAGCATTTGTCTATGGGGACGCAGAAGAAGGGGTACTAGGCTGTGTAAATAATGGGATTTCAGCAGAAATTGCCAATAGAGTATATGACAAAATGCTGGATTTTGCTCAGTATGCATTTAACAAATCCCATGCAGCAGCTTATGGTGTGGTTTCTTATCAAACGGCATGGTTAAAATATTATTATCCTGAAGAATTTATGGCGGCACTTCTTACCTCTGTCATTAACAATAGTAGCAAGGTGGCAGAATATATCTATGCTTGCCGTCAGATGAACATAGAGATACTGCCTCCAAGTATTAATCGGGGAATGGCGAACTTTACTGTTGATGAAGGAAAGATTCGCTATGGTCTGTCTGCCATTAAAAGTTTGGGGCGACCGGTGATTGATGCCATCATTTCCGACAGGGAAGAGTTAGGGGCTTTTAAGAATTTAGAGGATTTTATTACTCGAATGATGCTTCGAGAAGGGACACCTAACAAAAGGGGGATTGATAGCCTGATTCGTGCAGGTGCAATGGATGAGTTAGGGGGGACAAGAAAGCAACAAGTTCTTGCCAGCTTAAAGTTAGTTGATAAGGTTCAACAAGAGAAGAAATACAGCATGGCTGGGCAGATGACCTTGTTTGATCTTGTAGATGAAAATGGGAAAGAAGATTTTGAAATCAAGTTTTCTGATGTGGGGGAATTCACCAAAGAAGAATTGCTAACCTTCGAGAAAGAGGCTCTAGGAGTATACGTAAGCGGGCACCCTCTTGATGATTATGAAGAACAATGGAAGAGAACCATCTCAGCAACCACCTTAGATTTACAAGCAGAAGAGGAAGATGGGTCCAGCAAAGTTGAAGATGGTAGCAAGGAAATTGTAGGAGGCATGATTGTGGATGTGACGGTGAAGTATACCAAAACCGGTCAAGCCATGGCCTTTGTTACCATAGAAGATTTGGTAGGGACTTTAGAAGTCATCATTTTCCCTAGGAATTATGAAGAAAACCATCAGTATATTGAACAAGACTCTAAAGTTTTCATAAAAGGAAGAGTGGCCACGGAAGACGATAAGCCAACAAAGTTAATCTGTGAGCAGATGATCCCCTTTACTGGCAAGAAGAAATCCCTGTGGATACAATTTTCCAATAAAGAGGATTACTTGGAGAATAAAGATGGAATCCATGAATGTTTGGCAGATTCTGAGGGAGAAGACGAGGTATTTATCTACCTTAAGGAAGAACATGCCACCAAGAAATTGCCAAGGAATAAGAACATTCGAATTGGCCAAGAGGTATTGGCAAAATTGATGAATCGTTTTGGAGAGCAGAGGGTGAAGGTGGTGGAGAAGGCGATGGAGATGAGGTTCTAATGTTAAGGTTTATGATTGTCATTGGGAACTGTAGGGGGACAATCCTGTAAAAAGTTTTTGTATGATTTTGTAGATAATGATAACCCTTAATGATTTTCGAATAGAGAGTAAGTTTTTTTGTTTACTAATCCGTAAGTAAAAAGAAGTTGAAAAATTATAGAAAGAAGAAAGAAGAAATAGAAGGAGAGAAAGTATGACAAATTACAAAGACAGCTGGGATGAAATAGAGAATCAAGTGAGGACAATAGGGGTGCTCACCAGTGGGGGTGATGCTCCAGGAATGAATGCTGCCATTCGTGCAGTGGTTCGCTCTGGCATTTCCAAGGGGATGAATGTGCGAGGAATAAGAAGAGGGTTTCACGGACTTCTTAAAGAGGAGATTATTGATATGTCAGCAAATGATGTGTCGGACATTATCCAACGTGGGGGTACAATCTTACAAACAGCCCGCTGTCAGTCCATGATGACCAAAGAAGGGCAACTCAATGCGGCGGCGATTTTAAAGAAATATGGAATCGATGGTCTAGTTGTCATTGGTGGTGATGGTTCTTTTAAGGGAGCTCAGGCATTATCAAAACTAGGGATTAAAGTCATCTGCATTCCAGGAACAATCGATTTGGATATTGCTTGTACCAATTATACCATTGGGTTTGACACAGCGGTAAATACAGCCATGGAAGCCATTGATAAGATTCGTGATACATCAACCTCTCACGAACGTTGTAGCATTATTGAAGTAATGGGACGTGCTGCAGGTTATATTGGAATGTGGTGTGGGATTGCCAATGGTGCGGAGAAGATATTATTGCCTGAAGAGGTGGATGAATTTTTTGAAGAAGAATTAATCAATGATGTGATTCGATGTAAGAAAAGAGGGAAGAAGAATTACATTATCATCAATGCGGAAGGTGTTGGTGACACCATGGAAATGGCCAAACGAATTGAAGAGGCAACAGGGATAGAAACGAGAGCGACTATACTGGGTCACATGCAGCGTGGAGGTAGCCCCTCATGTAAGGATAGAGTATATGCTTCAGTAATGGGAAGTAAGGCCGCAGGCCTTCTTCATGAAGGGAAATTCAATCGAGTAATTGCTTATAAAGATGCCAAGTACATCGACCTTGATATTGATGAAGCATTGGCAGAGACCAAGCATATCTCAGATTATCAGTATCATATGACAAGGGTGAGGTTGTAGGAACAGGAAAGAAAGAGGTTTTCTGACATCTCTGCAAATGCATTTGAAAGGGTTATAGCCCTAAAGCATGCCCCCTAATGCGGACTGAATTGTAAAAGTGGCAAGAAAAAGAGTGAGAGTGATATAATTCAATATGAACGATGTGAATACATAAAAGATTAAAATTATAGAAAGATTAAGGAAACGAAATGGTTAAAGAGATGATAACAGAGAAGATAGAGAACAGTCAATCACCTATCGGAGTTTTTGATTCAGGAGTAGGTGGACTTACGGTAGTGCGAGAGATTATTCGTCAATTGCCAGATGAAAATATAGTATACTTTGGAGATACTGCTAGGGTGCCTTACGGAAGTAAGTCTCCTTCTACCATAAAGCATTTCTCCAGTCAAATTGTGAGATTCTTGTTGACGAAAAATGTAAAAGCGATAGTGATTGCTTGCAACACAGCAAGTGCCGTGGCTTTTGAAGAACTGAAAGGACAATTTGACATTCCTATTATAGAGGTGGTTATTCCTGGTGCTAAAGCCGCCATAGAAGAGACCAAAAAGGGGAAAATCGCCGTTATCGGTACAGAAGCCACCATTAAAAGTGGCATCTATCCTCAGATTATTAATCATGCTCACCCGGAATATACAGTGATAGAAAAGGCATGCCCTCTATTTGTGCCTTTGGTGGAAGAAGGATTTAGAGAGCACCATGTCACCAAAGACATCATTGATCATTATCTTAAAGCTGTAAAAGAAACAGATATTGATACTATCATATTAGGGTGTACTCATTATCCCCTACTTCGTTCGTTAATCAAAGAGTATTTAGGAGAGAAGATACATCTGGTTAACCCTGCTTATGAAACAGCAAAAGGGTTGGAGCGATTGTTGAAGACAGTGGGTATTGCTAACAAAGGAATGGGTGAGGACGGTTTCGCTCCTAGAGAGGAGAGACCATCAAAGGGTGAAGCTCTTTGTCAAAACAAATACGAATTTTATGTCAGTGATGGAGCGGAGAAATTTCGCCAATTTGCCAACAAAGTGATGTCCATTGAGATGCCCAGAATTCAAGTGGTGAATATTGAAAATTATTGAGACGAAACTTTGTCATTAAATTTAAACGAGAGTAAAGTTGTAAAAAAATCGT
>JGI20163J15578_10000564_pt1 | contig 15265 bp, 12 predicted proteins | sample TergutCu122P1_FD_15578 | JGI IMG/M metagenome (IMG submission 15578)
TCTAGATTCAGGGGAAAGATATTTTCAGGATATTTAATCGCACTACTGTTACTTCAGATTTTCCCAATTATGCTACTACTGATTCCTTTGTTTGTCATTTTTTCTGGACTTGGTTTGGTGGACAACCTAGGAGCATTAGTGCTAGCGTATACCACCCTTAATGTGCCCTTTTCCATTTGGATGATTAAGGGGTTTATGGATACGATTCCTTTTGACCTTGAAGAAGCTGCAATGATTGATGGGGCGAGCCAGTTTCAAGCACTTTTGAGAGTGATATTCCCCATCACTTTACCTGGAGTTACTGCTGTTGGAATATTCACCTTTATCAATTCTTGGAGCGAATATACTTTGGCTTCTATTTTGGTTCGTTCCACAGAAAATTTGACGATTACCGTAGGCTTGCAAGAGTTTGCTCAACAATTCTATACAGACTGGGCATCAAAGATGACTGCGGCAACAATAGGTACCATTCCGATGCTCATCTTCTTAATCTTTGCTCAAAAATATCTCATTCGTGGGATGTCAGCAGGGTCTGTTAAAGGATAAAGGGTTGGACTATGTGGGTGAATGTTCAGCAAGTGTCCTTCATAAGGAAAATACTTGCTTTTTAAAAATGTGCGATTAAAGGAGGAAGAAAATGAAGACAAAACGTGCTGTTTTAGTAGAACCAGGTCGATTTGAAATCCGTGAGCTTGACGTTCAACCTAATGCTGGAGAAGTATTGGTGAAAGTGAGCTCCTGTGGTCTTTGCAATTGGGAATTAAATCATTTTCATGGCAAAGAAGGCTCTTATCCACAAGAGATTGGTCATGAGTGGAATGGTGTGGTGGCTCAACTGGGAGAAGGAGTGACCACTTTACAAGTGGGAGATCGGGTTGTAGGTCTGGCTTTTCCTGGATTCACAGAATATACTGTGGTTGACGAGAATGTTTGTACCAAAATAGGGGATTCCACCAAATTGGAAGAAGCTTTAGGAGAGCCTCTCACATGTGTTCTTAATGTTTTAAGAGCCGCTCGTCCCGAAGCTGGTGATTATGGTGTTGTTCTAGGGGTAGGACCAATGGGACTTTGGTGTGTTTCTGCTTTAGCCGGCAATTTTCTCACCGGGTTGATAGCCATAGATGTGGATGATGAAAAGCTAGCACTTGCATTAAAGCTTGGTGCTACTCATGTTATTCATTCTAAGAAAGAAAATGTAGAAGAGCGAATTCGAGAAATCACTGGTGGGCATATGGCTGATTTTGTCATTGAAGGCACAGGCATTCCAGAGCTATTAGAGGCAGCAATTGAATATGTACGTGATGGCCGAGGGCGACTGGTTCTCATGAGTTCTCATGAAAACCCTGCTTCAAGCTTTGATTTTCGCACAGCGATAGGCAAATCCCTTGAACTGATTGTAGCCCATCCAAAGTATAGTTGGAATCTGAAAGACGACACACGTCGTGCCGTAGAACTTTTGGAAAAAGGTGTATTCAAGAATGAGGAAATCATCACTCATGTTTATTCCCTTGATGATATCCAAAGGGCATTTGAGGAACTAGAAGATAAACCGGATGGCTTTATCAAAGGCATTGTTGTCCCATAAAGAAGTTTGTTTTTGGGAGTGCTAGGTGATTAAGCCTGACGAGATATAGAAACAGATAGATATTTTAAGTGAATAAAGAACGCTACAACTCAATGCTAGGAGGAACGAAAAGTGAGTGACATTAATATTAAAGATTTATATGAATGGTGTAAAATTCCCGCTTCAGATTTGGAAAATCATCCAGGCAAAAAGGTTCCTTTCAGAATGGTAAAAGACTCTGAGACAATGGGAGAGTTAATGGCACGAGATTTTGTGGAAGAGATAAAAGCTGCAAATAAAGAGGGAAGAACATTTAGAGTCATTGTTCCCTGCGGTCCTAAATCATGGTATGAACCCTTTGGAAGAATCGTGAATGAAGAGAAAGTATCTTTGAAAAACATGATTGTCTTTCACATGGATGAATGTTTGGATTGGGAAGGAAAACTACTGGCGAAGAATGACCCGTATAACTTCAGAACCATTATGGAAAGGGAATTTTACGGAAGGATACCAGGAGAACTTGAGGTGTTAGAAGAAAACAGATTTTTTCCACAACCAGATTTAATTGAGGTGATAAAAGCAAAAATCGCAGAAGCGCCACTGGATCTAACCTTAGGGGGTTGGGGCCAGGATGGACATATCGCATACAATCAGACCCGAAGGCATCCTTTTAGTAAAATAACGGTGGAGCAGTTACGTAATTCTGAACTTAGGGTACAGGACAATAATCTTGATACAATTATCACATTAGGGCAAAGAAGTTTTGGGGCTGCATACCAGTTTGTTCCGCCCATGTCGATTACTTTGGGGGTAAAAGAGTGTTTGTCGGCTAAGAAAGTAAGACTTTTTAGTGATACTGGAACGTGGAAGCAAACGGCGCTGCGAGTGGCTTTGTTTTCAGAAGAGTCAGTAGAATATCCTTTAACACTATTACAAAATCATCCTGATGCAATGATTACAGCTACTTATGAAACGGCAAGACATCCTATATCAGAGAATCCGCAGTGGGAGTTTAATGGTGTAAATTATGAGGGATAAGTTCAAACAAATTATAGGAACGGGTGGCATCGGTTCCGGCATACTTTTCAAGTTGGAAGGGAATCAACCCTTAGGAAGAGAGGAAAGCCGTGCTGGAATTCTGACGCCATTCAAGGATTATTGTAAGTTGCACATTATATTCCATTATCTGGCAGTACTTTTAAAGGACAGTAGCTTTTTGGTACGAGCAATTGGCCGTGTGGGGGAGGATCATATAGGAGCCCAATTGTTGAGCGAAATGGAAGAAGCAGGTATTGATGTTACATTTGTGGAAATTGATCCAACAAACAGGACTCTTTTTAGTGCTTGCTTCCAGTATCCGGATCTTACTGGTGGGAACATCACCTCATCAAATAGCGCAAGCGGTAGCATTACCCCAAAGGATATAGACCAATGTATTGAAAAGATTAGTGAAGAACAAAACCATCAAGACAACTTTCTCTCAGAATCTTTTGTGATGGCTGTTCCAGAAGTAAGCATTGATACTAGGTTACATCTGTTGAACAAAGGAAAGCAACATGGAAGTTTTAACGTTGCGTCTGTTTTAAGTGGCGAAGTAGAAGAGTTTGCCCGAAGGGGAGGATTTGAACTTGTTGATTTGTTAGCTATAAATATCGATGAAGCAAAGGCCATTGTCTCCTATTTTGGTGAAGGCTTATCCCATAAATTAGAGGAAAAAGAGGAACAAATCATTGCTCTTCATTGTGCTCATGCATTGACCAAATTGAACCCAGAGATGTATATTACAATAACAATGGGCTCAAAAGGGTGCTATGGATACAGTGAGGGAGAGCTGGCATTCACCCCTTGCGCCAAAGTGGAAGCAATAGGAACAGCAGGGGCTGGAGATGCTTTTTTGGCAGGTACGCTCATGGGTTTATATTATAGCCTTCCTTTTAAAAAGGATGCCCCTGACACACGATTTGCCAAAACACCACTTGCCAGTGCAATTGAGCTTGGAACTCTTGTTGCGGCCATGGCAGTTACTTCACCAGACACAATAAATCATGGGTTAAATACAGAGGTACTATCAAGCTATGTTATAGAAAATAAAATAGAAGCTTCGGAGGAATTTCTGAGCTGTCTTGGAAGGTGAAAGATAAAGAGCTAAAAGGAGAAAATAATGAATCAGCCCAAGAAGAGGAATTGTTTGAAAGAGATTGTGGATGTAATAAAAGAAAAAAACATTGTAATATTTGCCCCCCACTACGATGATTCTATTCTTATAACCGGCAATTACTTCTTAGAAATGAAGGAAAAAAACCTTTTATCTTCTAAAACGTTTGAGTTTGTACTGCTTTTTGCAAGAAGTAATTATCTAGCGGGAACGGGACCAGGGAATTTTGACATTAGTCTTGACAGACAAAAATTAGCTACCGGCAAAAGACTGATAGAAGATCTTGAATGTTTGGATGAGATATTTGGGGAAGGCAGGTATGTTTATCGGGTTTGTGGGGAAAAGGAATGCTTCGTGCGACAAAAGGAATTTGCAGACAGTGAGATGGAATTCCCCCACGGAATGTACGAAGGTTTTGATGACAAAGATTGGGCGATATTGAATAGACTGGAAGATAAAGTTAAAGAATACGCTCAAAATGAAGATACAGCTCTTGTTTTTCCCATTGCATTCAAGGAGCATATTGATCATTTTATCACAAGGGAAGCAGGAATAAGAGTCGCAAAAGAATTAGGGGAAAGGGCGAAAGCAAAATTCTATTTTCAGGAAGATAAACCCTATGCTGGGATTGCCAGCCTCGAAGAGAAATCCAGAATAGAAACCTTTGTGAAAGAAAATTCTTTAGAGAAATTGGTTTACAAGGCTCACCCTGAAAAACTTATTGAACTCACATTTAGACACTACATTAGCCAGGTTGAAGAAGTATATAGAGTAGGAATTCAAAGTAGATGTAATGATTTGAAATCAGAGGTTGCTTTAGATGATTTTTGCGATCAAATGTTTAAGTATAGCAGGGATTGACCTGTAGCAGAGGAGGATAAGGATTATGAGTATTTCACCAGTAGAAAATTATTTAGAAGCAATCAAGTTTGGGACACCAAAGTATATGCCCCGAGCAAATGAAGAGATCATCCATTCATTTGAACTGAGAAGAGGGAAAGCTTTTACCAGCTGGACGGATAGCTGGGGAATTGACTGGGTGGTGGATATGGAAGAGACCGTTCCTTTTCCCAAAGGAAACCCACTCCCAGATATTACAAAGTTAAATGAATATGAACTGCCCAATCCAGATTGTCTTTTTGATGGTTTAGGCGATGAAATAGAGATGATGAAAAAAGCAAAAGAAGAAGGAAAGTTGATTATCGGATTCTATTCTCAATTGTTATATGAAAGAGTTTGGGCAATAATGGGACTTGAAAACTTTATGATTGCTTTGATAGAGGAACCAGAGCTTACTCGTGAGTTGCTGCACAAAATTGCGGGTTACGTGAAGCGGGTATTTGAAAACTTTCTCGAATTAGGTGTGGATGGTGTGACTTTTTCCGAAGATCTTGGAACCCAGAGAGCGTTAATGTTTTCTGCTGCTCATCTTGATGAATTTTTCATGCCTGAGTATCGATTCATGTTTGAAGATTTGTTGAAAGAGAATAAGATAGTCAATTTTCATTGTTGTGGTTGTATTGAGGAAGTTGTTGACCGAATAGCAGATCTAAAGGCCACGATACTGAATCCGATTCAATCCAGCGCAAATGATATTTCTAAGATCAAAGAAATTACATTTGGAAAAACTGCCTTACAAGGAGGAATCAGTTCACATCTTCTTGTAGTTGGAACACAACAAGAAGTAAAGGATGAAACAGCACGAGTGATTGAACTGTTAAAGCCTGGTGGCGGATATATTTGCGGTCCAGACCAAATCCTCCCTGAGTTTCCTAAGGAAAATCTCGACGCAATGTACAAGACTGCCTTGGAGCTAGGAAAATATTAAGTTTGGCTAACCTATGGAGGGTGATGATAAAGTGGAATTACGACGAAATAGCACTCCTGGGCGTGCTCGACTTATTTTTCTCACTCTATGGAGGTGATGGTTTGAATAATTTTGAATTTAAAGTTTGCAGTTCATTAGAAAAGGTGTTCCCTGATATGGTTACACGATGTAACATTGATGCTTCTAATGCCAGTGAGAAAGCACCCCGAATTCATTCGGAAAAGTTGCGATTAAGTGGGTTGCGCGGGGAAAGGGTATCCTTTCAAGTGGCATACCGTTCACCTGGTTTGTGGGGACGGAGCTGGGGCAGGATACAGGTGGATTCACCTGAAGCGGTAGAGTTCACAATCTATCGGGTATGCTATGTTCCAGGAAGTATACCTGCGAATTATAAAACAGATGACGGGTACATCACCACTGAGTCAGGGTTATTTCCAGATTTGCTGGAACCCATCGAAGAAGAGCGCTTGCCTTTGGTCCCTGGAATATGGCAATCCCTTTGGATAGAGATGAGAATATCGGAAGCTGGAATATATCCTGTGCACATTGCCATAGAATCATTAGATGGTAAGAGGTTAGGGCTTGGTAAAGTCATGCTAGAGATTATCAACGCCGAATTGCCTGCACTACATATTCCTCATACCCGTTGGTTTCACTCTGATTGTTTAGCCGAATATTATAATATAGATGTCTTTTCAGAGGCTTATTGGGGAATTGTGGAGAACTTCATCTCTTATGCCGTGGAGCATGGGATTAATGCCATATTAACACCAGTGTTCACACCTCCTATTGATACCGAAGTTGGGGGAGAGCGGTTGACCGTTCAATTGGTAGAAGTAGAGGCAGAGGTAGAGGCAGAGGTAGAGGGGGCTTCAGGCTGCGAGAAGAAGTATTCTTTTGGATTTGAGCGATTGGAGCGCTGGGTCAAGATGTGTCAAAATGTAGGTGTTACTTATTTTGAGATATCTCATCTTTTTACCCAATGGGGAGCTAGGCATGCTCCTAAGATTATGGGGAAGCAAGAAGGAAGATATGTTAAGCTATTTGGCTGGGAAACAGAAGCATCAGGTGTTGAATATCAGAATTTCCTGCAACAGCTACTTCCAGCCTTAACAGCGAAGTTAGAGGAGTTAGGTATTGCAGATCGTACGTTTTTTCATGTTTCGGACGAGCCAGTGCTTACGGATTTGGAACAATATACTAATGTTCGAAATATAATAGCGCCTTATCTGAGTTCGTATAAAATCGTAGACGCCTTGACGGATTACGAGTTTTACACGACAGGTGCAGTGTCTACTCCTATTCCAGCAGTGGATCATATTGCACCGTTTATTGAGAGCGTAAACAAGGGCGAGCTGTCTGAATTGTGGTGCTATTTTTGTTGTGTTCAAAGTTATAAAGTGCCGAATCAATTTTTGATGCAGCCCTCCTATCGGAATCGGATTTTGGGTACGTTATTGTATAAGTACAATATCGCAGGATTCTTACATTGGGGATACAACTTCTATAATTGTATTCATTCGGTTTATCCAATTAATCCATTTCTTGTAACTGACGCTGATGGAACCTTTCCTTCTGGTGATGCTTTCGTTGTGTATCCAGGCGCAGATGGTAAACCTCTAGCCTCGTTACGACTGAAAGTGATGAGAGATGCTTTTGATGATTTAAGAGCACTAAAGTTGTTAGAAGAACTAAAGAGTCGCGACTTTGTGATGGGGTTAATCGATGGCAACCTGATGGATCCAATTGCATTTGATTGTTTCCCACAAAGTGAAGAATATCTTTTGGATCTAAGGAGTCGTGTGAACCAAGAGATTCAGAAGGAGATTAAAAGCTTCGGCTAGTATATCATGTATCTACCATCGCCTTGGAATAGAAATGCCCTGTTTCCATGCGGAATCATGAAGGAGGAAATAGCATGTATTACAAACCAGACATTGACAAAGTGTTGGAGCGCTGTGAAGCATTTTGGGAACGAGAGATTATTGATCGATGTTGTGTGGCAATTCCTGTGGGTCCTAAGATGCCTTACCCAGAAGAACTTGGGATGACCTATGAAGAGTATTTCTTTGATCCAGAGATGATTGCTAAACGAACAGAAGCGCTCATTACAGCAACCTACTATGGAGGTGATGCTATCCCGGGAGTCACCACCTACTTTGGAACGGCGGGGCATTCCATATATTTTGGAGGAGAAATTGAATGTCGACCAAATACCATCTGGCATCATCCTTGCATTGATTGTTGGGAGAATGCTCCTGATTACCATCCAGAAAACCCTTATGTAAAATTACATGATGATATTATTAAGGGGCTCAATCAATATGCAAAAGGAAAATATTTTGTCTCTTTGGCCGATAACTGCAGTGTAATGGATGCCTTAGCAAATTTGCGAGGTACTCAAAATTTACTTCTAGATTTGATTGATCATCCTGATGAAGTTAAAAAAATGACTGGGAAAATCGCACCGGTTTTAAAAGATGCAACTCTTCGGCATGCAGAGTTATTACGAGAGTGCAATAGGGGAGGCACATATCTTCAATGGATGCATTTGTGGTCAAAAGGTCTTGTTCATCAACTACAGTGTGACTTTTCTGTGATGGTTTCACCAGAAATGTTTAATGAATTTATCCTGCCTGAGATTGAGTTTACTTGTGAATGGGCTGATCAATCAGTTTATCATTTTGATGGCCAAGAACAAATTGCTTTTCTCGATCAATTACTTTCTGTAAAAAAGCTAAAGGCAATTCAATGGACTTCTGTGGTTGGCCAACCAGATGCAAGTGAATTCATACCGGTATTGCAGCGTATTCAAGAGGCAGGAAAAAGCTTAATGCTTTTCCCAAAAGCGCGAGAGGTGGAAAAGTTGATGGGTGCTCTTTCATCAAGAGGCTTACAGATGGTGGTTTTAGATGTTTCTACACGGGAGGAAGCCGATCAACTTTTAAGTTGTGTTGAAAAATGGACAAAATCATGAATAACACAGGTCAAATCATACTTTTATTGACAGGCACATCAATATAATTTAAACTACACTATGGTACATCAAAATTATTTTGGAGGACGAATGAATTGAGTAAAAACAACTTACTTTTTGTTGAAGAAAGACGGAATAATATTCTGAATATTCTACAACGAGATAAACGTGCAACCATATCGGAGTTATCAGAGCACTTCCAAACAGGGGAAGCCACCATAAGGCGAGATTTGAGCGCCATGGAAAAAAAGGGGTTGATACAGCGGACCCATGGTGGGGCAATCGTTAAGAACAAAGCAAATGTAGAATTATTCATGGCGGAACGTGCTGAAAAAAACAAATTAGAAAAAGAGCGAATTGCTCAAGTGGTGTCTACATTCATTCATGATGGAGAGGTGATTATGATTGATAGTGGTAGTACCACCCAAAAGGTTGCAGAGTCTCTGAAAAGTAAAAGTGGTTTAATCGTTGTTACGAATTCCATTGCTGTTTCCAACGAGCTTGTAGGACAAAATGATAATACAGTGTTGCTATCAGGGGGAGAATTAAATCCACGTACAGAAGCTTTAGTGGGACCTGTTGCAAACCACATGATTGAAAAGTTCCGAGCCGACCGTGCCATTTTAGGGATGACTTCAATGGATTTTGGTGAGAGTTTTTTCACCGTCGATCCCAATGAAGCAGAATTGAAATATAAGATGATGCAGATGAGTTCAAGTGTTATTGTGGCAATGGATTCAAGTAAAATTGGTACGAAATCATTAAGCCACGTATGTTCTTGTGATGAAGTGGATGTTTTAGTAACGGATTCGGGAATTGATAAAAAAACCTTAACAAGTCTAACAAAGCAAGGAATTGAAGTGATTGTAGTATAGTATCAATGAAATAGAAGATAGAGAGGTACTGTTCATGTTATATACGATGAAAGAAATACTTAAAGATGCACAAGAAAAAAAATATGGAGTTGGATACTATAATGCCACCAATCTGGAAATGATTCGTGCTTATATACGAGCCGCCGAGGATGAAAAATCACCAATCATTATCGGTACTGCCCAGGGTCTTCTGAAATATTCAGATTTTAATTGGATTACCCCCCTCTTACTCGATGGGGCACGTGGCGCTAAGGTTCCAGTAGCTGTTCATCTGGATCATGCATATGATTTTGATGTGATTATGCAAGGACTACGAGCGGGATTTGGTTCGGTTATGTTTGATGGTTCATTACTGGATTATGAGGAGAATGTTCGTCGCAGTGCTGAGATATCTAAGGTGGCCCATGCCATGGGAGTAGGGGTGGAATGTGAACTAGGTAAGGTAGGTGGTTTAGATGAAGGCGGTGGCGTCTATGGGGAAAATATTTATACAGAGCCTAGTGTTGCTGAGGATTTTATTCATCGTACTAACGCTGACTTTTTGGCGGTTTCCATTGGAACGGTTCACGGTGTTTATGCCAAGGAGCCCAAATTGGACTTGGACAGGTTGGCAGATATCCGGAGCAAAGTGAACAAGCCTCTTGTGCTGCATGGCGGTAGTGGACTTAGCGACATGGATTTCAAAAACTGTATCCATGGTGGCATTCATAAAGTGAATATCTATACGGATGTAGTGAACAGTGCCGCTAGAAAGATAAGAGAAGCGAAGGAAGAACTGGAATATCCAGATTTGATGCAAGAGGCTGAAGAGGCAATGTATAATGTGACGGTAGAAAAAATCCGAATATTTGGCAGTAATAATCGAGCGTAATGGATACGTTCCAGATGTCATACTGTTAACCAAATGTTTTTGTAAGATAAGGTCGTACATTGCACAAAAAGGAGGAGAAGAAGATGTTAAAACTTGCAATCATAGGTGCCGGAGTCTGGGGTGATACCCATGCTGGGATTTTCGCGGAGCATCCTCATGCGGAAAATGTAGCCATATGTGATGTGGATGAAAAACGTGCCCTGGAAGTAGCAAAAAAGTATGGAATAAAAGAGGTTTACACCGATTACAAGGAAATGCTTGAAAAGTCGGATTTTGATGCAGTATCCATTGTAACACCTGATTTTCTCCATGGAGATATTTCTGTTGCTTGTGCCGAAGCAGGGAAGCATATGCTTATCGAAAAGCCAATTGCCACTTCAAGAGAAGATGTCCATCGAATTGTTGAAGCCGCAAACAAAAATAAAGTACGAGTGATGGTAGATTTACATAATCGCTGGAACCCTCCTTTTGTTGCTGTAAAGCAGGCGATAGATGCTGGAGAGTTGGGTGATTTACAGCATGCATACTTCAAACTTAATGACATTAAGTGGGTGGGTACGGATATGCTTTCATGGACAGCCAAGTCCTCCATTATGTGGTTTCTTGGAAGTCACAGCGTAGACACATTACGCTGGCTTTTTCACGATGAGGTGACCAGGGTATATTCTGTGTCCAATAGAGGTGTTATGGATGCGTTAGGCGTTCATACAGAAGACACCTATCTTACCACACTGGAATTCTCTAAAGGCACCATTGCACATATGGAGAATTCATGGATTGCGCCTAACGGTAATCCTAATCTTAATGATATTAAATTTAGCATAGTTGGTGAAAAAGGTCAGGTGGCCATAGATACAAGTAATCACAGCATGATACAAAAATATACGGATGTTAAAACAGAAGTGCCTGATGTTCTGGTACGCAACACCGTACACGGTCGTGTGAAAGGTTTTGCTTATGAAAGTATCCGATGTTTTGTAGATAAGATTATTTCTGGTGAGGAGTTTGTGGTTTCTATGGAAGATGCTGCCAAAACATCACTTGTGATTTTGTCAGTTTTAGAGTCGGCCAAGAAACGTATGCCTCTTGATGTGAAATATTAGAAAAAAAAATTGGTCTACAATATTAAAAGTAAGGAGCTGTTGCCTGATAGATTTTTCATCTATTTTGCAACAGCTCCGTTGTTTTATTTATTCAAATAGCATCCATCAATTATGGGTTTGCTTCCTAATCTTACTCGTCTAACTTCCTATTTCCTGACCATCGATGTATACTTTTATGATTTTCAAATCATTATCTAAAAGCACCATGTCTGCAAAGGTGCCTGCCTCAATGGTACCTACTTGTTCCTCCACCCCTATAGACTTAGCAGGACTTGCAGATGCTGCCATCACCGCTTGCGCCAGTGGAATACCTAGGGATACTGCTACCCTTACTCCTTGCATGAGGGAAATGGATGAGCCGGCCAGACTGCTGCCGTCTTTAAGCATCACCTTACCATGAGTTATGGTTACAGGTAAGCTAGCAAATTCATAATCTCCGTCTGGTAGACCAGTACATTTAATTGAATCACTAATGAGACATGCCCAGTCTGGGAACATCTTGAAAATGGCCCGAATTACCGCAGGATGCAGATGATATCCATCGCTAATTACTTCCACAAATGCATTTGAATCTAATGCTGCACCAATAATACCTGGTTCACGATGGAGAAAGGAATTCATACCATTGAACAAGTGTGTTACATGGGTTGCACCGCTTTCAAAAGCCTCCATGGCGGTTTTATAATCTGCCACTGAATGAGCCAAAGATACACGGCAGACTTTTGAAACATCCCTAATGAATTCTAATCCGCCTGTAAGCTCTGGCGCAATACAAACCATCTTCACTTGCTCTCCTGAGAGCTTGTATAAGCGTTCAAACATAGAGATACTGGGCAATTGTAGCAATTCCGTTGGGTGCGCTCCTCTTTTCGGATGAGAGAAAAAGGGTCCTTCTAAGTTGACGCCAAGGTAACGCGCTCCATCTGTGAATTCGGAGTAGGCATTCATTCTACACATGGCCTTTGCTAGGGCTTCCTCAGTGGCGGACAGTGTAGTTGCTAGAAAGGAAGTAGTACCATTGTTGGCATAAAAGGAAGAGATTTGTTTCATTTGCTCGTATGAAACATCTGTATGATCCCCTCCCAGTGCTCCATGGGTATGAATGTCAACCAAACCAGGGATGAGATATCGTTCTGTTTTGGCATCTGTTGTTTCGCTTATTTCAACTTTTTGTATCTTTTCATTGAATTCTACAGAGCCTTTTCTAAAGACTCCGTCCTTCATCAGTACTTGAACATTTTCTATACGCATTTCCATCACTCCTTAATCTTGGGTAAACTAGCAGCAGCAACAGATTGCCCCAGACGTCTTGTGTGCTCGTCTGGAAGCATCAGGTTGGCAGGACAATTGGGATACTCTTCTTGCAGTACTTTTTTCGCTACTTCCAGTACAATGTCACCACCTTCACCACTGACAACACGTCCGTATAGTAGCATGCTATCTGTGCCATAGGATTCATAGTAATATGCTGCCGTATGTCCCAGATAACATCCAATGGAGCGGAAGATAGCAGCAGCTCCAGTGTGCCCCTTATCTAATAGGATTTGCACTGCTTTAAGTTTCTTGGCGGGAGTATCATATTCTTTCAGGTCGATACCGGCAGCAGGAGCTAACTTTATCACTGCTTCTTGACAAAAATATTGTACTCCAACGCCAATGTCTCTTGTCCAGTCATCCTCTGCTGCATCTGGTGAAGCGTCCACAGGAGCAAAGGCTAACTCACTAATCCAATTGGAAAGGTTTCCTTCCTTGTCCACAAAACCGCCAATAAAGCTAGTGCCCATGGCAAGGCCTAGTACATTATTTCTATCTAAGCCGATGGCGCCTGCCAACGCTGCAACGTCCCCATCATTGGCTACTTCAAATGGAATATCCTCTCCAATTTCAGCTACTGCACGAAAATAAGTATCTCTGCCTTTGGCTTCAAAAAGCTCTTTTGGCACCATCTGGAAAAGCTGGGCGGCCAAGATACGATTATTTGCCACCAAACCAGCAGAAGAGATACCGATGGCATCAACTTGTGGAAGACGATCTCTGGCTTCCTTAAGTGCTGCTACTACTCCGTTAAAGTGGTAATCAGGGTCACTGTTAATCTTTGGATTCCAAACGGTTTCATTGCTGTAAATCGCTTCGCCATCAATAACAGCGGCCACTTTATAATCACTTCCGCCAAAATCAACCCCAATACGATATCCTTCAAAGTTACGACCACGGGGTCTTTTGATTTCAAAAGGCTCAGGCAATTCATCACATTTGATGACTTCAAAAGGATGTCCGTATATTCCACCGAAGAAATCAGCGTCGTATCCTCTGGAACCTTCAGGTGAAAAGGCATGCCTAAGGAATTCAGACAGGGATTCATCGCCTTTAACGTAGAGGCGGAATCCTCCTTTTTGCCACAGTTGGAACTTGACCAAGCGCTCAAGATAATAGCAATCGGCCTGGCGATGTGCCTCATCACCGTGGACATAAGTTGAAATGACGGCAATCTGCTTGTCATTGCGCTCTAGGGCGAAAGAAAATGGTAGGGTGGCGGTGGTTAAGAAAGTTTCGTTAAACTTTTGCATGGGAATAAAATTCGGGTCTAGCTCTGGTTTGTTGACTATGTTGATTTCAAGACCATAATGCTTCATCGTTCACCTCCAAATGTGCGCATTTGTTATTGAAAATGATACTTGAAATACTTTTGGTTGTCAAGAAATAGCAAGCTTTAGTCTTGCATAATCTATATGAAGCAATTGTATTGACTGGTCGATGGGTCTCATATTACAATACAATCAGACCTCATTCAAGCCTTGGGGGCAGACCACCAGCCCCTCAATCGATTATTCCTATATCTGCTTAATGGAGCAATCTATACGGCAGTGTAGACTAACTTTAGGATTGGCACAAAAAATGGGGGCATATCAATGAGTGATGAGATTACTGTGGAGTTGCTACAGTCAGTGGATGAGAATTTGAACGATATGATTCATTCGGAGTAATTATGCTAGGCGGTTGTTTGGCCATTCTTTACAAAGGACGATTTCGGAGTATTCTCTCAAACAAAGGAGGAATAAGAAGTGACAGATAGAGTGATTAAAGCTATTCTTTTAGGAGCAGGACAAAGGGGTAATTCCTATTGTGATTATGCGATAAATAACCCTGATAAATTGCAGATTATTGGGGTGGCGGAACCAGATGCTGTTCGTCGCGGAGATTTTCAAGGAAAACATAAGCTCGTAGATGTTAATTGCTTTGATAATTGGGAAGAAGTGTTCCAGCGAGAAAAATGGGCAGATGCAATCATCATTTGCACTCAAGATAATATGCACTATGAACCGATTATGGCTGCAATTGATAAAGGATATGATATTTTATTAGAAAAGCCGATGTCCCCTTCACCGCATGAATGTCTGGAGATTGCTCATGCTGCTGAAGTGAAAGGGGTTAAGGTTATGGTATGCCACGTCCTTCGATATACTCCTTTTTTCATGAAAATCAAAGAAATTTTGGAAAATGGAGAGATTGGTGATATTGTAACAATTGTTCACAATGAAAATGTTGGTAATCTACATCACTCTCATAGTTTTGTGCGAGGCAATTGGAATAAAAGTGAAACCAGCTCACCAATGATTTTGGCTAAGTCTTGTCATGATATGGATATTATACAATGGCTAATTGACAAAGAGTGTTTACGTCTGTCCTCTTTTGGGTCATTATCTTATTTTTCCAAGGAAAATTGTCCACCAGATGCTCCACCAAGATGCACTGATGGTTGCACTGAAGATTGCCCCTATGATAGTCGAAAGCTCTATCGGGATAGTGATAATGAGTGGTTTAGGGCGGTAGCAGCAGGACGCGCAAATGCTACAGATGACCAGGTGAATGCTGCTATTGAAACGGGACCTTA
>JGI20163J15578_10000565_pt1 | contig 15239 bp, 11 predicted proteins | sample TergutCu122P1_FD_15578 | JGI IMG/M metagenome (IMG submission 15578)
CCCAAGTTTTCATAATACCTTGAATATGCCGGAGTATTTAGGATAATACCATGCTCAGTCTCCAACATTTCTTGGACAGAGTTGAGAGCCTTTTCAACAAGCCCCTGCTCAAGACCTATGCCTGCCATTGAACACATGCCTTGAGGTTCAATAAATATTTTACCTTCCTCACATTCACGGCTTCCGACTTTTTCGCCAAAAGCGTCATAGGCCCTTAAATACCACTCCCCGTCATAACCATGTTTGATTACGACTTGCTCCATGTCCTCGGTCATTTTTTTGATTATCTCCGCATCGGCGCTTTTTCCTATGCGATTACATAAATCAACAAGCTCTTTGCCTGCATAAACATACATTCCGGCAATGAATACTGATTCGGCAGTCCGGCAATCAGTATTTATCACAGCCATCAGATTTTCTCCCGGTTCTGTTGAAAAACAGTTCAGGTTAAGGCCATCATTCCAATCCGCCGCACCAATAAGGGGCAGACCGTGAGGGCCTCTGTTGTTGTCAAAATAATGGAAAGAGGCTTTAAGATGGTCGTACAGACTGGCTTTCCTTGTTTCGTCATTTTCCCAAGGGACTTGTTCATCAAGGATGCCGAAATCGCCTGTTTCCTTAATATAAGCCACAGTAGAATAGACCAACCACAAAGGATCATCATTAAACATCCTGCTTGTCTCGGCGTTCCCTCTTTTGGTAAGCGGCTGATATTGGTGATAGGCGCTGCCGTCTTCAAACTGTGTGGCTGCTAAATCAAGAATACGTTCCCTTGCCCTTTCCGGAATAAGATGTACAAAACCAAGTACATCTTGATTGGAATCTCTAAAGCCCATGCCTCTGCCGATCCCGGATTCGAAGTACGACGCGCTTCTGGACATGTTAAATGTAACCATACACTGGTACTGATTCCATATATTGACCATGCGATTCAATTTTTCATCGCTGCTTTGAATTTTATATACAGACAGGAGATTTTCCCAATAATGTCCCAACTCTGCAAAGGCTTTCTCGACTTTTGCGGGATTGTCAAATTGCGCGCTCAGTTCCTTCGCTTTTGTTTTGTTAATAATACCGGGAGACTCCCATTTGTCCTCTTTTGCGTTTTCGACAAACCCCAGTATAAATATATATTCTCTCACTTGTCCGGGTTCCATGTCAAGTTTTATATGGTGGGAGGCGATGGGCGACCATCCGCTGGCTATTGAATTGTTGCTTTCGCAATTGATAACCACTTGAGGGGCATCGGTGCCGTTATAAAGCCCGAGAAAACTTTCTCTGTCGGTGTCAAACCCTGCTATCGGCGCATTTACTGAATAAAAGGCATAATGAGCGCGGCGCTCTCTGTATTCGGTTTTGTGATAAATAATCGAATCTTCAACTTCAACCTCACCGAGATTGAGGACATGTTGAAAATTGGTCATATCACCGAGCGCTTCCCAGAGGCAAAACTCCACGTAGGAAAACAATGAGAATTTCATATGTTTATCGCTTGTGTTTTCAACAGTTATTTTATGTATTTCGCAATCACTTCCAACAGGAATGAATGATAGTTGACTTAACTTTATTCCGCCTCGCGCACCGGTTATTTTTGTATAACCCATTCCGTGACGACATTCGTATTCCGAAAGCTCTGCCTTGACGGGCATCCAGCCGGGAGTCCAAACATCACCATCGTTATTTATGTAGAAATATCTGCCTTTATTGTCAACGGGCGCATTATTGTAATCATAACGCAAAATCCTTCTTAATAGCGCGTCTTTATAAAAACAGTAGCCGCCGGACGTGTTGGATATGAGTCCGAACATGTTTTCGCTGCCTAAGTAATTTATCCATGGATAGGGTGTTTTTGGATTGGTTATCACATATTCTTTGCTGCTATCGTCAAAATAACCGAATTTCATTATGAATCTCCTCTTTTTAGTATTGAGATTATCTCAAATAATAGCATAAAAATTATCCAACAATCAAACAGATGAATGATGATATACTCGATATTACATGAGTTGATTAGAAATTTACATGGAAGTTACAAAGGCAATTACTTGCGGATATAAAATAAATATGGTATACCTAAAAGAAACCCCATCAACCGTTAGGGCGAGCACTTACAATATCTTACACTAAAGGTGGATAAACTATTATGAAAAATCAATATCCCGGTTTTGAAATACCATACTCTCCAGACCTTTCCCCATTACTGGATGGAACTGTCGAAATTAATGGAAGAACGCTTGCCAACCGTATCGTCATTCAGCCGATGGAGGGCGCAGATGGTGAACTTGACGGAAGTTTCGGTGAGCTTACAGTTAGGCGGTATCACAGGTATGCCGCAGGCGGCGCAGGGTTAATTTGGCTTGAGGCAGCCTCTGTCGTACACGAGGGTCGGGCAAACCCACGTCAATTATATCTGTGTGAAGCAACTTTAGACTCGTTTAAGCGCATGGTCGATGACATAAAAAGTATCAGCTTAAAAGAAAACGGCTTTGAGCCGGTCATTCTGGTACAGTTGACCCATTCAGGCAGATGGTCTAAGCCGGAGCATGCGTCTGCGCCTCTGATAGCATACGAAAACCTTGAGATAGATAAAATCCGACCTCTCCCTAACGCCGTCATCATCTCTGACGAATATTGCAAAAAGCTCGAAGAAATGCATGGAAAGGCCGCTGCGCTCGCTGAAAAGGCAGGTTTTGACGGCGCGGACATAAAAAGCTGCCACGGGTATTTGTTGGGTGAAATGTTTTCCGCATACAGCCGCCCCGGTTCTTACGGCGGAAGTTTTGATAATAGAATGAGGCTCATAATAAACTGTTTTGCCGCAGCCAAAGCCGATACAACAAAAAACTTCATTCTTACGACACGAATGAATGCGTATGACGGACTTGTTTACCCGTGGGGATTCGGAGTGAATGAAAAGGATGGCTTGAAACCCGATTTAACAGAAACTTTTAAGCTGATTGATATATTGACAACCCAATATGGAATGTCGATTGTCAACATGACCGCGGGTATTCCGTATCTCAACCCCCACATAAACCGCCCGGCGAATACCAAAATCAACAAAAGTATAGAAGACCCGATGAAAGGTGTCGAGCGCATTTTGGGTATCGCAAGAGATGTGCAGAGAAAATTCCCGAACTTGCCTGTCGTTGCGTCGGGTTTTGCGTATCTCCAACGTGACACTTTCGCCGTTGGCGCAGGCATTATAAAGGAAAATTGGGCAATGCTTGCAGGGTTTGGGCGGCAGGGTTTCGCATATCCGAATTTTGCGGCGCATATAAAGGAAAACGGCAATGTCGAACAGAAACATTGCGTTGCTTGCGCAAAATGTAGTGACCTCTTGCGTGCCGGAGCTACTTCCGGCTGTGTCGTGCGTGATTCAAAAATCTATGCCGAAATATTTCAAAAGCAAGTAAAATAAAGATAGGGGAGGAATTGCTGTGCAATTAAGAAAAGTTGCCGCCGTGACCGGCTCACGGCGAGGCATAGGAAAAGCTGTTGCCGAAGCGTTGGCTTCACAGGGGTATGATGTCGTTTTATCCGGTGTTTCCGCCATTGAGGACTCGACAGAGCTGCTAAANGAGTTCTCGGNAAAAGGATACCAGCCGTCTTACATCAGATGTGATGTTTCGATTTCTGAGCATCGCCAACAGTTTTTTAATTTTATTCGAGAAAATTACGGTCGCCTAGATTTGTTCGTGAACAATGCGGGTATAGCGCCGACAGTTCGTATGGATTTAATGGAAACGACCGAAAGCAGCTTTAGTCATGTTTTGGATATAAACCTAAAAGGCGCATTTTTCATGTGCCAAGCTGCCGCAAAACTGATGATAGAAACGCAGAGAGCGATAGCGCTTGACTATAAGCCGCGCATCGTCAATATAACGTCAATTTCATCGTTCACGGCGTCAGTCAATCGTGGTGAATACTGCATTAGCAAGGCAGGTTCATCTATGGTGACAAAGTTGTTTGCAACAAGGCTCGCTGAATACGGCATACCTGTTTTTGAAATTCAGCCGGGCATAATTCAAACTGACATGATTGCTGCTGTTGCCGATAAATACAAGGCGTTAATAAAAGACGGTCTAACCCCAATCAATCGGATCGGCAGCCCCGAGGATATCGCTTCCGCGGTTATTGCCCTTGCGAGCGGTAATCTTGATTTTGCTACCGGGCAAGTAATAAACGCCGATGGCGGATTTCATCTGAGAAGATTATGAGGCAAGTAAAGGTATGAATAGCACAAGTATTTTTGTAAACGGGCACAATATCCCGCTAATTGCCGTTGACGCAGCCGTTGTAGGGTCGGGTGCGGCGGGGCTGAATGCGGCGGATTGGCTGAGCGACTACGGTGTCAAAAGTGTTGCGGTATTCACCGAAGGTATAAACATGGGCACTTCTCGAAACACGGGAAGCGATAAGCAGACCTATTATAAATTATCCCTCTCCGGTAACGAGATGGACAGTGTCGCGGCAATGGCAGCAGATTTGTTTGTCGATGGGGTCAACGGAGACAACGCATTGGCTGAAGCGGCAGGATCTGTCGGATCGTTTATTAAACTTGCTAATCTCGGAGTACCTTTCCCTACTAACCTTTTTGGAGAGTATATCGGATACAAAACCGACCACGACCCGCGTAAACGCGCAACTTCTGCCGGACCGTTAACCAGCTTTTTTATGACCGAATGTTTAGAGCGCAGCGTTCGCGGGAAAGGCATTATGATTTATGATAATTTTATGGCTGTCAAAATCATAACCGCAAAAAAATGCGCTGCCGGATTGCTGTGCTTAAATTTAAAGCAGCTAGATTCTCCTACTCGCGGCTTAACTATTGTCCAAACACCCAACATAGTTTTAGCCACAGGTGGTCCTGCGGGATGTTACCTAAATTCTGTTTACCCCGAAAGCCAGACAGGAATGAGTGGGATGGCGATTGAAGCAGGGGCGCAGTGCGCTAATTTGGATTTGTGGCAGTATGGGTTGGCATCGCTCAAATTTCGTTGGAATGTATCAGGAACATATCAACAAGTTCTTCCGCGATATATTTCTGTCGATAGTGCCGGTGATGAGCGGGAGTTTTTGTTGGACTATTTTGACGATCCCTGCAAAGCTCTTGATATGGTGTTTCTCAAGGGATATCAGTGGCCGTTCGATTCTGAGAAAATCTCCGGGTCGTCGCTGATAGATATTTTGGTTCATATCGAAACTCAACAGCTCGGACGGCGAGTATACATGGATTTTCGTAAAAATCCCTCAGGTCTTGAAGATGGATTTCACGGACTGAGTGAAGAAGCATATCAGTATCTTGCTAACTCCGGGGCGTTGTCGGGGCTGCCTATTGACAGATTAAAACATATGAACACTCCCGCGATTGCATTGTACAAAGACAACGGTATCGACCTTTTTAGCGAGCCGTTGGAAATCGGTGTTTGCGCACAGCATAACAACGGCGGTTTGGTCGTTGACGCTGATTGGCAGACAACAATCAATGGTTTGTATGCCGCGGGCGAAGTCGCAGGAACTTTCGGCGTTACACGACCCGGTGGAAGCGCCTTAAATTCAACACAGGTCGGCTCACATCGCGCCGCCGAACATATAGCTTTCAAGAAAAAACAGCCCAACTCAAGTGAAATAGATTTCACAACTTTCGCTGCTAAAGCGTCCGCTGTATTGCTCGAAGAAATGGAATCTATGCTGAAAAACGACCCGCTCCCATCGCAAAGGAGTGATGTGTGCGCAGAGATGAGCGCATGCGCTGCTCATATGCGAGACCCGGCACGTATGGCGAAACTTGAAAGTAAAATAAAAAATATTTTATCGGGATACTTTCAAACAACTTCCGCCGAAACACCGCAAAATCTACCGGATGCATTAAGAACTCGTGATATACTGATTACTCAGCTCGCCATACTCTCCGCCATGCAAAAGGCAGCAGAGGTAACCGGCAGCAGGGGTTCTGCGTTGGTTCTGTCAGATACCGGAGCTCCAATACTTCCGTTACCGGGGTTATCTTATTCACCGAACAAACCTCTGTCTGATAACACACTCTTAAATACCGCGCTGACCGATACGGGCTTTATCTCAGAATTTAAGCCCGTGCGCCCTTTCCCGGATTCCGAGCAATGGTTTGAATCCGCATGGGCACAGTTTCGTGAGCGGCGCAGACTATAAGTTGTGTTTCATTTTCCGGTTTTTGCCCAATTATTTCAAATACAAACCACTATCATATCTTACATATGGAGGGATATTTTTGGACGATAAAATGAGAACAGACGCTTCGACAATAATCGAAACGGTAATCGCGGAAAACATGCCCGAAAAAGCAGTTGAAGATGCTTTGAGAAATCATGAATTTTCGGGAAACATTTATCTTGTGGCGATAGGAAAAGCCGCATGGACAATGGCAAGCGCAGCCTCTTCATTTTTGGGCGAGCGGTTGAAAAAAGGCTTGGTCATAACAAAATATGATCATGCACAGGGACCTCTTCCCCGTGTAGAAATAATTGAAGCCGGTCATCCTGTCCCCGATGAAAACTCAATATTGGGCACGGAAAAGGCTTTGGAGCTGGCAGCAAGACTCACGGCGGAAGATGAACTAATCTTTTTGATTTCGGGCGGCGGCTCTGCCCTTTTTGAGAAGCCGCGCGACGGTGTTACTTTGGCTGATTTGCAAGATATCACAAGTCAGCTTCTGGCTGTCGGGGCGGATATTGTCGAAATCAATATGGTACGCAAACGCCTTTCGGCAGTAAAAGCGGGGCGCTTTGCGGAAATATGCGCGCCGGCGAAGGTTTTTTGCATTATATTATCCGATGTTTTGGGTGACAGATTGGACTCAATCGCTTCAGGCCCGCTCAGTCCCGATTTGTCAACTGTGAGTGACGCGGAAAAAGTCGTCCAAACATATGCGCTGAACTTAACCGAGCGGCAACGCTTATATCTAAGTGAGGAAACGCCAAAAGAGGTAGTCGGCGTAAAGACGCTTATCATGGGAAGTGTTCGAACATTAACACGTTCTGCCGCTGAATGCGCCTTGAAATTGGGATACACTCCATATATTTTAACGAACTCGTTGAATTGCGAGGCATCCGAAGCCGGGCGGTTTTTCGCGAGTATCGCGCAAGACATACACAAAGGTGAAAGCACGTTTAAGCGTCCCTGCGCCATTATCGCGGGCGGCGAAACCGTAGTCACCTTAAAAGGTTCGGGCAAAGGTGGGCGAAATCAGGAGCTTTCGCTATCTGCCGCTCAAGGTATAAAAGATTTGTCCGACACACTCATTTTTTCTCTCGGATCTGACGGAACGGACGGTCCGACAGACGCTGCCGGCGGGATTGCGGACGGAGAGACTGTAGACAAGTTAAAGTCAATGAATATTGACATTGAAAAGTCGCTTGCGGATAACGACTCATATCATACGCTAAAGGCGATAGACGCTCTTATCATGACAGGTCCGACCGGAACAAATGTTAACGATGTCGTCGTTTTGTTGTGCGGGTGAGTTAGGGAGGAAAGTAGCAGGATAATGCCCGAAGATTATGTCAAATGCCAATAGACCGGCACAATAGATTGGCAGGGCGGTTGACACAAGCATCGAAAAATAAGATATTGGAGGACGAAGCATGACACCACGCGAACGACTTTACACTCGAATGGAAGGCAAACCGGTAGATAAAATACCGAATTTGAACTTAGTGATGGGTATGGTAGCAAAGGCTGCCGGTGTATCGTACCGGGAGTATGTTCAGGATTACAGAAAGCTAGTTGAAGGTCAGCTAATATGCGCTGAACGCTTCGGCTTCGATACTGTCGGCGTGATATCCGACCCAATGCGAGAGGCGTCCGCTTACGGTACGGAAGTAATTTTTCCCGAAAACAGTGTTCCGCACTACAGTGCGCCTTTGCTAAAAAACGGATTTGATTTATCTAAAGTTCAAATCTTCGACCCACTCAACAGCCCCCGCACTCTTGACCGTATAAAAGGGGTTGAGCTGTTGCGTCAGAAAGTGCTCTCGGATTACCCTGTCATTGGATGGGCTGAGTGCGTGTTGGCAACAGTTGCAAACCTTCGCGGCGTCAACTCGCTCATGTCAGATTTGACGGATGAAGACTGCGAAGAGCCATTGCGCGAACTTATGGATATTTTATTCAAACAACAATGCCGCTTTGCCAAAGAGCAAATCAACGCCGGAGCTGACATAATCGGACTTGGAAACGCGGTAGCCTCACTAATCGGTCCCGGCTTGTATGAAGAATATGCCTTCGATTATGATAAGGCGCTTATTGATTATGTACATGACAATGGCGCTAAAGTTAAGCTTCACATTTGCGGAAATATCAAAGCCTTGCTACCGCTTTTAAAAGAGCTTGAACCCGACATAATTGATATCGACTGGATGGTTGATTTGAAAGAGGCATCCGACGTGTTTAAGGACACAAAAACTTGCGTGTCGGGAAATGTAGACCCTGTAGCTGTTTTGCTCATGGGGGACGCGGCGCTTGTGGAAGAAAAAGTTCGGGAGTGCATATCTATTGACGATAATTCACTACTTGCCGCGGCAGGCTGCGAAATACCTGCCGCAACTCCGGAAGAAAACCTGCTACTAATGGATAGGCTCTTGTATCTCTAGTGTCAAAACGCATCAAAATATTGACAAGTCATTTCGAACATAATACAATAGGACTAACTCATCAACAGGGGGGATCAATATGGCAAAAACAATTCAAGTTCGAGTGGATGATGGGGTCAAGGAGTCTGCCGATATGCTGTTTGCATCTCTTGGTCTGGATACCTCAACAGCAATTCGCATGTTTTTGGTGGCCGCTATGGAAACCGGGGGCATCCCCTTTCCTGTGGTACACAGAGCAGATCGTGATGCGGCATTGTTTGCAGCAATAGAGCGACATCGCGCCGGTACGACCCAGTTTTTGACGCGAGAACAGTGTCGTGAAAATGCAAAAGCCGCAATCAAAGCGGGTGTAGAGCATGGAATCTAAAAAATATCATGTTCTTGTGGATCCGCTGGCAGACCAAAAGTTTGTTTCGCACCTGCAATTTCTTGCTCGTGTCAGCGAAGCAGCAGCCATGCGCCTTTACGAAAGCCGTGAAAAGGCATTGGATTTTCTTGAAGAAAATCCGGAAAGCTGTCCGCTCTATGTGCCTGAGAGGTCAACAGATGTTGAGCTTAGGTACAAGATGTTTGGCGGGCGTTATCGTATTGTTTTTACGATAGACGGACAGACGGTTTATGCCTACGATATTCAAGACTGCCGACAAGATTCCGACAAAAGCCTTGTGTAGACAATTCACCAACCAAGATAAATGAGCACAATTGATTCTTGAATTTTGCTCGATTGCGCGAACAAGAGAAGAAATACAACAATATCTTGGAATGATAAACAGAGGACATTTAAGAACAGAGGTTTTGAAGCCCTTGCTTGAACTCGGAAAATTGAAGATGACAATCCCCGGCAAGCCAAACAGTCGCAACCAAAAATATATATGGGCTTAATTTTTAAATGTGAAGTAATGCTTGCATGAGACGATGCGCAAACAACCATAGTGAAACAAATGATAGGAGAGATAAATTATGATGACACTTGTACAATTTCGTGTTACAAATTTCCGATCTATAGTGGAAAGTGGATGGATCGACTGTGATGACATAACTTCACTCATTGGGATAAATGAGGCGGGCAAGTCAAATCTTATTTTGGCTTTATGGAAACTTAAACCTGCGCGCGTGGAAGGCGAAAGCAAAATTGATGCTCTCCACGATATGCCGAGGCATATGTATACACAGTGGGAAAGTACGCCCGAACAATTTAAATTTGTGTATGCCCGATTTGTGCTTGCAAACGACCTAAGAGACAGGATTGTAGCGATAAGCAAATGTGAAAAGTCTGCAACAAAAATCGTTGAAGTTGCACGAAGATATGACAATAAGTATATCATTTCATTTCCTAACTACTCGAGAAACGGGAGCATAAAAGCAAAAGCAATTATTGAACTTGTAGCTACTGCTAAAAATGATGTAGAGAACCTTTCCGAAAAGACCAAAGCGGAAGTTGGGATTAAAGAAAAGGTAATTGCCGCTTTTAAAAATATAATCACCTACTTAACAGAAAAAGAAGACTTGTCTGAATCTGATTATAAGGCAATTGTCGCAATGTATCCAAAAGAACTGAAAAAATCTGCTACCTCAGAGATATATCCAAAATTTGAAAATGTAAAAACTGCAATTACAGAGGCCTTTTTGCCGCTTAAGGCCAAAGACCCTGCAACCAGTGAAGATGTTCAAAAATTGATAGTGTCTGAGATGCCATCATTTGTCTACTATTCAAATTATGGGAATCTAGATGCTGAAATATATCTGCCTCACGCTGTAAAACTGCTTAAAGGTGAAAAGGTTCCGGGATTTGACAATGCTGCAAAGGTGCGCACATTGCGTGTATTATTCGATTTTGTTAACCTTGACCCAGAAGAAATTTTAGAATTGGGGCAAGATCCGTTAAAACAAGAAAAGGTGCGCACCATAACAAAAACAATAGATACTCGTTATCCTCAAAACACCAAAACAGAAGAGGACGAAGAAATAGTTGATGTAATTCCTCAGCAACATAAGATAAAAGAGGCGGAAAGAAACAAGGAGGCGCGCGCTATTAAACTTGACTCCGCTGCTTCAAGTTTAACTTCAAGTTTCGGTGAGTGGTGGAAGCAAGGAGATTATTCATTCGACTTTAAGGCTGATGGCGACTATTTCAAAATATGGGTATCTGACAAAAATCGTCCTGCAAAGATAGAGCTACATAAACGAAGCACTGGCCTTCAGTGGTTTCTTAGCTTCTATCTTGTGTTTTTGGTTGAGCGTGAAGAGGCACATAAAGGCTCAATCCTTCTCCTTGACGAGGCTGGCTTGACGTTGCATCCATTGGCACAGAAAGACCTTGTTGCGTTTTTTGAAAATTTAGCGCAAGAGAATCAAATAGTTCATACAACACACTCTCCTTTCTTGGTTGACACCAATAACATTGACAGGGTAAAAGCCGTATATATAGATAAAGATGGTTTTACCGTAGCATCAAACAATCTACGCGATGGAATTGATTCGTCAAATAAAAGTTCAATTTATGCTGCACACGCCGCATTAGGGCTTTCCGTTTCTGATGTGATTCTGCAAGGCTGCCAGCCCGTAATTGTCGAAGGAACATCTGACCAATACTATATGAATGCAATTAAATTGCATTTAATACAAAAGAAGAAAATTGCCCCAGAAAAAGAACTTGTGTTTTTGCCCGCCGGTGGTACGAGCACCAAAGGTGTTCAAGGCATTATTGGAATACTTGGGGGCAAGAGTGAAGACCTTCCAACCATCTTGATAGACTCTGATAAAAATGGAGTCGACCTCAAGAAGAACCTTGTGTCGGGGCTTTATAAGGGTGATTCCGCACAGCAAATTATCTCCGCCAAAGATATTACAGCTATTGAAGATTCTGAGGTTGAAGACATTATTCCCTACAACTTGTTAAAAAGAACAATGGAAAGACTTCTTCGGAATGACAATGAAGACGCCGAATTTGATGACGCTTACTCCGAAAATGAACCGCTTGTGCCGCAAATTGAAAAGTTCGCTGTTGAAAATAATATTGAGTTAAACAGTGGGTGGAAGGTTGAGTTGGCACGAAATGCGAAAGTGCAGTTGTTGAAACAAAAAAGTACGATTGAGGAAAAGTATGAGACGATGTGGATTGATTTATTTAATAAATTCACTGGTGGAAATGCGTAAGTGTCCTATCTGTCAGCAATAGATAATCGCCGCCGATTGAATCCAATAATAAAAACCGTCGTATTATGGGTTCCATCACAACAGTATATATCGGTATTGAGAAAGCTTTCGAAAATGGAAAAATACGCTTGGAAATATATGTCGATTACTGTATAATTACAGAGAATGCTATGTGCTAAAAGACATTTCAGACTAAACAAAAATCATATATTGACGTGATGATGCCCACAAAGGACAAGCATTCGTTGCAACTGTTTATTAAAATGTTTTATGCCGCTAAAAGGAGATGTTAAGATGAGTAAAAAAATCATTGTAGGAGCTTTGGCACTATTAGTAACTGCCGTCATCTGTTTTGGGGCGATTTTTGCGTTTCTGCACTTCTCAAGAGAATCAGACACAGAGCCATTTGTTAGTACACTCCAAGGCGATATTGTAGGTTTTTGGGATGCGCTTGCGTGTGATCCTGTTGGCGACGGCACAGCTTTTATAGCTGAAGGCAGAAGCTTTAAATTTACTCACGATTTCACCATGAAATATTTTGAATATGGAATTGAAATTGAAGATAGACGAGCTACCTATTCATGGACAAATGAAACAGAAATGTTGTTGTTTACACCAGCTCACCAAAATGAACGCTCGTTTATTGTATCATTTAACGAATATGGGCATTTGTTGGTTGAGGACTTAGGATTCCATGTCATATGGACACTTGAAAGGCGACATTAAGAGGCGTTCTTGAAGTAGTTTTGCATACGTCTTTAAGTCTGGCTACGCTGCCAACTTGAATTTTTATGATTGGCAGCGTAGCCATTTTTTGTGAAGGAGGTAGGCGGTACAAATGCTACGTTATTTTGTGCGACAAAAATGGAGTGTTCTTATTTTTGTTGTTTTAATAATTGCCGACCCTCTTCTCACAGCAAGATTAAACTTCATGGCAAGAGACCTTTTCGATAGTGTTGGTTTGGGTAGTCCTATGGACACGATATTGACGATACTCACATTCATCTTTATTCTGTGGGTTCTGAAACGTGTACTCACATTTTTCATAAGCGTTACTCGGGCATACATTATGAAAAACCTCAAAATTGATTTGAAGTATCGCTCCTTTCGAGGCGTTATGAAACAAGATGTTTCTGACTTTTCCCACAAGGACTCCGGAGACTATATTTCTCTCTTGACAAATGACGTCAATATCCTAGAAAACATGTATTTCAGCAGAATCATCAACTTAATGTTTGATGTTTCTAGGATTGTCATTTTAGGCGCTTCTTTTTTCGTGCTTGAACGAACAATAGCAACGGCTATATTTGTTGTCGGAATAATAGCCATGATTATACCGCTCGTTTTTCAAAAGTACACTAGCGAAAAGAATTTGAAGTATTCACAAACATTAAGTGTGTTTACTCAAAAAATCAAAGAGTTCTTCATTGCATATCCAACAATAAAGAATTATGCTGTTGAAAACGAAATCATCAGTAAATTTGATGATGAAAACACTACTGTCGAGGAAACAAAGTTTGAGGCTGACTATGCTCTGGCTTTAGCGAATGCTTTTGGTGCATTTTTCGCTTGGTTCATGCAGTTTGTTGCCGTAGGTGTGGGTATTTTTCTTGTTATGGATGGGCGCACAACAATTGGAACTGTTATTGCTGCACAGGCATTTGCAAGTGACATGGGTCTGCCATTGCAAACATTTGTGCAACAGTTGAACTCCATTCGCTCAGTAAGAGCGATTGTAAAGAAGATGAAAGCTTTTTCTGAATCTGACTTTAATTCTCAAGCACACGGACAAGCCGAAAATTCCCAGAGTGGTGATTTGACATTTAATAATGTTAATCTGAAGTTCAATGGAACCGTGATTATAGAAAATTTCTCGTTCAAATTTGAATCAGGTAAAAAATATCTTGTCATTGGTAGGAACGGTGCCGGAAAAAGTTCGCTATTCAAGTTAATCAAGAAATCTTTTAACGGATATTCAGGTGAAATTCGGCTTGGAGATGTTGATATTCGCTCAATGTCTAGTGATCAGATAAGTCAGCAAGTTTCATATTTGAGAGAAAATGTTTCTCTGCTCAGTGGCATGGTTAAGGATAATATTACACTTTACAGAACTTGTGATGATGGCGATATTGAAAAAGCTATAAAACAGGCACAGGTGAATATTGATGTTCAGCGTAACGTGCAGGGTGATGGGCTGAATATTTCTAGCGGAGAACAGCGACGAATTGAAATTGCACGCTCTTTGCTAAACTCAGCCAATGTGCTTGTATTTGATGAGGTAGTTTCTACACTTGATATAGAGACTGCCTATGAAATAGAGAAGTTAGCACTTACGCTTAGTGAGAAAACAGTTATTTTCGTTTCTCATAATTTTTCGGGAAAACTGGTTAAGAAATATGATGAAATATTGCTCATGCAAGATGGGCAACTGGTTGCTCATGGTTCTTACGATGAGCTTCTTGAGAGCAATGCTTATTTTAGGAGAATTTTTGAAATTAAAATGGGGTAATAAAGAATTGTATATTAGCACCAAAGATAAGACTAGAGGGTATTAAGTTATGAAGAAATCAGAGCATTTCTATATTGCTTTCTGTATTGCATATGCGATTGTAAGCATATCTATACTTGCAAACTGGTGGGAGATGGACACACTTAGTCACATTATGCTGTCGCTCACTGCCATAATGTTCGTTATTGCTGATATGCTGCGACAATGGCTTGCGTACATAGGTGATTTGTGGAAGTTTAATGCAGATTTTCCTTGTAAAGAAGATAAAAATTCAGAGTTCATTCAAGTAAAAGATCTCTTGACAGAAGTACAGTCTGGCATAGAGAAGAATAAATTGCTAACTATCAAAGATTGGATTGAACAACGACTTCCTGAAGATCCAGATCAAGCACAAAAGGCAAGGGTTGCATTTGAGATGAGAGAAAGCATCCGAGATATTTTGATTGTAACAGGAATCGTTTCGGCTATACTAGCTATATTCATCGGAAATTTATCAATTCCTATCACTGTTTGGGTGGCTCGTGGCGGAGATGCAGCAGCAATAATTGCGTTCATTTTTATTTTCATCGGATATACTCAAAAATCCCTTCTTGATAAACGCAAAAATCTACTCAACGAAATCCGAGGTGTGATAACTGGATTCCGAAAAAAGCGACAAGAAGATAAAAAGAAACCTACGCCAGATATTTACAGCGAATAATTTTAACGAGTCTGAATACTTCTTCTTAGACATTGCAAATGCTTCTGCACCCATGCTTTCATAGTTCCTTGTCCATTGTTGAAGCGAAGTATATGATATTCGCAAAATAGTAAAGGCGCTGACTTATCGCCCACAACAAACTCCGGACTGTAGCAATTTTGCCTGCTACAGCCCGGAGATTTTTACATAATTTCCTTACACTTGCAGTGTCAAGCTGTGCAAATAGCTGACCTACACCACTCTG
>JGI20163J15578_10000566_pt1 | contig 15234 bp, 9 predicted proteins | sample TergutCu122P1_FD_15578 | JGI IMG/M metagenome (IMG submission 15578)
GGGGGGGGGGAAAACAGACGTATACTTCCTCACTTAAGTATGGCCAAAACTAAGATTGGAAAAAGCAAATGACCACCGTTAAAGAGATTGCAAAAACTTGTAACGTTTCTGCTACTACCGTATCAAACATCATTAACAACAGGCCAAATGTTAGCGAAAAAACACGGGAGAAGGTTCTGAGAGCCATGAAGGAGATGAATTACACTCCTAATTATATCGCCAAAAACTTAAAGACGAACAGCACCCAAAGTATCGGTGTCATTGTGGAAGACATGACCATCTTTAGTATCCCCGATATTATTGATGGCATCACTAAGCATTGTGACGAGGTGGGTTACCAGATACTTCTTTTTAACTTGCGTTTATTTCAAAGATATCATGAAGCCTATTATCGCTCACAAGTTTACTACTCACAAGTCCACCAGGAAATTCACGAGTTTTTAGCAAGAAAAGTGGAGGGAATCATTTATGTTTCTGGACATGAGCGAGAGCTAAGTTGTATACCCGAAGACCTCCCCATTCCTGTTGTTATAACTTATGCAACCAACAATAACACGAACATTCCTTCCGTGATTATCGATGATGAAGATGGGAGCTACCAGATTGTAAGCCACTTAATCACTATGGGCCACAAGAAAATAGGAGTCATTTCTGGATTAACAGACTCTCCTCATGCCAAAGGTCGCCTACGAGGGTATCAAAGAGCATTGTTCGAAAACAAAATTCTTTTTGACCCCCAATTAGTGATAGAAGGAGACTGGAAACCTGATGGGGGCTATCATTCCGCCGACCATCTATTGAACCGAGGGGCAACAGCCCTCTTTTGCATGAATGATTTAATGGCGATAGGAGTATACAAGCGTTTGAGGGATCTAAATTTAATTATCGGAAAAGATATTTCAGTAGTAGGATTCGACAATCGAGAAATTATCCAATACTTTGACCCCCCTCTCACTACAATGAAACTCCCTCTACACAATATAGGCTATCGTTCCAGCGAAATTATGCTACAATTACTACAAGGCCAAAAGCAACCTCACAATAGAGAGATTTATACTGTAAATTGCCAGTTAATTCAAGGGGAATCCGTTAGCAAAATAGATTAACAAATGCCGATTAGAAAAAATATTCTAATCGGCATTTGTCATACTTTATTAACCTGTATTCCTAAGCCCTGCTGAAATCCCACTTACCGTAAGCAAAGTCTGTATTACCAACTCCTCATCAGGCTCCTCTTTAGCCCGGGCTTCTTTAATCAACTTCACCTGGAGTAGATTTAATGGATCCATGTATGGATTACGCTTCTGTGAAGAGTCTCTCACATTGGCAGCTTTTTCTAAGAGCACACTGTCTCCAGATATCTCTAACACGATCTTTAAGGTTTTCTCATACTCTTCTTCGATGTTACTAAAAATTCTCTTAGCAGCTTCTTTGTCATTTACCAACCCTGCATATTCCTTAGCAGTCATCATGTCTGCTCTGGTCAAGGCCAATTCCAAATTGTCAATGGTGTTTCTAAAGAACGGCCACTCTTCATACATCTCTTTCATCAGTTCCATGTTTTCAGGCTTTTCACTGGCAAATCTAGCAAGTCCCGTCCCTGCCGCATACCAGGCAGGAATCAACTGACGACTTTGAGTCCAGGCAAACACCCAAGGGATTGCTCTCAAGTATTCAAATCTTCTACCGCTTCTTCGCACCATTGGACGGGAGCCTATGTTTAACAAACCAAACTCTGCAAGAGGGGTAGATTCATAGAAGTAATCCATGAATCCCGGATCTTCAAAGACCAATGCACGATATTTGTCATGAGAGACTTTCGCAATCTCTTCAAGAGCATCCACCCAAGAGTCTTTACGAAGAACTCCTCTGTCTGCTTCCTTTAATACGTTAGTAGAAATCTGCAGCAACGCTCCAACTGCTTGCTCCAAACTTCGATAGGCAATTTCTTCTGTTAGATAACGATAAGAAAGAACTTCTCCCTGTTCAGTAATCTTCACTCCATCATCAATGGTCTCCGCCGGTTGTGACAGCAAGCTCTTATGCAAAGGACCACCACCACGCCCTAGGGAACCACCTCGACCGTGGAAGAACTTCAAACTTATCCCATAGTGAGCAGCCATATTGTGAATCTCCATCTGAGCGTAGTACAATCTCCAGTTAGCCGCTAGGGTGCCCCCATCTTTACTACTGTCCGAATACCCAAACATTACTTCTTGATGGTCATTTAAAATATGCAAATGATGACGGTACAACGGCATATTAAATAACGTTTCCATAATTCCTGGTGCTGCTTTCAGATCCTCAATGGTCTCAAACAAAGGAGAAATGTTCAGATGACTCTCCACTCTTCCATCTGCATGAAGGCGATACAAACCTGCTTCTTTAGCAAGGAGCAATACTTCCAACACATCGCTTGGAGACTTTGTCATACTAATTAAATACACCTGAATGGCACGACGCCCAAACTCGTCATGAATTGCCTTGATGGTCTGGAATGTTTTAATCATCTCCTGAGTTTCTTTTGAATAATCTTCAATCCCAAGGAGTACTCGGCGAGGGTCTGACAAGGCTGCTAACAGCAACTTGACCTTCTCTTCCTCTGAGCACTCGGCATAATCTTCAGAAAGTCCAACCTTTTGCAAAATTTCAGTCATGGCTGCTTCGTGCTCACCGCTATGATTCCTTACGTCTAAGGTAGCCAGATGAAAGCCAAAGAGCTGTACCTGACGAATCAACTTCTGAATGGTTTTCAATTCATGCTTAGCAGAATGATGAAGGTTCAAACTTTCATATACAAAACGAATGTCCTCTAACAGTTCCTTGTCCGTTTTATAACCTTTTTCAGATTTCCCAATCTGACGAACTCTCTCAATAACTACTGTAAAGAAACGACGATAGACTTCTACTGCAACAGGCCATCTTTCTTCTTGTTCCAAGTATCTGTTCTCCATCTCCTCCAAACGCTTCATGAAATCATCTGTAACTTTCATTCTGGTTGTGGCATGACTATAACGGTGTTTTAAATCCTCTAACACACCAAGATATTTTTTAATGACTAACTCTCGGTGCTCTACCATGGTATTCCAAGTTACGTCATGAGTTACAAAAGGATTTCCATCCCGGTCTCCACCAATCCAAGAGCCAAAAGTAAGGAAGTTTGGGACCTGCCAATCTTCTTCGGGATAAATCTCGGATAGATTCACCTCTAGTTCATCATGTATTTCCGGCAATATGTCGAATAAAGTTTTATCAAAATAGTAAAGACCACTTTGCACTTCATCAGAGACCGTGGGTTTATGGGTACGCAACTCATCGGTTTGCCATAAAATAGCTACCTCATTAAAGAGACTTTCTTCCAGTATCTTTCTCTCTCTTTTCGTCAGCAACTGTTGATCTAACTTTTTAAGAATGTCTGCAATACGCTTCTTAATGTCAAGAATTTCTCGCTTTGTAGACTCTGTAGGGTGAGCTGTGGTAATAAGTTCTAAGGACAAGGTATTCAATACATTGTTAATAGCATCTACATCTACTTCATTCTTTTTCAAAGATTCTACTGCATTCTCAATAGAAAGGGGCTGAGTTACCCAATCATCTTCTAGCTGATACTGCCTTCTTCTACGAATCCTAAAGTTCTGTTCCGCCACATTAATCAAATGAAAGAATACTGTAAACGCTCTGATCACCTGTTTTCTAGCTGGCCCATCCAATCTGGCAACTTCTTCCTTTAGACTTTCATGCAATTCATCGCTGTAATCCTCCCGTAAGGACTTAGCCATCTTGCGAATCCGCTCTACAGTATCTACTAACTCCACACTTTCTTGGTTGACCAGTACTTCGCCAAGCATATTCCCCAGTAATCTGATGTCACGACGAAGTAATTCGTTGGTATAAATCTCTTTTTTTAACATAAATCCTGCACCTTTCTTTTTTAATTATGTTAATTTTGCAAGTTTTTGGTTTTAATCTTGCAAAATCATTCTCCCCAATATCTTCTCCAACCCCTTACAAAAATCACAACCTCCACTCTCTAGCACACTATACGGCCACTGTATTCAATTATTTGTGATTTCATAACTTTGTATAGCATACCCTATTCTAAAAGAAAAATCAAGTATTTTTGCAGGTTAATTCATAAAATATTTCAAACATGTGGAAACTAGTAACCGCTTACACCCTAAAACAAAGTTAGTGGCACATAACAGCTAAAGCTTTATCTGTTATGCACCACTTGTCCGTACAAATCTTAAGAATACTCTTATTCTATACGCCCTCTACAAACTCTCACCTTCCTCTTCAAACTCTCCCTGCTCTAAAAGTTCTTCATATCGGGCAATAATCATACTTTGAATTTGCTCCCTTGTAACAGAATTGATGGGATGAGCAATGTCCCGATATTCACCAATCATACTTTGAATTTGCTCCCTTGTAACAGAATTGATGGGATGAGCAATGTCCCGATATTCACCACTTAAGGTCTTCTTGCTGGGCATGGCTATAAACAAACCCTTCTCTCCTTCAATGACTTTAATATCATGAACCACAAATTCGTCATCAATTGTAATGGACACCACCGCCTTTAGTTTCCCTTCTTTTGCTACCTTTCTTACTCGCACATCTGTAATGTTCATGGAACTAGCCTCCTTTGTGCAAGTGTGCAAAACTAACATCTGCTCTCTCTTTTGCTCGCACACTTCATGGGTCGGTTGTTAAAACCTTATTTCTTATAGTTTCAGTCTTATAGGTTTCGCTTTGTAGTTTCCATCTTGTAGTTTCAACCTTAGAGTTTCTGTTTTCGTTGCTAACCAGTCCTCTATCAGTCAAGCCCCTGTTATCACTTCAACTATAGAGTTTCTACTTTAGCTGCCCTCATCCCTCCAGAGTAAACCGACTGATTTGTTCCATCACCACCCGAGTACCACTTTCTCCAACTAGCCTTGAGTTCCCACGAATGGTCTCTCCCGATTCAATAATGCAGTTTTCAATATAGGTGTGGTCTCCTATATATACATCATTAAGGATAATTGAGTTCTTAATCACACAATCGCTCCCCACAAATATCTTTTTGAAAATCACTGAATTCTCCACCGTCCCATTAATGATGGTTCCACTGCCTACTAAACTGTTTTTCACCACGGCTCCAGGGTTGTACTTCACAGGGGGATAATCACTTACCTTAGAATACACCTGAGGTCTCTCTTTAAAGAAATAGCCTTGTACTTCCGGCCTAAGAAAATCCATATTCGTTTTGTAATATGAATCCACAGTGGAGATATTATTCCAATATCCCGTCATCTTATAACCGTATACTTTTTTAATGTTTTTATAACGAATAATTACATCTTTCACAAAATCAAAACGCTCTTCGTCATTGCTTCTTTCAATATATTCAATGAGCTGTCTTCTTCGAAGAACATAAATGCCTGTAGAAATAACCTGAGAGGTAGAAACCACCGGTTTTTCTTCATAATCGATAATCTGTCCAGATTCCTCCATCTTTACCGTGCCAAATCTTGTGGTATCCTCTTCTGCTGGTAGCTCCTTACACACTACGGTAATATCTGCCTTCTTCGCAATATGATATTCCAATACTTTGTTATAGTCTAGCTTATAAACCCCATCTCCTGAGGCGATGATTACATAAGGCTCATGAGATTTTTTCAAAAAATCCAAGTTTTGGTAGATAGCATCTGCAGTGCCTCGGTACCAGAATCCATTATCTAAAGTTAGTATCGGGGTGAAAACAAATAAGCCCCCTTGCTTCCGCCCAAAATTCCACCATTTTGATGAGTTTAAGTGAGCATTTAATGAGCGAGCATTGTACTGAGTCAGCACCGCCACTTTCTGCACATTCGAATTTGTCATGTTACTTAAGGAAAAATCTATCGCCCTATAGCTACTAGCAATAGGCATCGCTGCTGCTGCTCTGCGAGTTGCTAACTCTCTCATCCTCTTGTTATTCCCACCTGCTAAAATTATTCCAACTGCTCGCATTTAATGATCACCTGCCTTTATCAGTGCTTCTCCACTTTCTAAAACACTGTCATTATAATCAGATTTTGTTGTCACACCACAAATCACAGTATTCTTGCCTATCTTCACACCACTGGGAATGGTACTTCCTGAACCAATGGTCACCAATCCTCCATCGTAAACATCTGGTTTGTATCGATTGGGTTCTTCTCCTCCCATTCCGATTACCACATCATTTTCTATCACCACATCTTCATCAATAATTCCACGATCGATAATACAATTTTCCCCAACAACCACATTTCCCATGAGAATAGAATCACGAACAATCGACCCTCTGCCCACTCTTACACCACCACTGAGCACGGAATTGTGAACCTCTCCATAGATCTCCGAACCATTACTCACAAGACTACGCTCCACCGTAGCTTCCGGGGCAATATACTGAGGGTAAATGTTAATATTATTGGTATAAATCTTCCAAAACTCTTCGTACAAATTAAATTCAGGAATAATGTCAATGAGCTCCATATTGGCTTTCCAATAAGAAGACAGAGTCCCCACATCTTTCCAGTATCCATTAAATTCATAGGCCATTAGATTCATATTTTCTCCATGACAATAAGGAACAATATGTTTTCCAAAATCGCAATTGGGAATATCTGAAAGTTTGTATAGAGCTTCTTTCAGCACAGACCAACTAAATATATATATACCCATAGAAGCTAGGTTACTACTGGGATTTTCTGGCTTTTCTTCAAAATTAACCACTCTATTCTTCTCATCTGTAACAATTACACCAAACCGGCTTGCCTCTTCTATGGGCACTGGCATAGTGGCCAAAGTAATATCCGCATCATTGGCCTTATGGTAATCAAGAAGAACCTCGTAATCCATCTTATAAATGTGGTCTCCACCAAGAATCAACACGTAGTCTGGGTTAAAACTTTCCATGTAATCCATGTTTTGAAAAATTGCATTTGCTGTCCCTGAATACCATTCACTACTGGTACTCTTTTCATGAGGAGGCAATATAGTCACTCCCCCAATATTCCGATCCAAATCCCAAGGAATACCAATCCCTATATGGGAATTCAATTTTAGAGGCTGATATTGTGTCAATACCCCCACAGTGTCTACCCCCGAATTAATACAGTTGCTCAAAGGGAAATCAATAATACGATACTTTCCTCCAAATGCCACTGCAGGCTTAGCCACTTTGGAGGTCAACACCCCCAGGCGACTCCCTTGCCCACCTGCTAATAACATGGCAATCATCTCTTTTTTAATCATGCTGCCACCTCGCTCAAATTAATTGTACTCATTATAGCACACTTTCTTATTATTGTGCAATTTAATAAACTTTTCCCAAGTCCACCCCCTATATCTTTAGAATTTTCGCCAATTCCAACAACAAATAATTGAAAATATCACACATCTCTATTAAAAGGCTTACTTTATTTTCTACAGATTTGTGGTATGATGTTGTTATCTAACTTTTATACAGATAACTAAACCTATATTACAGAAACCGAAATATATAAGGAGAACACTATGTACAAAATCAACTTCAGCACCCCTATCCACGTCCACTTCATTGGGATTGGTGGCATTAGTATGAGTGGACTAGCCCAAGTTCTACTGATGGAAGGTTTCCATATCTCTGGCTCCGACGTGAGCCCTTCTTCAATTACTGAAGAACTTGAAAATTTAGGTGCTTTTATTCACTACCAGCAAGTCGCTTCAAATATTAACTCTAAGATAGATTGTGTGGTTTATACTGCTGCTATTGCTTCAAATAATGAAGAGTTAGTGGCGACCAAAGAACACAACATTCCATTGTTAACTAGATCTCAATTACTTGGACAAGTAATGAGCAACTACAAATACCCTATTGCTGTATCTGGAACTCACGGGAAAACCACTACCACATCTATGCTTTCTACCCTTCTGCTTCAAAATAACTTAGATCCGACCATTTCCGTAGGGGGAATATTGCCTTTAATTGGCGGAAACATTCGAGTAGGCCAATCTGATTTTTTTATTACTGAAGCTTGCGAATACACCAATAGTTTCTTGGATTTCAATCCTAAGATTAGTATTATCCTTAATATAGAAGAAGACCATTTGGACTTCTTCAAAGATATCGACGATGTTATGAATTCATTCAAAAGATTTGCGCAACTACTTCCTGAAGATGGAACCCTTGTGATTAATGGCGAGATACCAAACCTTAATAAGATTATGGATAATTTAAAATGTAAGACCTTAACCTACGGCATTGCCAGCAGTGCAAATTGCAGTGTGAGTCTCTGGAACAGCTCTGACCCTAAAGGCGATTTCACCAAGGATTTAAATCCTTATGACACCTTTAACTACACAGCCTCTAACATTACACATAACGAAAAGGGACATGCTTCTTTTGACCTATTTATAGATAGCCAAAAAATAGAACGTATCCACCTTAGTGTCCCTGGTGAACATAATGTTTCAAATGCCCTTGCAGCCATTGCAACAAGTGTCACTTTGGGACTATCCATAGACGATATCAAATCAACGATTGTAGACTTTACGGGAACTCTTCGTCGCTTTGAATACAAAGGCAGTTTTGGTGGCGTTCATGTCATCGACGATTATGCCCATCATCCAACGGAAGTGGCGGTTACATTAAATGCTGCAAAGCACTATCCTCACAGAGAACTATGGTGTGTTTTCCAACCTCACACCTACACTCGAACCAAAGCTCTATTTAATGATTTTGTAGAAGCTTTATCCCACGTTGATCATCTTGTTCTCACAGATATTTACGCCGCTAGGGAGAAGAATACAATCGGTATAACTTCAGAGGATTTACTTGAAAAAATCAAAGAAAAAGGCACTGACGCATACTACTTTTCCTCCTTCGAAAAAACAGAAGAATTCCTCCGAAAAAATTGTCTCTCAGGGGATTTGTTGATAACTATGGGAGCAGGAAATGTTGTAAATATTGGAGAGAATCTTCTCAAATAAAAGTTATTCACAGTATCAACATGATTTGAGTGAAGTTATCTACAAAATTTTTCTTTTTCACCTCTTCTAAAGATGCTATAATAACTAACATTACAAGAATTATAGAGACGAGGATTGCAGTATGAACACTTTAATTTTAAAAAATAAATTTAGATCAAATGCTACACTACTCACCAACGATTTTATTGACGTGCATATGCCAAAAGCAAATGGAGAGTTCGTAAAGGTCTATTTATTTTTATTAAGGCATATTGACGATTTAGATTCTATAATTTCTGTTCCCACCATAGCAGATCGATTGAATAATACCGAAAAAGACATTATTCGCGCTATTAAATACTGGGAGAATCAAGGTTTACTTAGCCTTATCCGTGACAGTGATGAGAATATTGTTAATCTGGAGTTTTCTCCTGCTCCTGTTCTGCAACAAAGTGAAAGAGTAATAGAGACCATCTCTGTCACTCCTACTTCTGTTGCTTCCACATTTACTGTTCCTGAGCCTATTGCCCCTACAACTGTTACCCCTACTTTTCAGTCTCCTATTCCTTTTGAGCCTTACAAAGCAAAGAAATCTGCTGAAGAGCTTAAAACGGTACTGCACATCACTGAATTGTACCTTGGCAGGACGATCTCTTCTGCAGAGTCTGAAAGCATTATTCACCTCTATGAGGATTTAGACATGAGCTCTGATTTGATTGAATACCTTGTGGGAACCTGTGTGGATAGCGGTAACAAAAGTCTTGCTTACATTAACAGGGTGGCTTTGGATTGGCACGATAAGGGAATTCGAACGGTAAAAGAGGCCAAGACAGAGTCTCGTAAATACAACAAAATCTACTCCACTGTAATCAACGCTCTAGGAATTATCAACAGAGGTTTAGCTAAGCAAGAAATTAACTATATTGATAAATGGACCAACCAATATAATTTTAATGTAAAAATAATAGAAGAAGCATGTAACAGAACCATCATTAAAACTAGCCAGCCTAGCTTTAAATATGTAGACAGCATATTAAAAGACTGGTACAAGAATGATGTTACTTCTATTGAGGATATTCATAGGTTAGACAAGGAGTATGGCCAGGACAGCTCTAATAAGCAAGCCGCCTTGGAAAAGCGAAATAACAAATCCTTATCCAGAAACAGTTCAAAAGGAAAGAATCATTACGAAAAAAGAGAGTTTGATTATGATACTTTTGCGGATGAGCAGATAAAGGCTCGAAAAGCTGCGAGGAATTCTTAGTTATTTACTTTGTAATCGAAAGAAAATTCAACCCTACAAACAAACCCCTTGGGTACTATGGCGCCATTGTAAAAGATATCCCTATAGCAAAAAGGGGGACATAAGGAGCACAATTTGGGACTTAACAACTCACAACATCAAGCCATCATAAGAGAATATGAACAACGCCAAAACGCTTGTAGAGAGAAAAATGTAAGTCGTTATATAGAAGTTTGCAACAAACTTCCAGACTACCCTTTCATCGAGAAGGAGATTGCAACCTTATCTGTGGATAGTGGCAAAAAACTCCTTCATGGTGACAAAGATATCTTAGTCAAGTACAACAAAGAACTTGACTTTTTAATTATGAAAAAAAATAACCTCTTGAAAACTGGTGGTTTTCCAAGCAATTACTTAGACCCCATTTATATATGTGGCGATTGCAAGGATACTGGCTATATTGATAACCAAAAATGCCATTGTTTTAAAAACGCCACGATTAAGCTTTTATACAAACAATCAAACCTTGATGAAGTATTACAAAAAGAAAACTTTGATACTTTTTCTTTTGATTATTATTCCAAAGAATACATTGATACAAAGTCTAACCTTAACGCAAAAGAGCTTGTTGAGGACGCCGTTTTTAGTTGTAAAAATTTCATTAATCAATTTAATAAAATCTTCCAGAATATATATATCTACGGGAACGTAGGCACAGGAAAAACATTTTTGTTAAACTGTATTGCAAAAGAACTTCTTCAAAAAGAGCATTCTGTTTTATACTTTACAGCAACGGATTTATTAAACATCCTCATTACCAGTGCCTTCAATAAAAATGATTCGGATTCCAACAACTTACGGGAACTTGTTTACAATTGTGAATGTTTAATTATTGATGATTTAGGTACAGAACTGACTAATTCTGCAGTTGAAACGCAATTATTCATCTGCATTAACGAAAGATTACAAAGCCAAAGGCCTGTGATTATCTCTTCTAATCTATCTCTTAACCATATAAAAGATAGGTATGACGAAAGAATATCTTCCCGAATTAGTGGCAATTATCAAATACTAAGGATCATTGGTGAAGATATTAGAATCCAAAAAAGTAGAATAATATGAAACAATAATTAGAAAGGAGCGGGCAGTTTTCCACAGGTTTGAACACCTGTGTTCTCTTGCCAAAAGAATTATGAATCCACGAGTAGAAAGTAGTTTAGAAAACATTCCTATTGGAGGTCTAGGGCTTATTCCTATTGTAGGCTGTGAGGGGTTAGGTGGAAAAGTAAATGACTATCTTGTAAAATGGCGTAACGAAACCACAATAAAGCACAAAGATGATCCGGCTTTTAATGGTTACGTGCGAAATGATTTTATTATCGATGCCAAAGTTCCACGATTTGGCTCAGGTGAAGCCAAAGGAATCATCAACGAGTCCGTTAGAGGGCGAGATTTATTTATCATGGTTGACGTTTGTAATTACAGCGTGAAGTACTCCCTTACGGGTAATCAAAATCGAATGTCACCTGATGATCATTTTCAAAACCTTAAGAGAATCATTGCAGCAATCGAAGGGAAAAGCCGTCGCATTAATGTGATTATGCCTTACTTGTACGAAAGTCGGCAACACAAAAAAACAGGTCGTGAATCTTTGGATTGTGCCATCGCCCTACAAGAGCTGGTGCGTATGGGAGTCACTAACATTATTACTTTTGATGCCCATGATCCAAGAGTTCAAAATGCTATTCCTCTTAGTGGCTTTGAAACCGTTTCTCCCACTTACCAATTTATCAAAGGATTATTACGTCATGTAAAGGACTTAGAAATTGGAAGCCAGAACATGATGACCATTAGTCCAGATGAGGGAGCTACCAGCCGTGCCATTTATATCTCCAACGTTCTTGGAATAAATATGGGAATGTTCTATAAGCGTAGAGATTATACTCAGATTGTTGATGGACGTAATCCTATTGTTGCTCATGAATTCTTAGGAAGTTCTGTAGAGGGAAAAGACGTAATTATTGTAGATGATATCATTTCCTCTGGAGAAAGTATCCTTGATGTGGCCAGACAGCTTAAAAAGAGAAAGGCTAGACGAATCTTTGCAGCTGCAACATTTGGACTATTCACACATGGACTTGATGCCTTTGATAAAGCTTTTGAAGAGGGAATATTTACGAAGATACTCACCACAAACTTAATTTACCAAACTCCTGAGCTACTGGCTAGACCTTATTACATTAATTGTGACATGAGCAAATATATTGCCCTCATTATTGACACCTTAAATCATGATGGCTCACTTAGTAGCTACTTGAATCCATATGAACGAATCCAAAACGTAGTAAACAAATACCAACGGGGAGAAGAAATTTAGCAGATTGAATTCCTAGCAACTCTGTGGTTGCAGTTCACCCTATATATAAAAACAACTCCCTTGACTCTCAATATTGAAAGACAAGGGAGTAGTTTTTCCATTTCTTTTGTTCAGTTGGCAGGGGATAACCCTTTTGGCCTTTCTACAACCTTTGAATATCAGCTACGCTTCATTCCTACTCACCTACTAACACTTCTTTTACTACCTCTGATAGGTCCATTCCTTCTTGCCTTAGAATTTCCTCATCAAGTTCATCATCAAAATCATCTTCTAAATCATCAAACTCTTCTTCAAAATCGTCCTCTAAATCATCTTCAAAGTCATCATAGAGTGTATCATCTGTGCCTCCACTATCCCCTGAGGTTCCTGCCTCTTTAATGGCTTCTTTCATTTCAGGCATTAATTCTGTATTCAACATTACATCACGGTACTTACGCATCCCTGTTCCTGCTGGAATGTGTTTACCGATGATCACGTTCTCCTTTAAGCCAATCAAATGATCAATTTTACCTTTTATAGCGGCTTCCGTTAATACCTTTGTGGTCTCTTGGAATGAAGCCGCAGATAGGAAGGAATCTGTGGCCAAGGAAGCTTTTGTTATCCCCAGCATAATCTGCTCACCAACCGCTGGCTTTTTACCTTCCCCTTCCAATTGTTCGTTCACTTGGTTAAAATCTAGAACATCTGCTAAAGTACCTGGCAAGAACCTAGAGTCACCTTTGTCTTCTACTCTTATCTTCTTCAGCATCTGACGAACAATGACCTCAATGTGTTTGTCATTGATCTCAACACCTTGCAGTCGGTACACACGTTGCACTTCTTGAATCATATAATCTTGAACGGCTCTTAGCCCTTTAATCTTCAAAATATCATGTGGATTCACACTACCTTCTGTTAGTTCGTCTCCAGCCTCCAACACATCACCATCTTGTATTTTTATTCTTGATCCATAAGGAATCAAGTATACTTTAGATTCCCCAGTCTCATCGTTGGTCACAATAATCTCACGCTTCTTCTTAGTATCTTTAATGATTGCAGTGCCAGCAAACTCTGTAATAATCGCCAAACCTTTAGGCTTTCTCGCCTCAAATAACTCTTCAATACGAGGCAAACCTTGAGTGATATCATCTCCGGCAATTCCACCTACATGAAATGTTCTCATAGTCAACTGAGTTCCTGGCTCACCAATGGATTGAGCCGCAATAATTCCAACCGCTTCACCAACCTGAACCGCATCACTGGTTGCCATATTGGCTCCATAACACTTAGAGCAAACACCCTCACGACATTTACAAGTAAGAATCGTTCTTATCCGAATGCCTTCAATAGGCTTTTTCTTTTCATCAACCGCAGTATCAATCACTACTTCTGCAAGGTTAGGAGTAATCATATGGTTGGCTTTTACAAGTACATTGCCCTTTTTATCTACAACATCTTCACAAGCGACACGTCCAGTTATACGCTCTCTCAAACTTTCAATTTCCTCCGGTCCATCCATAAATGCTTTCACAAACATACCTGGAACTACTTCATCATCTCCTTGGCAGTCACTTTCATGAATAATCAATTCTTGGGAAACGTCAACCAAACGTCTGGTTAAATAACCAGAGTCCGCAGTTCTAAGAGCAGTATCGGATAAACCTTTTCGGGCTCCATGGGCAGACATAAAGTACTCTAATACATCCAATCCTTCACGGAAGTTAGACTTAATGGGTAACTCAATGGTACGGCCAGATGTATCAGCCATTAACCCACGCATCCCGGCAAGCTGCTTAATCTGTTTGTCAGAACCACGAGCACCAGAAATCGCCATCATATAGATATTATTATACTCATCAAGACCTTCCAACAAAGCTTCAGTTAGCTTCTCATCTGTGTCTTTCCAAGTTTTAACTACCGCTTTGTAACGCTCATCTTCTGTAATCAACCCATGCTTATAGTTTTTTGTAATTACATCTACCGTATTTTGAGCTTCACGAATCATCTTTGGCTTTTCAGGTGGAACGGTCATATCAGAAATAGAAACTGTCATGGCTGCTTTAGTGGAAAACTTATACCCTATGGTTTTAACATCATCAAGAACCTCAGCAGTTAATGTGGATCCATGAGTATTAATAACCTTTTCCAGTATCTCTTTCAACTGACTTTTGCCCACATGGAAATCAATTTCTAGAAGCAACTCATTCCCTGGCACGGTTCGGTCAACAAAGCCTAAATCCTGAGGAATGATTTCATTAAACAACAGCCTTCCTGGGGTAGCTTCAATGACAGTAGACAAAATCTCACCGTCCTCTGTCTTCTTGGTCATTCTTACATTTACCTTAGAGTGAAGTGAAATATAATCATTTTCGTAAGCCAATATGGCTTCATTTGCATTCTTGAAGAACTTCCCTTCTCCTTTTTCTCCTGGCCTTACTTGGGTCAAATAATAAATCCCTAGAACCATGTCTTGAGATGGAACTGCCACTGGTCCACCATCTGATGGTTTTAGCAAGTTATTAGGAGACAATAACAAGAAACGACATTCTGCTTGCGCCTCTGTAGATAAAGGTACATGAACTGCCATCTGATCCCCATCAAAGTCTGCATTGTAAGCGGTACATACTAGAGGGTGCAACTTAATGGCTTTACCCTCTACTAATATTGGTTCAAA
>JGI20163J15578_10000568_pt1 | contig 15229 bp, 10 predicted proteins | sample TergutCu122P1_FD_15578 | JGI IMG/M metagenome (IMG submission 15578)
GTAGTACAGCAGGCGGCAGCATACGTGATCAAGTTGATAGGCTTGTGCCAGTTAGCGTAGGCAGTAACACTAATAGGCTTGTAAACTTTGGTATGATGGCTTTACCGCAACATATTGCTGATATTAGTGTAGCTACAGATGGCACAGATAGGCGGCTTTTTGCACTTCGTGTGCCATTAGCTCAGGCGCCAGATGGTGAAAATTGGCCAGTCGGCAGGGCGCTAACACAACACCCGCCAAATGCAGCGCTTCCTGTGCCTGGTTTACTGTGGCGACCTATAGCAAGTAGTACTGGTTTTATCGAAAGAGCTGGTCGTATTAGTCCTTTTCCTATGTTTGGTCCTACGCCAGGCAGTAGAGAAAGCACGAATTTAGTTACTAACGATGGCGGAACCCCTCTTTCATACCGTATATATATATTTGAGGTAGGTATGACTAATTTTGCCATAGCTTCGACAGGTTGGAATAATGTAGTTCGTGCTAGATATAACATACCTAGTGGTTTTACTCAGGCTCTGTTTGAAAACGCTATGAGGGCATATTATAACAACCAGACTTGGGAGCACATAAGGGATAATATAATAGGTGTTGCTGGCGGTAATACTCAAACTATTGTTAGCATAACCTATACGGATTACGATATTCATGGGAATGTAGTATTTAGGTTTAATGCTACAACTGTAAATACTGCGGTATCTCCCCACCCCTTTGCTCCTAATTTACCAAGGCCGGGTGGTACTAATAACGAAGATACTACACCGGGTGGTGCAGTTACCAACCAGCTATTTAATGCCTTAACCTTGTACTTCTGGCCGCGCAACTAGGATTGTTGCCAGATAGTTTTAATAGCCCCTGTTGGCACTTGCCGGCAGGGGCTGTTTTTTTTGCTTTTGACGGTTACGGTGGTTATGAGCAGGCAATAAATTTATCGCCGGATATTATTTTAATGGATGTTTCAATTCATGGATTTTCGGGAATAGAACTTTCAAATCTTGTCGGACTCGTGAGATATGCAATTCAAATAGACCTTGTTGATTAATTTCTGTGTTGTAATATAACCTATTTTAACCCATATTTATATAGATCATAAAAATGATGCGTTGGTCCGTTTCCTTTTCCTATTTCCAAAGAATATTTTATGGCAGTAGTAACGTACTCTTTTGCTTTTGAAATTGCTTCTGTCATAGAAAGTCCAAGAGCCAGATTGGATGTAATTGCAGAAGAATAGGTGCAGCCGGTTCCATGAGTATTTTTTGTGTTAATTCGCTCTTTTTTGTAATAAGAAAAACTTTTGCCGTCGTATAATATATCAATGGCATCTCCGGTAGCATGACCGCCTTTTATTAAAACATTGGGGCTTCCCATTGCATTTATTTTTAATGCTGCATCCTGCATATCTTGCTGGTTTTTTATTTCCATGTTTGCAATTTTTTCTGCTTCTGGTATATTGGGGGTTATAAGATGAGCCAAAGGAATAACTTTTTCTATTAAAGTATCAATAGCAGCGCTTTCCATAAGCGGGGAGCCGTTTTTGGCATACATAACAGGATCCACTACGATATTATCCGGTTTATATTCCAAAAGTTTTTCTGCTATGGCAGTCATGATTTCTGCATTGGATAACATTCCTATTTTTACGCCATCTACTTCTATATCTTCGAAAATAGCATCGATCTGCTGTTTTATCATATCAGGCGTAACATCCTGAATTCCAATTACGCGGCTTGTATTTTCGGCAACAACCGAAGTAACAACACTCATGCCAAAGACGCCGTGAGCAGAAAATGTTTTGAGGTCTGCCTGAATGCCTGCGCCGCCGCTGCAGTCAGATCCTGCAATGCTTAATACTTTTTTCATGTAATATCTCCTTAGCAAAACTTGTTGACTTGCGGCCTGTTTGCTGCAAAAAAAAGCTTTCCCATGCAGGAAAGCTTTTATAAATAAAAAAATTATTTTTTGCTTCCCTACGCTGGTCTTAACCAACAGGTTCAAAGGGTTAGGTTTAACCTTCTCAACTCATAATGAGTTCCCCCGCATAATATTCAACCAGAATAAGATTATATGATTTTTAGAATATTGTCAATAAAAAAAATACAAGAAGACTTGATTGTTAAATAAAAATCTGTTTTTATTAGCTGATACAGCAAGAGTTGCGGGCAAGCGCCCTGGCGGTCGCTTTGCGCGTGCTTTGCACGTAATACCATTTATTTAATTGACAGGGACTTTGTGAAGAAATATATCATTTTTTTATTATCGCTAACGATGCTTCCGGCGCTTGCGGCTGCAAGTGAGGATTTGCGCGGACTTGATATTGGCGGCGAAATTACTTTGATTAATGTTGCAGATGAAAACACCTTTGGAGTCGGACCGGTTATAAGGTATGAAAACTCTTTTGGCGATTTGAGTGTTTATTTTAAAGCAAAACAGATTTTTAATTTTGATGATCCGTTTCTTCAAGTGACTTATCTTGAAGGGAAACTGGCATATAATTTGCCTGTAGGCGTGCCCGGTAATTTATCGATTGTTGCTTGGAGCGTAAACGAAATTGCGAGACAGGGCGGAAACACTGCTTCCTGGGGATTCTTTGAACCAGGCGTTAAATATGCGCAAGAATTTGGTTTTGGCACGGTCTTCCTGATGCCGGGTTTTTCGATCTGGTATGAAAGCGATACAGACGCCCGCCGCAATAATCTTTTTTTAACTATCGGATATTCCAACAAAAGATTTGGCGTTGAAATAAAAGGGTGGTACAACCGCGACGATAGCAATATTTGGATGTATGAACTTTTATTAAACTATACTACAAACCTTTTTTTTGCAGAACTTACTGCAAATACCAACTACAGCAAAGAATTTGACTCTTTTAATCTGACTCCCTATGTTGAATTGTTTATTACAGATAGTATTTCATTGTGGCTGGAAATTGGCTTTGAAAATATTGGTGGACCAGGCGGCGCTTCAGTAACTCCTTCCATTGGAGCATTTTATAGATTCTAGGCATTTCTGCCTAAGCAAGTGCAAATAAAGGGTATAATACCCTTTGTTTCCTCATTCGCTCGGTACATAAGGGGCATAGCCCCTTTGTCCACCTCGTCGTTCGGTCATGTGCGTGCAAGCACGCCCGCGACACTCGCTTCATTCGGCGGATGAGCGTGCAAGCACGTCGCGACACTCGCTTCATTCGGAAATAAAAATAGAGCGAACAAAAAAGCCATCCAAAAGGACGGCTTAAAATACCCTTCAAAAGGGCGGTTTATCTCCCCCGGACAGACTCGAACTGCCGACCTAGTGGTTAACAGCCACCCGCTCTACCGGCTGAGCTACAGGGGAATGTAAAACAAACATACCTAAAATAATAAAAAGTGTCAATTAGCTTTTGCTTATTTCAATTTATAAGAAAGATTTTTTTGCCGCAATTAGAGCAAACGCCGGAGGGAGACCTTTGCTCGCTAGTGTTCGCTTGGCAGGAACCCCAGGCTTTAATCCCTTTTAGCTCTGCATTGTATCCGGCTCTTTTTACTAAGAGATTGCCGCAAGAAGGGCAATTTGTATTGTTCTCAACAAGCCCTGCATTGCCAACATACACATACTCAAGATATTTTGCTGCAATTGCTGCAAGAGCAAGAACTTTTTTCGCGCTTGTTCTCTCTGTAGAGTATTTATAAGTCGGATAATAACAGGATAAATGCAGCGGAATAGACTTATCTATAGAAGCAATAAAGCAAGCAATTGCTTCTATCTCTTTTTCGCTGTCGTTTTTGCCAGAAATTACAAGAGTTGTAACTTCTATATGCGCTTTCGAAGCTGCAAGTTTTATAAAATCCTTTACAGATTCAAGCCTGCCGCCAAGTTCATTGCAGTAAAAATCATCATTAAATGATTTTAAATCGATATTTAAAGCATCGATATGTTCAAGAATAGACTTCCCGGCGTCTGTGGTTATATATCCGTTTGTAATAAGCACATTTTTAAGATTCCTGCTTCGGAGCAGCGCTGCGGTCTTTTTTACCCATTCAATATGTATGATGGGTTCGGAATAGGTATATGCAAGACCAATTGAACCTGAAGATACTGCAATTTCCAGCATCTCTTCCGGAGATACTATTCTTGCGCCGGGATCTGCCTGAAGGCACCTGGGGACTTTTGTTGATATGTGATAATTCTGGCAAAATGGACAAAAGAGACTGCATCCAAAAAAACCTACGGACAATATTTGTGTGCCCGGGTAAAAGTGGTAGAGCGGCTTTTTTTCCATAGGGTCAAGGGCAAGCGCAGATATCCGGCCTGCAGAAGAAATTATTGGCTTTAAGCTGCTGTCGAACCCGCGAACGCGGCATCTCCCAACTCCGCCTGCTTTAATAATGCAGTAATTTGGGCAAAGTACGCATTTTCCTGTATTTACATTATCTGCGGGAAGTTCAAAAAAAAGAGGAGTAACTGATTTTTCGCGCATAATTATTGGCTGCTGGCAATTTGCTGCACTACTTTTTTTTCAAAAAAACTATTTATAAAATCAGCATCATCATTGTCTATATCTTTAAAAAGCAGCGTTGTGTATAAGTCGTTTCTGAAAACAGTGCAATCCGTTGTAATAATTTTATCTTCGATTTTTACAGAACAATATTCTATATCGCTCCCCGGCAAAAGCGGGTGAGTTGTTTTTTCAAGAGCAGAGACAGTTATGCCCATCGTGGAAATTTCAATCACTTTTCCTGTAACAAGCTCCATTGTTTCCGGATGATTAAATATAAAATTGATTTTATCAGAATCATTAACAAAATATCTTCTGAATCTTCTTGGCTCTCTGGGAAGCAGATGGCGTGAAAATATTGCCTTCATGCTCTCTACAAAAACATATTCCGAAGCATCTTCATTAACAAGTCCGTTTACTTTAAGGTATGCGGCTTTTTCTGCATCTTCCTGCGAAAATTGCAAAGTTTTTAGAAGAACAAAAACACTTTCTGTGTGCGAAAAAAATGTTCTAAGAACTACCAGAAAAGGCTTCCAGTGCCGGGGGTAGTCCTCTGCGCTAAAAATAACCATTTCCGGAGCAATTTCAGAAATATTATCCATAGCTTTTACAGGATTAGCGTAAAAAATAAAATTAAAACCAAGAGGTTCGAGATGCTTTTTCATAATAGAAGTTGTTTGTTCATTTTCTGTTACAACCAGTATTTTCATTTTAGTTCCTTCGAACTCCTCTGTTTAAAACCGTATAGTCGTAAATTATCCAAATACCATCATCTCTTCGCAGCTTGTAGGTATATTCTCTTACTGCTATAAGCTGCGCATATCTGAATTCCTTCATTACAATAACTTCCGCATACCTGTCAGTATGCCATGTTTTTATAATATTGTAACTAGTCGGACGATAAATTATTGCTTCTGGCGGCGCAGTTCTGTGGTCTGCTTGCATAGCCCGAATAAGCATTTGCCTGAATTCCTCAAGATGCCTTCTCCTGCCTTCCTCGGAGAGCCTGCTATGCCTTTCCCGGCGATCCTGCGATTGCAGCATTATGTTTTCAAGGTCAAGATACAGAAAAAATTTATCAAATTCGCTATTTTGAAGCGCATGAATTGTAAATCTCACAACCTCGTCCGGCGCTTTTCTGGCACGCCTGAGAATCTCACCTGTTCTCTGATCAATAATTCTCTGTATTTCGTTTACACCAAAGCTAGGTCTTATGTTAAGAGTTAATACATTTGATTTTATTGACCTATTATCATGTAAATTCGGGAAAAATTCAAGATGCACAAAATAAACACCTGCTTCCGAGAGATCAAGCACATCGTTTAAGCGTATATTGAATGCAAAAACTTCTCCGGGCTGAATCGTCATATTGCGGAAAAAAATTGGTTGGGCAAAAGCTGTTTTTCTGGTAAATTTGTATTTGTCTCTAAGCTCTCTTCCTGTTATGTCCCTGAGCACAAATGTTGTGTTAAAATGTTTTGGGTCTGTAACTTGAAAAGAGAAATTATAGGGGCTGTTATTGTACAGTTCTACACGAATTATAACAGTGTCGCCTGCATAATATATTCTTTGATTATAGAACCTGATAAAACAGACAATATCTCTTGGTATTGCAAAAAGAGGCATCAACATTATGAACAAAAGATATAAAAATAGTAAATATTTTTTCAAAGATTTACTCCTGGTAATATTTTAATTTTCGGAAGAAAAGATGATAACATTATTCATAAATAAAATATTGGGTGAACTAAAGAAGACAAAAGAGTACAAAGAGCTTTTAAAACTTTTTACAGAGAAGAGATTCCCAGTAATTTTGGACAACATTCGGGGTTTTGTTCTTGCTGCAGTAATAAATGACCTCTCGAAATACTCAAAAGGGCCTTTTTTGTTCATATTTCCTTCGGAAAGAGCAGCAGAAAGCTTTTATAATGATTATAAACTGTGCAGCAGCCTCGTGCCCCTGCGCGAGCGAAGTCCCGATCTTGTATCGGGGACGCAACGTCCGTGTTGCAGCTCCGCGCCTATCGGGGCGTCCATGCCCCTGCGCGAGACGCAACGTCCGTGTTGCGATATTTTATATTTCCCTTCGTGGGAAACCCTTCCATATAGCGCCGATACCCCATCATCCTATATTTACGGGCTTAGGATAAATACTCTTGTTAAACTTTTGTCAGCCGGAAAAGCCGCTGTTGTTATGTCGCAAAAGACTTTTACTTCTTATTTGCCTGATAGGGATTTTTTATCTGGCTTTTTTATTGGTTTTAAAAAAGGGGGCAAGATAACAAGCGATATTAGCGAAAAGCTTGAAATGGCAGGCTATTTGCGGGTTCCGCGCGTGACTATTCCGGGCGAGTTTGCCTTAAAAGGTGAAGTTCTCGATATTTTCATGCCCGGCATGGACGAGGCTGTGCGAATTGTTTTTGAGTTTGAGAAAATCGAAAGCATTAAACTCTTTGACCCTGCAGACCAGCACTCCATCGGTGAGACTGATGAAATAATCCTCTATCCAAACAGGGAAATTATCTGGACAGAAGAGCTTATAAACCGCGCTTTTGACAAAGGAATAATAAACCAAGAGCAGCACGAGCATCTCCTTAGCTTTCGGACAATGCCGGACGAAGAATATATTTTCCCTCATGCTTTTGAAAAAAAATCAATGATAACTGATTACGCAGGAGCAGACTCTACGCTGATTCTGGTTGACAGCGAAATTCTTGATTCAAACAGCGAAGTCTTTGCAAAAGAGACAGAGACGCTTTCCAAAATCAAGAGAGCTGAGAAGATCGGCGCATTTGCTGGAGCAAAACTTCTTGGTCATACTGATATTTTTCCGGATTACAAAACTGTTGTGGAAAATGCAAAGAGAAAAATTATTCTTCCGCTTTTGGGCGCTGCAGGGGCTGCTTCGCCAGCCTTATCTACGGCAGCCTCGTCTACGGCAGCCCAGCCAACAACAACAGGTACTGGTGGCGCTGCAGCAGAGCAGATAAAGTTCGGGTATGAGCAAGGCAGATCATTTTTCGGCAACTTTACCTATCTTAAAGAAGAGATTAAAAAACTTCTAGATTCAGGATATTCAGTTTTTATATTCTCATCATCAGAATCCCAGCGGCTGAGAATCGAAAACATACTTAAAGAGTTTGATGTTAATGTTATTTTTGCATCTATTTCTTCGGGCTTCGTATTCCCAAAATTAAAAATAATTGTAATAACCGAGAGCGAAATTTTTGGCCGCAAAAAACGCATACCGCTATCTGTAAAAAAATCCAAAAGCCAGCCAATTGATTCCTTTATTGAGCTTAATCCCGGAGATTACATAGTTCATGTAAATTATGGAATAGGCAGATTTCTTGGAATCGACAGAGTAAAAGCCGCAGGAACCGAGCGCGACTACATTCAGCTCGAATATGCAGACGAAGAAAAAATCTTTATTCCCATAGAGCAGGTCAATCTTGTCCAGCGCTACATAGGAAGCGAAGGCGGCACTCCCGGGCTCGACAGGCTGGGCGGAAAATCGTGGGAAACCAGAAAAAACAAAGTAAAGCAGGCAGCCGAAGATATTGCAAAAAAACTCATAAGCATTTACTCCAAGCGAAAGAGCAGCAAAGGCTTTGCTTTCCCAAAAGACAGCGAATGGCAAAACGAATTCGAAGCATCGTTTCCGTACGAAGAGACAGAAGATCAGCTAACGTCAATCGATGAAATAAAAGCAGACATGGAAAGCACTCTGCCAATGGACAGGTTATTATGCGGAGATGTTGGATACGGTAAAACAGAAGTTGCAATGCGCGCTTCGTTCAAGGCAGCCGCAGCAGGAAAACAGGTTGCGTACCTTGCGCCCACAACAATTCTCGTTGAGCAGCACTTTGAAAACTTTAAAGAAAGATTTAACGGTTTTCCCATAAACATTGCAATGCTTTCGCGATTTGTTACTAAAGGCGAGCAGGCAAAAGTCCTGGCAAATATAAAAGCAGGCAATGCAGATATCGTAATAGGAACGCACAGGCTTATCCAGAAAGATGTTGATTTTAAAAATCTTGGTTTGATGATAATAGACGAAGAGCAGCGATTTGGCGTAAAAGATAAAGAGAGAATAAAGGAGATGAAAGCATCGGTTGACTGCTTAACGCTTTCCGCTACTCCGATACCAAGAACATTGCATATGTCCCTGCTTAAAATAAGAGATATGTCGGTTCTCAAAACACCGCCGCGTAACAGGCGACCAATAGAGACAACAGTACAGGAGTTTAACGAAGAAACAGTAGTAAATGCAATCCGCAAAGAAATCGCTCGCGGCGGCCAGGTCTACTATTTGCACAACAAAATCGAAAGCCTCGATAATGTAAAACTCTTTTTGCAAAAACTTATGCCAGAAATTCTTGTTGAAACAGCTCATGGAAGAATGAGCGCGCATGAAATCGAAGATGTTATGCGCCGTTTTATCCATCACGGTATACATGTGCTAGTTTCAACAACAATTATCGAAAACGGCATTGATATTCCGAATGTAAATACAATAATAATTGACAGGGCAGATATGTACGGCATATCACAGCTTTATCAATTAAGAGGCAGGGTAGGCCGCTCCGACAGAGTTGCGTATGCCTATCTTCTTTATCCCGAAATGCGCGCGCTTACAGAGCTGGCAATGAAAAGACTCCAGATAATTTCTGACCATACAGAGCTTGGATCCGGGTTTAAAATTGCATTAAAAGACCTCGAAGTGCGCGGCGCAGGTAATTTGCTCGGCAAGCAGCAGAGCGGCGAAATTGCATCTGTTGGTTTTGATATGTACCTGCGCCTTATCGACGAAGCAGTGCGCGAGCTCGAAAGAGACAAAGATGTGGAGGAGCCTCCGGAAGTTTATCTCGAACTTTTCTACACCGGATTTATTCCCGACACATATATAAAAGATCAGCTTGAGAAAATGGAGATTTACAAATCCATTGCTGCTGTCTCTTCGCAGGAAGAACTCGACAGACTTTATGGAGAACTAGAAGACAGATTTGGTCCTATTCCTGATGAAGTTGAAAGCCTTATGTCCCTGGCTGAGATAAGGATTATCTGCAAAAAACTTTTTGTTAGTTCCCTTAAAGAGCGCAGAGGAATTCTCGAAATCGAGTTTGCAAAAGTTTCCGTTATCTCCCCGGATAAAGTTATTCTGCTTATAAAAGAAGCGCGCGGCAGCATAAAGCTCGACCCGCACCGGCCCAATGTGCTTATTATGAAAACAGAGATAATTGGGCTAAAGGAAAAATCTGCATTCCTGCGCGAAAAACTCATGCGGTTGTTGTGATTCTTCGCGGCTGGCGAAGGGGAGACAGTGAAGCTGACGGGGCAGCGGCATGAATATATGCTGATTTTTTAGGCAACAACAGCAAAAAATGCACGTCAAACGCATGAAAGAAGTTGAGGAGGAAAAACTCGCAAAAGAGAAAGTTTAGTTCTAAAAAGCAAATATTTTTTGCAGGTATTTTTTCGTGTTTATGCCGATCTTAAAAGGAAGTATCCTAAAAATTGTATAAGTGCTCCCCAAAAACATATCATCGGGCGCTAGAGCTATCAGAATATTGCTATCCGCATTTCTTTCGCGAAAAATTCATGCGTTTCTTTCGGGCGATTATCTGCCTGGAAAAATGATTTTATTAGCTTGTCGTACTATCACATAATGTATAAGATATGTATAGATGAAACACTTAATTCTCATACTGGCAGTTTTTATTTCTATTACTTTTAGCGGGTGCAGGCAGCAGGAAAAAGCTGATGAGCCTGTATCGCACGAAACAGATAAAATAACAAGTGTATTTTACGATGGTTTGAATTTGCGCACAGAGCCGGAGTTTTTGGAGCAGCAGCGAGCGCAGGAAGCGGCTGCGCGCACGCCCGACAAGAATTTAATTTCTGGTCACTTAGCCAGAGATGGCCTGTATTTTGTGCCTCCTCCGGGTATTTATCATATTATGGATGCGCCTGCAATGATACGGCGAAATCCTGGATTAAACAGCGAGATAATCGGACAGCTTGCGTTACACGAAAAAATAGAGATAACAGGTCCCGCAGAATATATTCAGGAAATTAATAATATTTGGGCAGGCTGGTTTCCTGTGATGCACAGGGGTGCGGTTGGGTATATTTGGGGCGGTCATGTTGCTGTGGAAGCTCTTGTAATGGATGTTGACGGAAACGGCATTACTGATTATTTTTATTTTCGCTATAGGGATATTCAGCAGTATTATGGGCTTATAGATGTATGGGAAGATATTGTTATTTACATAAATAACAGAAGAATCCCAACAAGAGATATGAGTCCGCGTTATGTTGGCGGATGCAGTTTTCATTATAATGGCGTTAATGTAATAATTAGCTTAACAGAAGGTTTTGGCACTGTTATTTCTTATGAAGTAAATATAAACAAGTATGGCAGGGTAGAATTCATTAGAGATCAGTCGCTGGACAGGCAAAATGAGTTTCTTTCAAGAGGTCATGGTTTTGAATTGCCCTGGCGCGAAAATCCCCGTGACTTAATGGAACGTCTTAATCTAATAACGAGTCATGAGGAGATTATCGACCCTGTTTTTAATACAATGCGGATAACGCTTAAGTTCGAAGACAGGATTATTACGCTTCTTGCCGCGGAAGCTAATAATTATTTGGGCAGAGAAAACTATGTACTTGAATCAATTGAGTCAACAAGTAATGGCGAATATCTGTTTGGGATTAAGCATGGTACTCACAGGAACGAACTAATAAGAATCTTTGGGGAAAGGGCTTCGCTGGGTAATAGTATCAGCTTTCAATTGTGGTGCAGGTATGAAAGGAAGGCTGTAGAAATAACTTTAGAGAATAACAAGGTAAAGTCTATTTTGTGGACTTTTGGTATAAAATAATTTGTAAAATCGGCTCTGGAACTTTGTTTTTAATTATGATATAAATTAATATATTGATTCAACATAGGTTTTTACTGGTTTTTTGATGGTTTTGCTTTATATATTAGGAGATAATGCATGAAACTTTTACACTCTCTCAAATTTCAGTTTACTATAATTTTTTCTGTTTTTATAATTTGCATAATTCTTATAATATCTGCGATGGGGATACGGCAGATGTCGCGGGCAGTTGAGGAGACTCTTGCTGCGCAGGGCGTTTATACTGTAGAGAGAGCTGCATCCCTTATTGACGGCGATGCTTTTGAGGCGCTTGTACGTTCGGGAGATATAAGCGATCCGTTTTTTGAAGAAACCAGGCTGAAACTCTTTGAATTAAGAAATGCCTCCGGTTCTTTGTATTTATATACTATGGCTCCGGTAAGAGGAAGCATTTGGAAATTTGTTATCGACGGCAGCGCCGAGCCTGGTGATGATGATTTTTCTGCATTTGGCGATGAAGAAGATACTTCCGGGTATGACGATGCATTCAGAAAAACATTGAGTACAGGAAAATCTCATTTTTCCAGGCTAACGTATCACGAAGGCTGGGGGTGGCTTATTTCGGTTTATGCCCCTATTAGAAACTCTGCTGGAAATATAGTGGGAATAGTTGGCTGTGATTTTGACGGAACGCATCTTCGCGATAATATTGTATCGAAACAGCGGGAGCAGATTCTTGTCGGCGGGCTTTTTATTGTAATCGGGCTTGTGCTTCTAATGCTATTTTTAAGGATGGTTTTTTCACGGCTTCAAAAAATCAATACCATCTTGCGCGAGATTTCACTTGGCGAAGGCGATTTAACCAAGCGGATAAATATCGAGAAAAATGATGAAATTGGAGAGTTGTCAACCTATTTTAATATGACTTTGGACAAAATAAGGAATCTTGTTGCTCGCATTGCCGGAGAATCTGCTGATTTGAATAGTGTTGGCGATGACTTGACCGAAAATATGCAGCAGACTGCAGGAGCGGTACATCAAATTGTTGCACATATCCAGGACATTAAGCAGAAAGCAGTTAACCAGTTGGCTTCGGTTACTAAAACTCATATTGCTATGGAGCAAGTAACGGTTAATATCGATAAGCTTGGAGTAAATGTAGAGGTTCAAACTGCCAGTGTTTCTGAGTCCTCTTCTGCAATCGAAGAAATGCTGGCGAATGTGCAAAGCGTTACCCAGACTCTTATTAGAAATGCAGAAAATGTTGAAGACTTAATAAAGGTTTCCGACGAAGGCCGCAAAAGTTTGGAAAAAGTTACTCATGATATAAAGGAGATAGCAAAAGAATCGGAAGGCTTGCTGGAAATTAATGCGGTAATGGAAAACATCGCAGGTCAAACAAGTCTTTTGTCCATGAATGCGGCTATTGAGGCTGCGCACGCAGGAGAAGCAGGAAAAGGATTTGCCGTAGTTTCCGGAGAAATCCGCAAGCTTGCCGATAGTTCGTCCGAACAGTCAAAGACTATTTCTAATGTGTTGAAGAAAATCAAAGATGCAATCGATGCAATAAGTATTTCGACTAACACAGCGCTGGAAAAAATTAATGCTATTGACGAGCGAATACGCACTGTTTCGGACCAGGAAACAAATATTCGAAATGCAATGGCAGAACAGGGGCAAGGGAGCCAGAGAATACTTGAGGCAATATCCAAAATGAATGAGCAGACCCAGATGGTAAAACAAGGTTCAGACGAAATGCTTAGGGGCAGTAAAAAAATTATTTCTGAAAGCAAAAATTTAGAGCAGGCAGCAGAGGAAATTGCCGGCGGTATGAATGAAATGACAAAAAGCGCAGATGAGATAAACACAGCAATAAACAAGGTGGATGAGATAAGTAAAAAAACAAATACTCATATCGAACTGCTTTTTGACGAGGTTTTGAAGTTTAAAGTGGATTAAACTTTTTATGCAGGAGAATTTTGAAAAACCGTTAAAAACAATCAAAAGCTTTGTGCTTAGAGCAGGAAGAATGACAAAAGCACAGGCTGATGCTTTAAATCGTCTTTCCCCAGAATATGTTATACCCTTTGAAGACGCCGAAGGCGCACCAGAATCGCAATTTATAAAAAAAATATCTGAATTGTGTTCCGGCATAAAAAAAGCAGCCGGTAAAGTTATAGTTGAAATAGGATTTGGCAGCGGAAAAACTACTGCCATGATAGCAGAAAAAAATGCAAATAATTTTTATATTGGCATTGAAGTTTATAAGCCTGGAGTAGGAAGCCTTTTAAAACTTATTGAAGAAAAAAAGATTAATAACATAAGAATAATAAATCATGATGCAGCCGAAGTTATGGAGAAACTGGATATTATTTCGGTATTTCCCACCGAGCGAGCTTCTGCGAGCGAAGGTTCCCCTCTGGTAATAGATGGGTTTCATATTTTTTTTCCGGACCCTTGGCCAAAAAGAAATCATAGCAAGCGCAGGATTATTAATGCAGATTTTACCCGGAAAATTATAAATAAACTTGGGCCTGGCGGTTATATATATGCAGTAACTGACTGGAAAGATTATGGTTTGCAAATGCAGCAGATTTTTCGTTCTTTTCCGGCTCTTTATTCTCCGTTTGAGAGCTTTGTTCCAAAGCTCCAGGAGTTTCGCGACCCGCTTTGCGATGCAGCTGTATTGCAAATTCCGTGGAGAGGCGAAACAGATTTTGAGAGAAAAGGCTTAAAAAAGAACCATGAAATTTATGAATCTTTTTTTGTCCGCCTGTAATGCTTCGCATGACATATTCAGGTAGTGATATTGCCAAGCACTAACAAAGCGGTTGGCAATGTGGTGGAGTGGAGGCGCGGGAACGAAGGAGCGCAGCGACTGACTGACCCATTTCTCTTTTCCGAAACGGAACCCAAGTCGCTTTGCGCCTTTTATTTCGCCCAATTAAATATTTTTACACATTTATTAAACTCGTCAAATTTTGTACCTCATCCCTCATGAGACAAATCTATTAGGCGCACTACCATTTCTCTGCCAGTTCTCTCTTTGAGAAAACCAGCATATGTTTGCGGCCATGTTTCGTCAGCTCTTCCTCTGTTTTTGTGAAACTGTAGGGTCTCTGCCCACCAGGCGTCTAATAAATCTAGTCTATTTGTTACGGTTACAGTTGGATTCCTAAGTCTTGTTCCCACAACAGGAAGAGTAGTTACGCCTGCAGCTTCTATAAAAACGTGCCCTAAATATACTACTTCTCCCTCATTGACTGTAAAACTGCCAGTAAATCCTCTTACACCTATACGTTGCGTTCTTGAATTTGGACCTACACCAGTATGCAACTTGATATACAATGAATCCAAATTGTAAGTTCCGGCCGGTATCATCTCTACATCGAGATTTATACCAAATTTAACGATATTACCAGTTTCACTATGTCTAAAACGTGCTTCTGTAACAGAATAAGCTCCTGCCCCACCCATTGCAACATCTACATTACTGCCCAGACGAATAACAGTAGCAGCATAACCACCTTGATTAAAACGGTCTAGGTTAAATTGGTTTTGTATTCTAAACATAGCACAGCCTGAAATAGCAATAGCAATTGCAAAGAACAACAAAATACATCTCTTCATTTTTTCCTCCAAAATTTATTCTAGAAATTCCTTATTTTCCATGACATACCCCTGTAAGGGCTAATCATGTTTGATTAACCAACTCACAAGAGCGGGATATTAAAAAGCTGTAATATTTTTGCAATAAAATATTACAACTTTTGTGCAAAATTGAAAAAAATAAATTTAAGCTATTAACTACTTGACACGGTGATGTTAGGCTACATAATGTCTTGTCTTGTCTTGTCTTGTCTTGTCTTGTCTTGTCTTGTCTTGTCTTGTC
>JGI20163J15578_10000569_pt1 | contig 15226 bp, 11 predicted proteins | sample TergutCu122P1_FD_15578 | JGI IMG/M metagenome (IMG submission 15578)
ACTAGGCTCGGAAAAACCTCACCAAGGGAGGAATGTTCACCTCACTAGGCTCGGAAAAACCTCGCCAAGGTCGGTGAACTAAGTTTTCCCTAGGTTCGATAAAACCTCACCAAGGGAAAGACTTAAAAGCGCCACTCCCAATGGGCTAGGACTCCAATCCGAACCCATAGGTTAGCAACGCCTTCTATCGCAAAGTCTGTTCTTATTCTATTTTTTTTAAACACTCTTTTCTCGTCGTTTCACCATTTCAAAGTATTTCTCTCTTATCCACTCCCTTTTTTTGGGGCTAATTGGAATGGCCATAGGGTTCTCTGTAACAAAAAGTTCTTTGTAGTTCATGGATGTGATGTAGTCAAAATTCACAGCAAAGAGATTGCTCACAAACAGAAAGTCTAATCTTTCCAGTTGCTCCTTGTATACCTTTTTTAGGGAACCAAAGAATTCTTCTCTTCCGCCCTGTGCAAGGTGAATAATGATTTTTTTCTTCTGGCTTTCAAAGTACATAATCTCCTTTACTTGCAATTTGGAAGTGAAATTCCCTCTTCTGTAAGTAAAGTCCTTTGACCAGTCACTAGACAGTCGTAAGAAGGTTTTTACAGTGCTTTCAATTTCATCATTGTTTAATGGCTTTATTAAGAAATCCATCGGGCGTATCTTAAACAGTTGCATCGCATAATTTTTCTCCCAAGACATATATACAATGGCGCTCCTGTTGTTTTGGCAAGAATCTCGGATAAACTCTCCCACTTCAATCCCACTAAATTCGCTTACAGCAAAATTTATATCAAGAAAAATCAAATCGTAATAGGCCCCACTTCTAATGGCTTCACAAATCCCTTCTCCTGTTATATAAACATCTATTTCAAATTCTACTTTTAACTTTTTCAGGATACTGCTCAATGCTTTTTCCAGCTCAGTACCTAATTCCACCTCATCATCACATATTGCTACTATATACATGAAAATCTCCTCTTTTTGTTACATATCATTCTTCTGCGTCAACATCACTGGCCAAAGGCAAATAAATCAAAATTTTCACCTTAAAACATTGATTGTCGTAACTGGTTTCCATCTTTCCATTATATTTCTCCACAGACTTCATCACGTTTCTTAAGCCGTAACCGTGGTTTCCTTTGCCCTTTCTTGAAATTATCCTTCTCTCTTCCTCTTCACCTCTGCCAAGTATAACCTTTCCATCAAAAGTGTTATTAATGTTGATAAATAGATTTCCCCTATCAAAGAAAACATTTATTTTTATCCTTTTATCTTCTACTTTTTCCACTGCTTCCAAGGCGTTCTCTAGTAGGTTCCCCATGATAATCACAATGTCCATCACGTCCATCTCAATTTCTTGAGGCACTGCCACATTAACGTCTATTTTTACATCTTTTTTGGCTTCGTTCAGTTTATAATTTACAATGCTATCAAAAGCGAAGTTGTTTGACTCAATATATTTCCTTTCCTCCAACTCCTTAAGTATCTCCTCCAGATACTTAATTGCGTCGCCTCCTTGGCCTGCCAGAAGATATTTCTTCACCATGGCCAAATGTAATTTTATATCATGTCGTATGCTTTTTTGTTGCTCTAAGGAGTCTTGCATTAATTTCAGCTGGGTCGCGTAAAGCTCTCTCTCTTGCTCCATAATCCCTATTTTCGTGTTACTGTTTCTCCGCTTAACAGACAGGATTAGAACCGTTGCAACATGTAGCAATACTACTGTAATAATTATTATTGTCAACATCAATCCTTGACCTGAAGCCCCTATCCATCCCATCCGCCTTATAATCGTATAGGATATGATTAAAGCAATAGATGTTCCAATAATATACCGAATAGCAATCTGCCTTGAAGATAGCTTCGCCCTAGAATACAATAGCAAGAAGCACATGCTTGTTAACAATGCCATGGCAAAAAGAGCAAGCACAGTACCCAGCCCAGGGACCAATCCCTCGCCCAATAGATTTAGAGAAAGCACAAGAAATGCTGAAAAAACTCCTCCAAAAAAAACAGTTAAAAACACAATAAAAATAAGTCCCGCTAACTCTTTAAATTTCATAACCCTCTCTCTTTTCCTGTTACCTGCAATCTAGAACTCATGCGCCTTGAATTTTTTTAGCGTTGTTTTTCTGCGTCATCATCGCTCGCCATAGGTATAGCTACAGCGAAGCGCACCAACGTAGAGAGTCTGCATTATACGTTCTGAAAACCGCACGGGCTCGACTCCCGCCAGGCTAACCTGACCGAGCCAAAAACTATCTTAGTAAAAATCTGCTATCCACTCCCAAACCTGTGGATTGTCCAGCCCTAATTGCCAGGAACCAACTCCTGCCAGATTAAAATCGCTCATTACCTGTAACTTCTCCCTTAGGGAGCGCTCATCTTCTAACCACATCCGATAGGTGCCTCCAGAGGGGTAAAACAACGATGATATATTGACTCCTGTTCCTGCTAACCATCCTCGAAAAGCCCCATAAGGGTCTTGCCACTCGGCATAATACATCCTTGTAATCGGATCCCAAGTCATCTCTACTCCTGAATTTAGCATCACCAACGTAGACATATCTAGTCCTAAGGCTTCACTGCTTACATGAACAACATAACCCTCTCCCTGGGCAATCTCTTCTTCTGTCATGGGAATCACATACCACAACCTTGAATAAAAAGGCAAAGCATTAATGAGCATCTCGGCTGGAACTTCTTGCAATGCCATTTCGATCCCACTTCGAACAAATTCAAAAGAAGCCACTGGTCCAGCGATTCTTCCTCCTCCATACCCGTGTTCATCATAACCCATCAAGATAATATAATCTACCACTCTGGCTTGCTCTGCCAAGTTCATGAATCGCCGCCATTCTAATGGATAAAAATTAGCAACCGAAAGCACTAAACCACTATGCCTAGCCTCTACAGACATCTCTCTTACAAATTGAACAAAATGAGCTCCTGCTTCAAAAGGAACCAGCTCCAGATCCAGATTAATCCCATCTGCACCTACTCTCAAGGTTTCTGCAACGGTCTGTTCTATAATCTGTCTGCGACTAGAAGTACGACTAAGAACTTCATAGGTTTCGTTATAAGAACTTATGCCACCATGGAAATCTCGTAGAGTCACCCACACTTCAACACCTGCTTGGTGAGCCACTTGTACATATTCGATTGTAGCAGCGGAATCTATATTCCCATCTGTATCTGCAATGGATAACCACATGGGAGCAATGGCGGTTAGGCCCTGAGCTCTTGCAAGAGCCTCACCTACAGTATAATGATTAAGGTCATTATCCCAACTTATATTGATGGGACCTTCTCGAACAATTTGTGTGAAAACAGGCTCAGTAAATGCTCGGCTGAATGTTTCTTGGCGAATATCTCCTATTTCCGTACTGAGCACATAGCCGTTAAAACCATCAAAAGTAGCAATTCTTCTCCAGTATCCCTCGTCCTCTATGAAAAAGACTTCCTCCCCTCTTGCTACCCCTGTAATAATATCACTTTCTGGGCCAGCCAGCCAACGTACAGGGGCATCACTGGTGATGGTGGTCACACTTTTTTCTCCCCACTGAGTGGTCAATACCACACGATTGGGCTCTTCATAAAATGAATACTCAAAATTGGCAAATCTCTGAATGAAAGCCAGAGCAACAAAGGGGGTTTCTCCTTCCATTCGAATAATGTTAAAATTCGAGCTTCTAGGTTCTCCATGGCTTGTGTACTCACTGGTTTCTGGAGACACCACAATGGAACCATAAGGCAAAGTATGAATCATAAGCTGCTCTACTCTATCCCAATAGAAGCGACCATTGAACTGACGATTAACCACGGATAGGTCTAGGTATACCTCTCCATCAAAAAGGCGTCCCCCCATTCCTCTTTCCTCTTCTCGCATGATCTGACGATTAATCGTAATGCCTATATCTTCTGGTCCACTGGTTCTGAAATAGTGATCAAAGTCTGCCGTTGGCTCTATTGTTGTTGCAGTAGTAGCAATGGGTAGATCAAGATTAACCCCATCCAAAAGGCTACGCCCTATGGTGAGCACTCCAACAAAAATCAAGATAAGAAACACAAAGGCAATAACAACGCCTACCCCTGTTCCTCTCCTCTTTTTTCCTACACTGGCACGCCTGTTTCTTCTTGAGCTTTCCCTTCTCCACGGATCTTGGCGATTCCTATAGTCTTCATCTATAAAAGAGTCGTCATCAAAGGTTTCCTCTTCTAGATACTCGTCTTTAAGGTATTCCTCCTCAAAGTATTCCCTTTCAAAGTATTCCTCTTCAAAATACTCACCCGTGGTTGTTTTTCTTTTCCTGGCATTCCTACGCCTTCCTTCAACATCCCTAGGCGGTGGATTTCTTCTCTTTTTTTGACCCCCTGTATTCAAGGAGCTTCTACTCCTTTTGGGCTGATTTCCCTTTTTTTTGTTTGCTTCTTCTGGCTTTGCAATTTTTTTTCTTTCCATTTCAAACCCTCCGAAACAATATTATAGCATATTTTTTTTGTTCTATCTTCAAAAAAAGTAATTTCTTACTATTTTTTTGAGGGCGATTTCGACTTCTCCTTAGATTTGTCCTTAGGCGGCGGGAATCGAACTTCGTGAAAAGCAAGAGTTTTTAGTCCTCCTTCTGAGTTCATTTCGTAGTCCCGCATATAGGCTCCCGCCTCTCTTATCATATGAGCCTGTACAATCTGTAAGGGGCTGGCAATATGTCCATTCATGACCATGGAAACTCCTAGTTTTTCATACTTCTTTAATTCGAAGTATAAGTTTTTATGTGCTACATTAAGCGAAAACATAGGCACCTCCTTCCTCAATATATATTGAAAGTTGACTAAAATTGTCCACTTTTCCCACTGGCTCTCTGGTGCAAGTGCTATTTGCTCTTCACAATGCACGCCGTTCATTTTTTTGGGCTACCTTTTCAATATATATTGAGCTTAAAATTATTTTTTGATTATAGGGTCTGATTGATTCCTGCCAAGGACCATAAGAGCCTTCGCGACGCACCTACGTCATCGACAGTGTATGAAGCTATAACTCTTTGGTGCTTGCACCAGAGTTCTAGCGCCTATGAAGCTATAACTTATGAAGGTATAACTCCTTTGCGCTTGCGCAAGAGTTCTACCGCTCTTTGGTGCTTGCACCAGAGTTCTAGCGCCTATGAAGATAGCATTTCCTACATTTTTTTCAGGGATTCATCTTCCAGACCTTGGAAATAGACAAAAACTTTTGAATGAGATTTGCTTTGAATGCCTAAAGACGGTGTTTATTTTTAATTGTCGCCCCTTTCCTTTTTTAAATTTTTATTTATCAGACAACTATCTTCTTGTGAACTATCATACTCAAAAGAAAACATTAAATCAACCTCTTTTTTGTGGATAAGCCCTGTGGATATGCGGATATCTTTTTTCCATTTTTCCGACTTTTTTTAGAACACTAAAATTGTGTCTCCTTTTTTGTGTGAGACCTGCTAAGCGTATGCCTGTGCCAAGTGATGATAATAATGGAATACGACGAAATATTGCTTTCTGGCGAGTTCGGATATTGAGTGTTATCCCTAGTCAATTTATGCTTTACTTCTCCACTAATTTTGTTTATACTAATGGGTAAGAAGGGATGTGATGATTTATGAAAATTGAAAAACTAAATGACTATCAAATTCGTTGTACGTTGACTCAAGCAGACCTTAATGCTCGTCAGCTAAAACTCAGCGAGCTGGCTTATGGAACAGAAAAAGCAAGATCTCTTTTTAGAGATATGATGCAACAAGCCTCTTTTGATTTTGGTTTTGAAGCTGATGATATTCCTTTAATGATTGAAGCTATCCCAGCCTCTTCAGACTCTATCATTCTTATTATCACCAAGGTAGAGGACCCTGAAGAATTAGACACTCGCTTTTCCAAGTTTACTCCTTATGGCACTCCAGAGCCCCTTGATCTCTTAAATAGGCTGGAGGGTGCGGAAGGTTTTATGGATTTGTTTAATAGGATAAAAGAAGCTACATCTGCACCATCAGTTACAAAACCAATCACCGAAGTCGCCACCTCAGACAAAGAGGAGGCCTCCTTACGTTTGTTCTCCTTTGGTAATATTGATCGAGTCATTCAAGCGGCCAAACTGCTTTCTCCTGGATACACTGGTGGCAACACCCTCTATTATGACGATGATGCTAACCTTTATGTTTTGGCCATGTCAGGAGCTCATCAGCAAACAGGAGACTTCAACAAGATTTGCAATATGTTATCCGAGTACGGAACCATCGAGAAAGCGTCAAGTGTTACTCTGGCCTTTCTAGAGGAGCATTGCAAAGTGATTGTTCCCTCCAACGCTCTCCAGAAGCTAGGTGGAATTTAAAGAGGATCTAAGCACAGGATTCGGTGCCATCCGTTTTCCTGTGTTTTTTTATGTGCTTAGATATACAAATTCAAGACGCATGAGTTCGATTCCCGTCAGGTTAACTTAAGTAATGAAATTAACACAAAGAAAAATTAAATGAAATTAATAACCAGATAAAACCATGGAAACATCCTGAAAAGATTATGAAAAAGAGATTTTAAAAAAATTGAAAGGAAAACTCAAACAATTAGAGATTTTTCTTGGAGAAAAATATCTTTATGTAATATTTTCAAAAAAATACTCTTTCACAATTTGTCAATGGCAAATGAAAATTTTACATAATGCACAAAAAGGAACATATTTGCGAAAGGTAGTTTTGCGAGTTATCCACACAAAAAACCAGAAAAAACGTGGAAAAACCAAAGATTTCCCAAAGTTATCCACCTTATCCACATAAAAATGGACGGTTTTAGTGGATTATTTTAAGCCTAAAAGGAACCGATGTTTTGTGAAATGTTGATGAAAATCACAAAAACTGTTTTTTTTTGAACTGCGCTATTGACAAAATAAATGTCAGAAAAATAAATAGAAATGCTCGTAAAATACAAAAAAACGAAAAAAAGAACCCTAGCATAGTGCTAGCGGGGCCTATAATGTATCTCTGAAAGAAAAATATATAAAAGTAGCACGAGAGGAGAAAAAAATGGACGTTTTAGATAAGATTAAAGGCGGCTTGATTGTCTCTTGCCAGGCACTAGAAAATGAACCCTTACATTCCTCTGCAATCATGGCAAAGATGGCTTATGCTGCTATGTTGGGAGGAGCAAAGGGGATAAGAGCCAACTCTACTTGTGACATTGTGGAGATTAAGAAAGTCGTAGACCTGCCTGTCATCGGCATTATAAAAACAGAATACCCCGATAGCCCTGTGTATATTACACCGACCGCGAGGGAGGTTGCCCAGTTGGTGGCTTGTGGATGTGAAATTATCGCAATAGATGCCACAAATAGAAGAAGACCAAAAGGAGAAGCCCTGTCTTCCTTTTTCAAGGAGGCCAGGGCTCGATACCCTTATCAGTTGTTTATGGCGGATTGCGCAACTTATGAAGAAGGCAAACTGGCCGCCCAGTTAGGCTTTGACTTGATTGGAACCACCTTAAATGGATATACTGCCGATACGGCTAATGACCCTAAGCCAAACTACCAATTGTTATCGAAATTGGTTCGTGATTCCGGAAGACCTGTTATCGCAGAAGGAAATATTTGGAGTCCCCAGCAACTGAAACAGGCCAAGAAGTGTGGAATACACGCTGCAGTAGTAGGGTCAGCCATTACACGACCTCTGGAGATCACAAAGAGATTTGTGGCGGCGATGGGTTAGGACTCACCTCAACTTTTTCCAAATGCCAGATTTCTTGTACATATTCTTCGATGGTTCGGTCGGAAGTAAATTTGCCGCTTGAAGCGGTATTGATTAACGCTTTCTTCGCCCATTCTGGTTGATTGCGATAGACCTTTTCCACTTCCTCATGAGCCTTGGCATACGCCCTAAAATCTTTAAGAATAAAGTAAGCATCTGCTCGGTCGGTACAATAGGTGTTCAACAAGGAATTGTAGAGATTAATATACATCTGGGTATCTCCATTGGCATAGGTTCCATCTACCAATTGATCCACTACTCTTTTTATCTCAGGATCATTTTCATAAACTTCCATAGGATGGTAACCCCCATGTTTTTCATAGTGGATGACTTCACTGGAAGACAAGCCAAAGATAAAGGCATTTTCTCTGCCCATCTCTTCTACCATCTCTACCGTTGCTCCATCCATTGTGCCTATGGTTAACGCCCCATTCATCATAAACTTCATATTTCCTGTACCTGAGGCTTCTTTAGAAGCAGTGGAAATTTGTTCGCTTACATCAGCTGCTGCAAACATAATCTCTCCATTAGATACTTTGTAATCTTCAATAAAGACTACTTTTATCTTCCCTTGAATGCTTCGGTCGTTGTTGATGACTTCTGCAACGGAATTGATTAATTTTATGGTCTCTTTTGCTCGCAAATATCCTGCTGCTGCCTTTGCCCCAAAGACAAATGTCCGTGGGTAAAACTGCAGATGAGGGCTTTCTTTTAACTTGTTATAGAGATACATCACATGAAGGATGTTCATCAGCTGGCGCTTGTATTCATGAAGCCGTTTGATTTGGATGTCGTAAATAGAGCTTGGATCAATCTCTATGTTGTTATGTTTTTTGATGTAGTCTGCTAAACGCAGTTTGTTCAAGTGCTTGATTTTCATAAACTGTTTTAATGCTTCTTGATCTTCGGCTAAAGGACGAAGTTTTTCTATCTGTGCAAAATCTGTAATCCACCCATCACCAATCTGTCTGGTAATCCAATCGGAGAGCAAAGGGTTCCCATGAAGTAAGAATCGTCTTTGGGTTACCCCGTTGGTCTTGTTGCTAAACTTTTCTGGCATAACTTCATAGAAATCTCTTAGGGTTTCGTTCTTTAATATCTCAGTGTGCAATGCCGCCACCCCATTCACAGAAAACCCACAAACAATGGCCAGATTGGCCATTTTGATCTGTCCGTCATAAAGAATTGCCATGGATCTTACCTTTTCTTCGTTGTCTGGGTAACGCTCTCGAATGGTAGTTACAAAACGCTGATTGATCTCTTGAATAATCTGGTAAATTCTTGGTAGTAGTCTGGAAAACAGATCGATAGGCCATTTCTCCAGAGCCTCTACCATAATGGTGTGGTTGGTGTAAGCACAAGTTTTGCCTACGATTTCCCAAGCTTCTTCCCAGGTTAGTCCTTCTTGGTCAATCAACAGACGCATCAGCTCTGCCACTGCAATGCTAGGATGGGTGTCGTTCATCTGAATGCACACTTTTTCTGGCAGCAGGAATATGTTGTCATGAGTCTTTTTGAATTTTTCAATTAAGGTTTGGATGCTGGCAGAAACGAAGAAATATTGCTGCTTCAGGCGTAGTTCCTTTCCAGCATAGTGGTTGTCATTGGGGTACAATACGTCTACAATGACTTTGGCAAGGTTCTCTTGCTCTACGGCTTTGTGATAATCTCCTCGGTCAAAGGAATCCAACCTAAAGTCTGTAATGGCCTTGGCGTCCCATACTCTCAAGGTATTCACGATTTCATTATTATACCCTACAATAGGCATATCATAAGGTATGGCCAGAACCGACTCGTAATTCTCTTGAATGAAGAGAATTCTTCCTGTTTCTGGATCCTCTTCTAACCTTGTAGTTCCACCAAAGCGAATTTCCTTGGCATACTCTTCCCTTCTGATTTCAAAAGGATTGCCTTCCTTTAACCAATTGTCTGGAGTTTCTACCTGAAACCCATTCTCTATCTTCTGCTTAAACATGCCATAACGATAGCGAATACCACAGCCATAAGCAGGATATCCCAAGGTGGCCAAAGACTCTAGAAAACATGCGGCCAGTCGCCCTAGCCCACCATTGCCCAGAGCCGCATCAGGCTCTTCATCTTCAATGGCATTCAAATCAATGTTCATCTCTGCTAAGGCTTCTTTGACTTCTTCATAGGAGGTGAGATTAATCAGATTGTTTCCTAGGGCTCGTCCCATTAAAAATTCCATGGACATGTAATACACAATCTTGGCATCTTTCTTCTTGAATGCCTCTTGAGACTTTAGCCAATTGTCAATGATTTGGTCTTTCACCGCGTAAGAAACGCTTTGAAAGATTTGCTGAGGGGTGGCCTCGTCTATGTTCTTTCGGTAAAGGGACTTCACTAAGCCTACTACTGATTCTTTGAATTTCTCTTTGTTAAATGTTTGTTCTTGCATTTTTTTGACCTTTCTTCCATTTCTTTGTTTATTCCTCTGGGAAGCACCCTCTTCAAGTCCACATTCAAAACTTCCCTGTTACGCCCCTCCTCATTGAAGATGATTTTCCACCATCTCCGTTGTTGCTTTAAGGAGGGGCGCATTCACATATATCAGATTTTCTCTACCCCTATTGCCACGGCCTCATCATTGATCTTCCACTCTTTTACAAAACCTTTTGGAGTGACTTCCTGGACTTGGTTGGCCATGACTTCATCTGCAATAAAAGTATTGTTTCTGGCAAAAATCCCATTGGCTTTTTCTGTTCCTTGATAGGTCACAACAATCTTGTCGGTTACCTCAAAGCCTGCTTCTTTTCTCATGGTTTGAATCTTACTTACTAACTCTCTTACAAACCCTTCTTCTAATAACTCTGGGGTTAGGTTGGTGTCAAATACTACCGTAATGCCTCCTGCTTCTTCAGAGATGTAACCTGGCTTTTGGGTGGATTCTATTAACAAATCCTCTTTGGTCAAGGTGACTTCCTGCTCATCCACTTCAAAGACTAGCGCTCCTGTGGTGTTTAATTCTTCCATGGCAACATTACCTTCTAGCTCTTCTAGGACTTTTTTGATGCCCCCTAGTACTTTACCATATTTAGGCCCAACGGTTCTTAGCTGTGGCTTAAAGAGGTAGGTGGTGAACATTCTCATGTCTTCTGTAAAGATAATGTTCTTCACATTCAGCTCTTCTGCAATAATCTCTTGATAGAATTCAGGCAGTGAAAACTCTGCCTTCACAAACATCTGGCCAATAGGCTGTCTGTTTTTAATGTTGGCATTGTTTCTACAGGCTCGTCCCATAACCACAAGCTTCAACACTTTATCCATATTCCCTTCCAGCTCCAGATCAATTAACCCTTCATCAGCTACAGGGAAGTCACACAAGTGAATGCTTTCTAGAGCTTTTTTGTCCACAGACCGCACCAAGTTCTGATAAATCTCTTCTGTCATAAAAGGAACAAAGGGAGCCGCGACTTTAGATACGGTAACCAAGGCTGTATATAGGGTCATGTAGGCATTGATCTTGTCTTGCTCCATGCCTTTTGCCCAGAAGCGTTCCCTGCTTCTTCGTACATACCAATTGCTCATCTCATCTACAAACTCAGAAAGGGCTCTGCCAGATTCTGTAATTCTATAGTTCCCCAGATGATGGTCTACGGTTTTTACCAATGTGTTGAGCTTGGATAGCAACCACTTATCCATAACAGACAATTGGTCCACATCCAAGGAGTACCCGGTCGGATCAAATTGGTCAATGTTGGCATAAAGCACGTAGAAGGCGTAGGTATTCCATAGGGTTCCCATAAACTTACGTTGGCCTTCCACTACCGCATTTCCGTGGAAACGATTGGGTAACCAGGGTGCGCTATTGACGAAGAAATACCAGCGAATGGCATCTGCTCCATAGGTCGCAAGAGCTTCAAAGGGATCCACTGCATTGCCTTTGGATTTGCTCATCTTCTGCCCGTTTTCATCCTGAACATGGCCCATTACAATCACATTCTTGTAAGAGGCTTTGTTAAAGAGTAGGGTGGAGACAGCAAGCAGTGAATAAAACCATCCTCGGGTTTGGTCAATGGCCTCTGAGATAAAGTCTGCTGGAAATTGTTGCTCAAACAATTCTTTGTTTTCAAAAGGATAATGATGTTGAGCAAAAGGCATGGCACCACTATCAAACCAACAGTCAATCACTTCTGGCACTCGCTTCATCTGTTTTTCGCATTTTTCACAATGGATGGTGACTTCATCAATGTATGGCCGGTGAAGCTCTATGTCTTCAGGACAATTGGGGGAGTTATCTTTTAATTCTTGGATACTACCCACACTATGCAGATGACCACAAGAACATTCCCAGATGTTCAGCGGCGTTCCCCAATATCGGTCGCGACTGATGCTCCAGTCTTGCACATTTTCCAACCACTTTCCAAAACGATTCTCACCAATGGTTTCAGGAATCCAATTGATGGTATTGTTGTTGGCAATCAGATCTTCTTTTACTGAGGTCATGCTGATAAACCAAGATTCTCTGGCATAGTAAATCAGCGGAGTATCACAACGCCAACAATGAGGATAACTATGCTCATAGTCTGGCGCTTCAAACAGCAAGCCGTCTTCTTCCAGCTTTTCTATAATCAGAGGGTCTGCATCTTTTACGAACACCCCCGGAAAAGGCGCTCCCTCTGTAAGTATTCCTTGTTCATTGACAAACTGCACAAAAGGAAGGTCGTATAGCTTCCCTAGCCTGTTATCGTCTTCACCGAAAGCTGGAGCAATATGAACCACACCTGTACCGTCTGACAAGGTGACGTAAGTATCACAAACTACGTAGAAAGCCTTTTTGTTTTGGTTTGTGGCAAATGTTTTCAACCCTTCAAAGAGAGGTTCATAGGCTTTGTACTCCAAGTCTGTTCCTTTAAACTGTTCTAATACTTCAAAGGATCCTTCACCAAGCACATCCCCTGTAAGAGCCAAGGCTAAGTAATATACCTTCCCATCTGCTGCCCTTACCTTTACATAATCTTCTTCTGGATTCACACACAGGCCTACGTTGGAAGGTAGGGTCCATGGAGTGGTGGTCCATGCCAAGATATAAGCGTCCTCGTCTTTCACTTTAAAGCGCACCACCGCCGAGCGTTCTTTCACATCCTTATAGCCTTGTGCCACTTCGTGGGAAGACAAAGGAGTGCCACAACTGGGGCAGAAGGGTACAATTTTAAACCCTTTGTACAGTAAGCCTTTCTTCCAGATTTCTTTTAGTGCCCACCATTCCGATTCAATGTAATCATTGTCATAAGTTACATAAGGGTGGTCGTTGTCCAGCCAAAACCCTACGGTGTCGGAGAATTCCTCCCACAAGCCCTTGTATTTCCACACACTTTCTTTACACTGCTTTATAAAGGGTTCTAGACCATAAGCTTCGATTTGATCCTTCCCTTTTATTCCCAGCAAGCTTTCCACTTCAATTTCCACTGGCAAGCCATGGGTATCCCAGCCCGCTTTTCTAGGAACTCGATGTCCTTTCATGGTTTGATAACGAGGGATGATATCCTTCACCACACGAGTCAACACATGCCCGATATGAGGCATGCCGTTGGCGGTTGGCGGCCCTTCATAAAAGATAAAAGGAGGGCTATCGGCTCTGTTTTCAATACTTTTTTCAAATATCTGCTCATCTCTCCAGAATTGCTCGATGGCTTTTTCTCTTTCAACAAAATTTAAATCTGTGGATACTTTTTTGTACATAGTTTGTTCCTTCTTTCTTTGATGATAGATGTTTTCTCAGTAAGTGTTCTGCGCATCGTCAAGGGTGTGGATGTTCACCTCACTAGGCTCGACAAAACCTCGCTAAGGTGTATGGATGTTCGTCTCTCTAGGCTCGAAAGAACCTCGCCAAGGTCGGCGAACTAAGTTTTCCCTAGGTTCGAAAGAACCTCACCAAGGGAGGAATGTTCACCTCACTAGGCTCGGAAAAACCTCGCCAAGGTCAGTGAACTAAGTTTTCCCTAGGTTCGAAAGAACCTCACCAAGGGAGGAATGTTCACCTCACTAGGCTCGGAAAAACCTCGCCAAGGTCGGTGAACTAAGTTTTCCCTAGGTTCGAAAGAACCTCACCAAGGGAAAGACTTAAAAAATAAGCTCCCGCCCTGTAAAAGGACGAGAGCAATCGCTTTCGTTAACCACCCATTACAACATACGGATAGAGGTTTCTCTACCTTATATGCGCTCCCGTCACGGCGGAATCCCGTCAGTGCTTTACTCAAGAAAGGTTCTGGCTCTCCCTTTCTCTTTCCTCACTGCAACTCGAAAGTGATGTTCAGCTGTTCTCTACTCATACCAGTCTTTCACCGTCACTGGCTCGCTATGATTTTCAAGAGCAACCTACTGTCTTTGTCATCGTCTTTGTTTCTATTTGTCTTTGTCTATTGTAATGATTTTTTAGTGTTTCGTCAAGGGCAGAGTGAAAAAATTGTGTTTCTGCAGGGCAGAGTGAAAAAATTGTGTTTCTGAAGCATGGCTCCAGAAATATAAAATTTATCCTCTATACTATTACCACACTTAGCAGGTGCTAAAGATTCGATTTTGAAGAAAACTTTTTTTAAGATTAAAAGAATTTCAAATCCTGCTAAATTCGGGCTACCATAAAGCCCCACGCCTGTAAACAATGCTGTCGCACCACTTACGTAGCAAGTTGTTGACAGGCATGGTTCTATTGTTTTAAGTAGACAAGCGGATATAAGGTTAGGTGTGCAAATTGCTTTGCAGCTCTAAATTGAGTTCAATATTTCTCAAATGTAACTTTTAGTCTTTCACCATCATTTTTTTCCCATTTCACAAACGTATAGTTTTCACCATAATGTTCATTCTCATTGTTTTTCTCTCTTGCTTCAATAAACTGTTCTTGTTGACTTTCATCAATCAGCCAACCACTCAAATTTTCAACTTCAAACTGATTTTCTTCATCATAAAAATCATTGCCCTCTCCTGAATCTAAAATAAATATTTTTCCTATTTTCGTTGCTTCTGACTCTACAAAAGCTAAAAATTTATCTTCTTGCATTTTGTCCTCCTATTGTATTGGGATTGCATTTATTACCCTTGAGTTGGTCACTCCATCTTTTAGTATTGTGATGAAATTCCCATTCAAATCTGTTACAACAACATCATTCCCCCTTATGTAAAACCTTGCTGGTCCTGGACCATGCGAACCATTTGGAAGCCTTTCTCCTAACCCTCTCCACGATCCTTGTCTAATTGCATCAGGAGCCCTATGTATCTCGGTGATTTTGCCACGCATAATCTCTCTACTTGCAGGATTAGCTGGATTTAATCCAAAATCTTGGGCATGTCGTCCCACCTTTCTTCCAAATTGAGCATTATCTATCCTCAATGGTGGCAAATTATTCCCTCTAGTTCCCCTTGGGCTGAAATTGTATCTTTTTTTGAAGTGATAGAACCCCATTTTGCTTCATTCTATCACGTTTTTGTTGATTTTTAGCTTGCCATAAGCTCCTGCT
>JGI20163J15578_10000570_pt1 | contig 15205 bp, 10 predicted proteins | sample TergutCu122P1_FD_15578 | JGI IMG/M metagenome (IMG submission 15578)
GTAGAAAACTCCATAATTACATCCCATTCCTCCGCTTCTGCCGCCATTAGCGGTACACCGGTAAAAAGAACCGAAAATACCATCAGAAACGAAAGTACAAATGCCGTTGCTCTGCTTGTTTTTCTAGTCATGTAACACTCTCCTTATCTTTTTATTGTACAGTTACAGGCACAAACTCCAAAAAATTTAAGTTAAACCCACCGCCGGAAAGCACAGTTAACTTTTGAGGCCCTTTGGCAAGATAAATTTGCTGAGTATCTGACCACACCCAATCTTCCGGTTTATCTTTATCATGCTCGCCCCAGCCGCCGGTTGGGTTAAGCTTAAACCCGGCAGCGGCAACATCTGCCGTATCAAGCAGCAAGTCTAGCGAGAGCTGCGCCGCGCCGCTTGTCCCGGAAGCATACCTGGCGCGTACATTGTACCAGCCTTCTTCTGCAACATTCAGGTTGTAAAGTACATACCTTCCGGCTTCCAGCCAAGAAACATGACGGCCCTCGGGGGTTAGCGGATCTGTTGTGGGCTGGGTTACCTGCAGCATATACCCTTGGTTCGGATGGGAAGAGTAAAACCTGTCCGCTGCAGCCATTACACGGGTTGCTTCGCCTTTTGCCATATTTACCACCGGAATTACAACATCGTCATGCTCATGGGGCGGTTTTATCCATGAATAAAACTCTAATGGCGGGAGTTTTGCTTGGGCCGGATCCGTTGTAATTTTTACACGGTACTCCATGGCCTGGTGATCGCTTTCCGCGCGGACAATAAACCCGTCGCCCTTTCTGGTAATAGTGCAGCTTACATTTTCCGGGGTTACGGCGGCAACCATAGCATTTTCCGTATCGCTTACCAAAATTGTATACGATGGGATACGCCAGTGGAAATTGGGGATGCTTTTGCCGTTTACGATTATGTCCACAGGGCGGGCGAAAACAGGATTGGCCGCATGAGGGACCATGCCGGAACGGTTGTCCCAGTACACACGATATATTGCATAGCCGCCGTCAGCCGATTGCAGGCTTATTGCAGCGGCGGGCTTGTTACTTGTAGCTTGCTGTATGTTAATTTTCAAAGCGTCCGCCACTTTTATCGTAACTTCCGGCAAGCTGTCAAAGGACCTTGCGAATAAAACGTATTCCGGTGTGTCAGGGTCAAAGTTTGGCAGAGGTTTGCCGTCCAAGTAAATCATGTCAAGCTTTGGCATGTGTTGGCTTGGACAGGTTACCTCGAACATTTTTGCAGGTTTGCCGTAATCGTGCAATTCCAGGCCGTTATCAATCCTAAACCTTGCGGATTGCATAGCAAATTTCAGCACATTTTTTGCCACAAGTTGAATTTCGCCAATTTCCAAAAGGCCTGCCCGCACCGCCGTTGCCGGGTTTGTTTCCGTCCAGTCATACTCCCTGTCAGTTGGGTTCCAGGATGGGATTTTGCCCAGCCATTGGTCGCCCGGCATAAGAAGGTCTACACGGCCCCGTACACGGTAAGCGTTGCCCCCAAGGCGGGCTTCGCCGCTGCCCGGGTCAAAATCCGGGTCGTAGAAGGCGTTGGTTGTCTCGTCATCCCGCTTAATCCACCAATCTGTCATTACAAGGCCGTCAAAACCCCATTGCCGACGCAAAATACGGTGCTGCAACTGGAAGGAATACGGGCACCATACGCCATTTACCATATTGTAAGAAGACATTAGGGTGGGCACACCCGCGGTTTTTACGATATTTTCAAAACCACGCAAGTATAACTCCCGCAGTGCCCGTTCGGAAACACGGGAGTCCCCGCGGGCGCGGTTAGTTTCCTGGTTGTTGGCCACAAAATGTTTGGGCGTGGGCGCAACACCCTCGCTTTGAATACCGCGGCACATACTTGCCGCCATGTTTCCGTTAAGCAGCGGGTCTTCGGAAAAATACTCGAAGTTACGCCCATTTAACGGGTTCCGTTGCAGGTTAAGCCCCGGTGCAAGCAGCAAATCCACACCGTTGCGAAGCATTTCCCGGCCAATACCTGCGTAAAGGTCTTCTACCAATTCGTCGTTCCAGGTACATGCCAAAGCCGTACCTATTGGGCAAAGGGTGGCCATGCCGCTTATACGAAGGCCGGAAGGCCCATCATTTGTAGACACCGCAGGTATGCCAAAAAACTCCCGCAAGCGTTGGTTGTGTCCCGCGAATACAGCCGCGTTACCCGGGTTGCCCGCCGGGTGTCCCATTGGGCCGCCGCCACGGCAAAGTTCAGCCAATTCGTCAATTGTCATTTGGGCGATAAAATTTTCCAGTGTAGCCTTGCCCAAGCATACATCCAACAGTTGGACAGATGCTTTTTCCCCTTCCAGCGGGGTTTCACGGTATGGCAAGTTGGGGGTGTTTTCCGTAATTTCTTTCTTTATTTCTGCCGCCAGGTCTATTGTCCTGGTGGGGGTACGGTCTGTGTCTTTTTCAACCTTATATGTGCCGTCCGGGTTTTTTAAAGGCGCGTTTGACGCATCCTTCGCGATGGAGTAGCGGTTAAAGGCGTTTTCCTTAGGCCATACAGCCAAAGATTCTTCCAGTTGTTCCACAACGCGGGTCGCGCCGGTAACCGTGTATATTCCGGCACAGTGGGTATCCGCAACATTTTTGCCCACATATATCGGATATTCTCCCACTTCCATCACCCATGCAGATTTATGGCCCGTCACGCCGGAATCGTCATAGGCGGCCATTTGAGTCGCGTCAAAACTCATAGCAACGGTTTCGCTTTCACCAGGGTGCAGCAAGTTGGTTTTTGCATAGGCAATCAGGCGTTTTGCAGGTTGGTCCAGCTTGCCTTGGGGCGCGCCGTGGTAAACCTGCACAACTTCTTTCCCCGGGAAAGCATTGCTTGTGTTGGTAACCTTAACGGTTACGGTAATTTTATCGCCTTCGATTTTTGTATCCAAAACCGTCGCGTCAAAAGCCGCGTAGCTAAGGCCATAGCCAAATGGATACCTTACCTTCCCGGGCGCGAAAGTTTCAAAGTATCTATAACCTACAAAAATGTCTTCCACATAGTTTACAAAAACAGAATCATTGGCCTTGCCAAACTGGTCCGAACCGGGGTAGTTTTCGTAATCGTTTGCAATTGTGGCATGCAAACGGCCGGACGGGGTTTGATCGCCTGCCAAAATGTCCGCAATAGCGGCCCCGGCGCACATGCCACCCTGCCAAACATACAGCAATGCGTCTATTTTGTAGTCTTTGACCCACGACATATCAATGATGTTGCCGGAGTTAATTAGCACAATAACTTTACCGAAATTTTGCGAAACCGCTTCAAGCATATTTTTTTCGTCATCTGTCAAGTACCAGCTACCCGGTGTAAGGGTGGTTTCCCTGTCTTCCCCTGCCGAACGGCCTATTATAACAATAGCCACGTCGGAAACAAAGGACGCCGCTTTTGCTGCCTCCGGGCAAAGGGGCATTTCCGGGTGGTTGGTAGGCCAGCTGCCCCAGCCACCATGGGATGCAGGGTTTTCTTCCACCCATGTCTCGTAGATACTCGCCAGTTCTTCGTTTACAACTACGCCGGGGTGGCGGCGCAGTGCTTCCAGCAGTCCCACACGGTATGGCGGACGAATATCCCCGCCCGAACCATAGCCTACAAAAAAATAATCAATTTGGATTCTGCCAAAAACAGAAACTTTAGAGCCGGTTGAAAGGGGCAGCGCGTTATTTTTATTTTCCAACATGGTAATTGCCTCTGTGGCGGCCTGTTGCGCAAAGCCGATTATCCCCGGCTGGGGGCCCTGGGGCTTACCGGGCTTCCACCACCAATCCTGGGTTTTTTGTACCGGCTGTGGTGCGCACTTCTTTGATTTAGACATTCTTGTCATGTAATTTGCTCCTTTGCGGTAAAAATTGTCATACGATTGATATAAATAATACCACGCTATGTACAGATTTGACTATGAAAAAATAAAAATTACCCCCTGATATCAGGGGGTAACGTTTTCGGGTATCCGACAGCCCGGTTTTACTATTTCATATCTTACAATCTAATCAAATCCGCGATGCTCATCGCGATATTATCCAAAATATCAAAGAATTTATCATTCAGGTCGTAATACTTACCGGACGGCTTTGTAAGCGGGTCGTAAGCGTCAATAGAATCGCGGTCTTTGCGGGCCACAACGTATGTGGTAACCTGGCGGGATTCTAACATTTCGCAAATTTGCGCTACAGATTTGCCGCTTGCGGTTGGGATATGGGGCGGCGCATCCGTAATTAATATGAAAATATTTCGCGCCATACCGTCTTCCCGGTGAGAGTTTAGCAGCTCAATGCCTGTTTCCAGTGCGTCCAGTGACGACTCGGGAATATCCCCGCCGTAGGTCCGTGGGATATTTTTCACTTGCTTCTGGAACTTTGGCACATCGTCCGTAAAGTTGTACACACTTGGTTTTTCGCCTTCGCCAAGGTCGCCAAAGCCAATCAGGCCCAGTTTGTATGCGGCACCCTTGCTTGCCAAAATACCGGAGAACTCAATTGCCCGGTCTTTTACGCCGTTAATATATGTGTCCATGGAGCCGGTGGTGTCAATTAGGAACACGACATTTACCTTGTCCGTTCCGCCCCCGCCGCCTATTTCCCGCGAAGGTGGCGGGCCGGTTTGGGTACGGTCAAATTCTGCCCGTTCTGTACGGCCTGTGGCAAGGTCTTTAACGAACACTTCGAAAATATTGTTATCGTCTATGGCATAAGTTATTTCCAGCTGTGTTGTACCCGTTAGGCCGGAAATTGCAACGGTACCAATGTATTTTCTATCTGCTTCATTGCCTTGCTCCCACTGGAACACGTCTACGTTTACGCGGCTTGCGCCGCTCATACTGGCAAAGTTACTGTCGGAAAAGCTGCTTGGTATCGGGCTGCCCATTGGGATAATTGGAATTGCGCCCCGCTCCATTGTGGCGATATTTGTTACGGCTTCCGTGCCGAATACCTGGCGGGTAATTTGCCCAACTTTTACGTTTTTATTTGGCAGGTGAATCAGATAGTTGTAAATACTTGCGCCCATTGCAACGCTTTTTGCAGGGTCTGTGGCGCGGTACGGCTCTTTGATAAAACCCGCCACCATGCGGCGCACCATTGGAATTAGCGCAGAACCGCCAACCAACACAACTTTAGAAATTTCGTCCGCGGCTTTACCGGCACGCTTTAACGCTTCTTCTACAATGTCGCGGCTGCGGTCTACATATTTGCGAATCATGGCCTCGAATTCTTCCCGGGTTATTTCCGCATTAAGGTTTTTGGGTACGCCATCTACTATCACCAAAGGGTTTATGCGCACGGCAACCTTATTTGTACCGGACAGCTTTTTCTTGGTTTGCTCCGCTTCGTGCTTCAGCTTTTGTGTAACGCGCTTTCGTTCTGTGTCTTCCAGGGTATCCAGGTCAATACCGCTTTCTTCTGTAAACTTTGTTTTCATCCAACGGACAAGCTCTGCATCAAAGTCGTCGCCGCCAAGGTTCATGTCACCCACGTCGGACAACTCCTGGAAAATTTCCTGCCCATCATCGTCTATGCTAACTTTTAACACGCAGGCATCAAAAGTACCGCCGCCCAGGTCGTATACGAGAAGGGTTTGCGCATAGCTTTGACGGTAGCCATATTCTATTGCGGCGGCCAGTGGTTCGCTTAGCAGGTGTACATTTTTGAAGCCCGCAAGAAGCCCCGCTTGTTGGGTGGCAAATATTTGACGGTCGTTAAAATACGCCGGATGGGTAATTACGACTTCGTCAAAAACTTCGCCTGCTTGGTCTTCCGCTGCTTTTTTCAGCTTACGCAAAATTTCCGCACTAACTTCTTCCGGTGTCTTTTCCATTGTGCCAATGTTGATAGTTTCGCCGCTGCCCATCATGCGCTTGACGGAAAGTACTGTGTTTTCCGGGTAAATTATCGCCCCGGATTTTGCTTCCACCCCAACGGTAACACCGTCTTCGCCAAAACATACCGCCGACGGCAGTATTTCGTCATGGCCGTCTACCTTTACAATGTCCAGGCTGTCTGTTTTGTCGTTGTAAATAATTGCTGCCGAGTTTGTAGTACCCAAGTCTATTCCTAAATAGCCCATTTGTTATCCTCCTTTTATGTTTGCGGTTTAATGTATATCCATTTTACGTCCCTCAGGACGTTTTCTTTAAAATTAGCTTCAGACCTGCTCATTCCATCTTCAAACAACAGGTAATAAGCGACAAAATCAATTTTCTTTTGTAAGCGATTATCTATGGCTTCCAAGCACTCCATCATATCATCGATTTGTGTATCATCGTAATCGTAGATAATATCAATATCGCTTTCGCTCGTTTGTTCGCCTCTTGCACATGAGCCAAATACACCCATTCGAATAATGGAAGGGTAATTATTTGCAAGTTGAATAGCGTTCACGACATTTTCGTCAAGAGTTGTCAATACTGCCATTTGAATCCTCCTTAAGAAGTTCCGCCAGCTTATTCCCTAGTTCGTCAACTATTTTCTCGTTTATTAACTTCACCACGAGCATGGGAGCCAAACACACCTACTTTCATTAAGTATGGATATTTTTCGGCAGAACTAATCGCATTTACTATCGTTGTGTAAGAGTTTAACAGCGATTTTTCGAGCATAAACAATCACCCAACCTCCGCTCTTACAAACCTATCCGGGTCAAAAGTCTCTTTAAACCCGCTGGTAGGATATTCTTCTCCAAAGCCCACATCTTCCACCATACCGCGCACAAGGCCGCCTTCTTCTTCCACCATTAGTGTAATGCGCAGCCTTGTTTTACCGCTTGGCCGCTGCGGCAAGCCTTTGATGCTAACCTCGCCGATAAGCTTACAGGCTTCAAAGGGGTCATCTTGCTGAATACGCTCTAATATGCGCAAATCCAGCCCGATCATTTCTTCCGGGGTTGTGCCGGAAAGGGTAAACACATGGCTCTTTTTCGCCAGTGCAAAAGACGTGCCCCGGCGTATCATTGGGAAAAACGCTTTGCCGGTACCCTTGTCAATTTCCAGTCCAATGTCGTGGGAAACGGTAACTTCAAACTCTACGGAAATTTTTTCGCTCTCCACATCCGGGTGGGAAAGCAGCCCCATTTTCATGGCGGCGTAATATGTCGCGCCAAGGGAAATATCAAGGGCAGGCCGTTCGGATGAATAAATTTTGGACTCGTCGCTAAAAATATCTAAAAGCATTTCGCGTACCCATGGCATTTGGGAAGAGCCGCCTTCCAGCAAAACACGGTCGATATCGCCCGGTGTAAGGCTGCCGGTGTAAGTTTCCCGCAGTGCTTTTAAAACCAGCTTGCGCGTTTTATCAATGAAAGGTTTGATCATCTCATGAAATTGTTCTCTGGTAAACTGCTCGACGAAGGGCGGGATACAAAAAGTAAACGGAATCCGGAACCGCTGCACCCCGCTGAGCCGCTCTTTGGCCTCTCGTGCGCGGGCAATGACCTCTACCTGGTTTTCAATGGCCAGGTCGGAAGCGGACTGCCCGGTTTTGTCATAAATGAAATTGCCGCACGCTTCTATTAAAATTGCGTCCACATCGTCGCCACCGTGCTGCGCGTCACCGCCCTGGCTTATTACTTGAATTTTTATGCGGGATTCATCCCGTTCGGCCACGTTAAACAGTGTGATGTCCAACGTGCCGCCGCCAAAGTCGAAAACCATTATCCTTTCGCCTTGCTTTAATTGGTTGCGGAAGTTATAAGCCAGCGCGGCGGCGTTTGGCTCTTTTATAAGGCAAATAAGCTTGTCTGCAAGGCCCGCCACTTCACAGGCGCGCATTGTGGCTTTTTGGGCCGCGTCGTCAAAATCGTAGGGTACGGATACCACAAGCCCGGCAATTTCTGCCTTGGGGTTTAGGTTTTGCGCATGGCTTACAAGCTCTGTTAAAACTTTTGCAGAAATTTCTTCCGGCAGGTAATCCTTGCCGCCCAAGCGGACAGTTGTGTTGGTTCCCATTTTTCGTTTGATGGAACGCACAGTAGTTTCCGGATATATTTTCATGGAACGATAGGCTTCTTCACCTATTACCCACTCGTCGTGGTCTTCATCCTGGCGGTACTGCACCACAGACGGCAACGGAATTTTACCAAACCCGTTGGATACGTCAATGGCCTCCGGCCTGCTGTTTGTGTTATCCCAATAGCTGATTACAGAATTTGTAGTACCCAGGTCTATGCCCATGATATACCAATCTTCCGGGCATCTGCCCATTTCCTCTATTTGTTTGCGATATTCTTCCCAGTTCATTATTTTGCGCGTCCTTTCGTATTATAAAGACAAACTACCTTGTCCTACATAATGTACGTAAATAATCGACATATGTATGCCGCTCATATTCCTGTGCAATATCATAACTGTTTTTTGCAAAAAAATCCATCTGTTTATGTATTGTGAATAATTCCAAAATGGTGTACAATATTAATCTTACGTTTGACATGTGACAGTAATATTATATCAGGGGGTAAAGGATATTACATAAAATAACATCTAAAATTTTCATCATACCTTGTCAATTGATGTTTAATTTAAATAAAAACGCGCATAACGCGCGTAATGTGTCTGATTTATTTTATCTCGGCTTATATCGGCCAGTAATTTCAATAATATTTCCGTCTGGGTCATAAATATTAAAAAAACTGTAACCGGCATTTGTAAGAATGCCAGTCACCCGGCCTATGTTCAGGCTTTTTACCCGCTCATGTTCCATACGCAAGTCCTCTATCCAAAAATTAAGTGCAAATTTATGGTCCCCGCAGCCACTGTAGTCATGGCCTGGTAAGTGGGCTTCGTTCATTATAGAAAACCACCCGTGAAATATCGCAAACCGGTTAACACCAATGGCAGATGCCTGCATAGAAAGAAGTTTCTCGTAAAAATCAATGGATTTGGCAAAATCCTTAACAATCAAGTACATACCAAAATGCAGCTTTTGACTGTCATGTTTTTCAAACGCAGATAATTCCTGTAATAACAGCGCATCTGTCCTTACCTTAAACAAGCGGCTAAGCTGTACAACTTTTTCTACGTCCGGCTGGGCTTGGTCCAACTCCCATTTGGATACAGACTGCCGCGTAACCCCCAGCAGCTCCGCTAACCCTTCCTGGGATAAGCCATTCCTGGCCCGCAGCATCTGAATTTTTTTACCAATGCTCATTTTTCCACCTGCTCGTTTTCGGTTTTCGGCAGCGGGCGCTTCTTTTCCGGATGATTTTCATAGTACCAATCTAAAAACGCGACATGCATTTTTTGCTCTGCTTCTTTTCGTGCTTTCGCGGCTTCTTCTAATGTGTTAAAAGAACCTAGATGATATGCTTTTTTCTGAAAGCTTATACGGGCGTTGTATTTTCCTTGGGTAAAAGTTACACCCAGTACACCTGTATTGCTGTGTACTTTCCGGTTTGGATTAGGTGTAATACCTGCAATAGTAGTGTCATAAACAAGAATATTTTCATTTCTTATTTCTTTTATTAATTCCATTCTTGCTTTGTTAACATCTGTTTGGAGACACCCGCAGGATTTGGTGCCTTTACTTACTAATGCGTCAGTCACAACTTCTAGTTCAGTGCCACAATCGCATAGGCATTTCCAAACCCGTCTTTTCCGATAATCAACTTTGCGCGGTGATTCAATGACTAAAAGCCTTCCAAATTTCCGTCCTGTCAAGTCGCCATGGACTATTTTTTTGCAGCCGCAAGATGTTGTTATATTTTTTGAAAGAGACCAGGAAGCAATAACTTTTCTGTTTCCGCATTCACATTCGCACAACCAATGTACTACGCCTCTTCTGTTTTCGGTTTGCTCAATGACAGTTAGGCGGCCAATTTTCCTTCCTGTTAAATCCAAAGTCCTTGCTTTTGCACTTTCTTTTAGTAAACAGCCACAGGACTTACACATACCCGATTTAAGCTGCTGGGCAAGAACTTCCTTATAATTTCCGCACTCGCATTGGCATAGCCAAGTGGCACGCCGTTTATCTTTTCCGTCCACTCTTTTGATAACCGTTAATTTATTGAATTTTTGGCCTGTTAAGTCAATATGCCTATATCGTCTTGACATTTTTATCACTCCATCTCCGATTGTTTCTTTACTCCACCATTCGAATAAAGCCCCAACTCTCATTCCTGTCATAGCGGAACATAACCTCCCGCGCAGGTACAGGTGCCATCGCGGTCGCAGTGGCTCTCCCCAATCTGTCTACGGAATGGCTGATTGGCACAAACACTGAATCCAACTGCTGGTAGCGGATGCCCAAATTATCGTAAATAACAAGCCTTGCGGTTAACACTTCGCCGGGCCTAATGTTTTCATCATTGTCCACATCAATTTGAAACATCCCCCAATATTCTATTTGTAGGACTTGTCCGTTGCCGCCGCTGCGCAGGTAGGGCGTCAAATCCCAGTTTTTAATTTCCGTCCCATCAAACTCGAGAGATATAGAAAGTGTCCTAACATTAAGCGACTCGTTGCCTTGGGTGTCGTTTCTAAATTCCGGGTTTAACATTATTGTGTTAAAGCTGCCCCCCGGGCCGTGCCCGCTGGACGAACCCTGGCCCAGCCAATAAGAAAAGCGGTGGCTAAGCATGTCTGCCAGGTTTAATTCCATAAGCTCGCCGGTGGTAAGTGTATCGCCGGTGGATGTGAAGGACAGAGTAAAATTGTCTTGTACCGGAAGCGTAATATCCGCCACAAAACGCCCGTTGGTAAAGCTTGCTACGGTGCTGTGGATATCGCCAACCCGCCCGCGGGCTGTTACGCCAACGGTATCCCCAAGGTTATGCTCCCTTAAATAAAATGACACTTGAACATCCGCAGAAGCAGTTGTGCCGTCGTACCCCTGAATTAAGGCGATTTCGTCAAAGCTAAGGCGCGTGCTTTGCAGTATTTGCTCGCTAACGGTATCTACCCTGTTTGAAACATCCCATATCTGATGCCGTATGCTGTTTCCCTCCTGCATTTGCATTATACTGATATGGTTTATGGAATTTTCTAAGCTTGTTAAACGGTTGTTAAGCCTTCCGTTGGATATAACAAGGGCAACAATACAAATTAGCAGTAAAATTTCAATTATTCTTTTGGGTTTTTGAGGTGTCTCCATGATTTTATCCCTCCCGGATATGTTAATAAATTGCAGCTTCCATTTCGTCAATCTTAAATAAGGCGAAAAAGCCGCAATCTTTGCTGTCAAAGTACTTTACTAAAACCGGGCAAGCATCCAGCATTACTTGCTTTATATTAACATCGTTAACTTCTACGGCCTTACCGTCAATTCTTATCCAGTTTCGTGTGCCGGGCTGTAACCCAACAATTTGAATGGCAGGGTTGGCGATAATTTGCGAGTACATTTCTTTCCCGTTGCCGGTGGAAAAATACAGCTCACCTTCATGCTCCATTACGGCACCCATGGGCCTTACGGCAGGCTTGCCGCCGTTAACCGTGGCCAAATAGTAAATGCCGCACCGTCTTAAGAATTTATACACATCACTCATACAACTGTCTCCCTTTCCGGTTCTTTAGTTTTTGATTTGCTTTCTACATTACGCATTGCCGCGCTTAGCATTAATTTTATCCTGTTAAGCTGGTTAACTTCGCTTGCGCCCGGGTCGTAGTCCACGGCTACAATATTCGACTGAGGGTACTGCCTGTGTAATTCCTTGATAATCCCCTTGCCTGTTACGTGGTTTGGCAAGCAGGCAAATGGCTGAGCGCACACTATGTTTTGCGCCCCCTGGTGGATAAGCTCTATCATTTCTGCTGTCAAAAACCAGCCTTCGCCGGTCATATTGCCAAGGGATACAACGGGCTTCGCAAGTTCTGCAAGTTCATGAATTGGCATTGGCTGTGTAAACCGCTTACTTTTGGCAAGTGCCTTGCGCACGTGTTTGCGGTACAATTCAATTGCCCAAATGGCGGTATTGCCCGCCAACTGTGCCATTTTACTGCCGCCCAAGTGCTTTGCTTTAAAATTTGCATTGTAGGCAGAGTACAGTAAGAAGTCTATCAAGTCCGGCACAACAACTTCCGCGCCTTCATTTTCCAGTTGAGTAACAATGTCGTTGTTGGCGGTTGGGTGATATTTTACTAAAATTTCGCCTACTACGCCCACCCGCGGTAAGACTATGTTACGAAGCGGCAGGTTATCAAACTCTTCTACCATACCATAAATATTACGCTTAAATTCAGAGCGTTTGCCGTTGCGCACGGACTGCTTGCAAATTTCATTCCATTTGTTATAAAGGGCATTGGCAGAGCCGGGGATTTCTTCGTACGGGCGGGTGCGATAAAGTATGCGGCACAACAAATCGCCATACATAAAGGCTTGCAATGCACGGTTTGCCATTGAAGGGGTGTAGACCAGCCCCGGGTTTTTCTCGATACCCGCCGCGCTTAGGGAAATAACGGGGATGTGTCCCATGTCTGCTTTTTCCAGTGCTTTACGGATAAACCCGATGTAGTTACTGGCCCTGCAGCCGCCGCCTGTTTGTGTCATAAAAATAGAGACATTGTTTAAATCATACTTGCCGCTGAAAAGAGCATTCATTATTTGCCCAACAACAATAAGTGCGGGGTAGCAGGCATCGTTGTTTACATATTTCAAGCCCGTATCTATGGAACCCTTATCCATGCCGGGCATTACAACCAGGTTGTAACCTGTAGACAGGAAAATTTCCTTCATAATATCGAAATGCAACGGAGCCATTTGAGGGCACAGAATTGTATGGTTGGCACGCATTTTCTTGGTAAAAATTTTGCGCGGTTTCCGCTGCGCCGGCGGCTTTATAAGAATGCCCCGCTCCCGCCGTTCCGTAAGTGCCGCAAACAGCGACCGCACACGGATACGCACAGAGCCCAAGTTGCTTACTTCGTCAATTTTCAACAGAGTGAAAATTTTGCCCGTAGTGTCCAGTATTTCTTGTATTTCATCTGCGGTTACTGCGTCCAGGCCGCAGCCAAAAGACGTAAGCTGCACAAGTTCCACATCCGGGCGGTTGCGCACCCAAAAGGCCGCCGCATACATTCGCGAATGGTAAACCCATTGGTCACGTACACCAAGAGGGCGTTCTACTTTAGCCAAGTGGGCAACCGCGTCTTCGCTTAAAACCGCAATGCCGTAAGACGTGATAAGCTCCGGTATGCCGTGGTTAATTTCCGGGTCGATATGGTACGGACGGCCTGCCAAAACCACAGCGGAAACATTGTTTTCTTCAATGTATTTTATGGCTGTTTCGCCCATTTGCTGCACATCTTGACGGTACTTGTCCTGCTCTGCAAGAGCTTTTGCAAGGGCGGCTTGCACTTGGGCGGCAGGGATGCCCGAGAATTCGTTAATAAGCTCTGTTGCCAAGCTTTTGGGGTCGTTTAAGTTAAGGAACGGATTGCGGAAATTTATGCCTATTGCCCCTAGTTCCTCTACATTGTTTTTAATATTCTCTGGGTAGGATGTGACAATTGGGCAATTGAAAATCTGGTCTGCACCTGACACAAGGCATTTTTCGTGGGTAATACTTGGGTAAAAAATATATTCGCAGCCTTGTTGAATTAACGCCATAATATGCCCGTGTACAAGTTTCGCTGGATAACATTCAGATTCGCTGGGGATGGACTCGATACCCAACTCGTACAAACCCCGGGACGAACGGGGCGAAAGCTGTACCCGGTAGCCAAGTTCCGTAAAAAACGTATGCCACAGAGGATAGTTTTCATACATATTTAGTACCCGGGGGATGCCCACTGTCCCGCGCGGAGCGTTTTCCAAGGGTTTGTAATCAAATACCCGGTTATACTTGGCGGCAAAAAGGTTTGGTAAATCCGCATTTGTGCCTTCTTTGCCAACACCGCGCTCGCAGCGGTTGCCGGATATAAAACGCTTTGTTACGCCAGCGTCAAAATTATTAATTGTCAAAAGGCAATTGTTTTCGCAAGCCTTGCAGCGGCTGTGTGTAGTTTCGATTTTTAAGGTTTTTAGCGCGTCCGGGGACAAAAGAGTTGTACAAACGCCCGGTTTATACCGTTCCCGTGCAAGCAGTGCCGCGCCAAAGGCACCCATCAGCCCGGCAATATCCGGGCGAATGGCTTCCCGCTCGCTTACAATCTCAAAAGCGCGAAGCACGGCCTCATTATAAAATGTGCCGCCCTGCACAACTATGTTTTTGCCCATCTGAGCCGGGTCGGTGATTTTTATTACTTTAAGCAATGCATTTTTGATTACAGAATAAGCAAGCCCGGCAGATATATCCGTCACAGGCGCGCCTTCCTTTTGTGCCTGCTTTACGCGGGAGTTCATAAAAACCGTACAACGGGAACCCAGGTCAACAGGGTTTTCCGCAAATAAGGATTGTTCTGCAAAAACGCCGATTGGAAGATTAAGTGAACTGGCAAAGGTCTCCAGAAAAGAACCGCACCCCGCAGAACAGGCTTCGTTAAGCAGCACAGAATCTATAATGCCCTTTTTTATCCTGATACACTTCATATCCTGGCCGCCAATGTCCAAAATAAAGTCAACATTAGGGTCGAAAAACGCCGCCGCACGATAGTGGGCCACGGTTTCTACTTCACCCATATCCGCGCCCAGGGCCGTCTCCAATAATTTTTCCCCATAACCTGTTACACAGGAATAGCGTAAATTCGCGCCCGGGGGCAATTTTTCATAAATTTCCGTTAAGGCCTTCCGTGCTACTTGTAAAGGATTTCCCTCGTTGCTTTCGTAGAAAGTATACAACAGCTTGCCTTCCTCGCTTATTAGCACGGCCTTTGTGGTTGTAGAACCAGCGTCCAGCCCAAAAAAGCAATCGCCTTCATAGGCTGCAAAGTCTGCCTTGGGTACAATATGCTGGCTGTGCCGCTTGCGGAATTCGGAAAACTGCTCTTGTCCGTTAAACAACGGTGCCAGCCGTGTCATTTCAAACGGTAACTCTTGCGCGCCCATAAGGTTGTTAAGCAGCGTGGAAATATTAAGCTGTGTCCCTTCATTTTCTGCCCGAATAGCCGCACCCAAAGCCGCAAATAAATGAGAATTTTCCGGTTCAATTATTTGACTGCCCGTTAGATTTAAAACATCCACAAACCGCGCCCTAAGTTGCGACAGAAAATGGAGCGGCCCTCCAAGAAAGGCCACATTGCCACGAATAGGCTTGCCGCAGGCCAAGCCGCTTATTGTTTGCGCCACAATGGCTTGGAAAATAGATACGGCTAAATCTGCCCGGG
>JGI20163J15578_10000571_pt1 | contig 15195 bp, 12 predicted proteins | sample TergutCu122P1_FD_15578 | JGI IMG/M metagenome (IMG submission 15578)
GTTTGGCAAAACTTTCCAGAGTATCGGATATTACGGGTATGAATAGGCGGACAAAACCGTTGTAAAGAGGAGTCTGGTTTCTGGCTCTTGCTTCATCCATTTCTGCAATTATACGAACGCTGTAGGTGTCCGGAGCATTTCTGAGCAGCATCTCTGCGGACAAAAGCCGCACCCGATCGGAATGTCTTCGTTCAAAAAAAAGCGCCTCAAGAATTTCCATGCTTTCTTCGTTGTTTATTGCGCCTAATGCCCTGATTGACTCGTCCCTTACAGCAGGAACGTCGTCATGATGTACCCTAAAACGAAGAAAAGGAATAGCGCTTTCAAGACGGCGTTGAGCTGCGGCCTGTGCCGCTCCAATGCGCGGGCCGGAGCTGGAATCCCTGAATGCATCGAGTATTGCCCTGTCAACCGCCTCTCCTGAAAAGGGGCCCAGCGCGGCCACAGCAGATGAGCGGACAAGCGGATCTGCTGCAGTCAGCGCAAAAAGGACAGCATCACGGCCTTTATCGCTGTCTCCGGTTTTTGCAATTGCTTCAAGAGCTGCCATGCGAAGAACTGCGCGTTCATCATTATTTCGAATCAGTTCATCCAGGAAAGGAATTGCTTCTTTTGAGCCGGTTTCTCCAATCGCAACTATTATTTCCCTGCGGTCTTCATCTCTTGGTCTGCGATTGGTGTAATAATCAATCAGAAAAAGAGCGATACTGTCAGCCTGTTCTTCAGATCTGGCTTCCCCTTCCCTTCCTCTTGATACTCTGCCAAGTGCCCGGAAGGCATTGTTGAGGAAACGGTTTTCCCTTGAAGTAATAAGTTCTTGCAGATAATTTGCAGCTTCAGCAGCGTTTACCCTTCCAAGGTAATCTATCGCTGCCAAAACCGTTTCATTCGCTTCTTCGTCCCGTTCAAGAATGGCCCTGATGGCACGTCCTTCAAGTCCAGTTTTTCCCCTATCTCCGAAAAAACCAAAAATTCCCGAAAGAATAGCCCTGTTTCTTGTATTTTGGGCAATTTCAATCAAGTCTTCATCCAAGTATGAAACATTTTCATTTCTGAGCGTTTGTATGAGACTGGCAATTTCTGTTTCTGTTCCGAAACGCATGATTTCACGCCGCTGTTCCTCTATGGTTCTTTCCGGGCGGGCCGGTTGTTCAGCAAAAAGACTCAAGGAAAACAAACAAACCAAAAACAGAAAAATTATTTTCATCACAACGCCTCTGTATAAGTTTTTATTAATCATCACTTCCCTCCGAATATTTGTCAAGAAAATCTTTTTTGAACGCCAGGAAACGGTTTTCCCTGATCGCTTCACGGGCATTTTTGACCAGTTCATTCAAAAAATACAAATTATGATAACTGGCAAAAATGGAACAAAGTATTTCCTGTGTCTTAAAAAGGTGCCTTAAATAAGCCCTTGAATAAAATCGGCATACTTTACATCCGCACTCTTTATCTATCGGCGAAAAATCAAGGCGGTTTTCGGCTTTTTTTAACGCAAAAGCGCCTTTGCGGGTAAATACATTGCCGTTTCGGGCATTTCTTGTAGGAAATACGCAGTCAAACATATCAATTCCATGTTCGATGGCGGCAAGAATATAATCCGGGGAACCTACTCCCATGGCATAACGTGGTTTTTCCCGGGGCAATAAGGCTGAAGTAAAAGCGAGGAATTCAAGGTAAACCTCCTCCGGCTCTCCCACGGAGAGCCCGCCAATCGCAATTCCCGGGGGATCGATACTTTTTACCCTTTCAGCGCTTTGTGCCCTGAGATCCTGAAAAAAATTACCCTGAACAATGGGAAAAAGCAAGCCCTGGTATCCGGCTGATGAATCTCTTGTCTCAAGCCGCTGTTCATCCCATCGGTTTTTCGCCCTTTCCATCCAGAGAGAGGTAATATCAAGGGCTTCTTGCGCTTCTTTTCTGGAAGCTCCCCAGCTGCTGCACACATCAAGCTGCATCTGTATATCGCTGCCCAGAATAACCTGAATATCAACTACTTTTTCCGGTGTCAAAAAATGAGTTCCGCCGTCAATGTGGGAACGAAATTGAATTCCTTCCGGAGTTATTTTTCTTAAAGGAGCCAGGGAAAAAACCTGAAAGCCCCCGGAATCGGTGAGGATGTTTCTGTCCCATCCCATAAATTTGTGCAGATTTCCGGCTTCTGCAATTACGTCCATGCCGGGGCGAAGGTAAAGGTGATATGTATTGGAAAGAATTATCCGGAAGCCAATTTCTTCAAGGTCATTTTTTGTTAATGCCTTGACAGTTGCATTTGTTCCCACAGGCATGAAAACAGGCGTTTCAACTTTTCCATGCGGCAGTTCAAGCACCCCTGTCCTTGCAGAACAGGAGGAATCATAACAGCTTACGGTAAAAATTCTGTCCATAAATTTATGTCTTTGCTGTTCGCAGAAGCAGAACTCCCACAATTATAAAGACAAATACCGGGAACCATGCTCCAATAAATGGGTGAATAATTCCAAGCCGTGCCATCATCATGGTTACCATTTCTGTAACATAAAATACAACCGCAGCAAAAAGACTTGAGACAAGACTCATAAGCAGGATGTTTTTCCTAAAGCGCCCTCCCATGGAAATGGAGAGCATAATTACAATAAAGGGAACTACGGCAAAAGAAAAACGCTGGTAAAAATCGGCCTGGGCATGAACGAAGGGAAGTCCTGCGATTTGGAGATCACGAATCAAATGACGTACATCCCGGAAACTAAGTTCATCAACATTCATCATTTGTCTGCGGAAAGTATCCGGTTCTTCTCGGAATTGATCAGTCCTTTCCAGGGGGCCGTAGCGCAAAAAACCGTCTTCAGACCATTGGTATATGCCGGCATTCGTAAATAGCCAATATTCGCCTGACCAGTCAGCACGCAATGCCCGAATAAGGGAAACGAATTGGCCGTTTTCATCCTGCTCTATAATGCTGACCCCGAACAGTGCATTGGTTTGACTGTCAAAAAAATCCACCGCGTAGGTCAGCCAGCCGTCTCTTGCTTTTACAACTATATCTGATCTGAAATCAATGTGCGGCTGGCGCAAAAGAATTCTGGAAAGCTCGTTTTTTCTTTTTAGTGTGGGAATAACAACATAGTCTTCAAAGAAAAAAGAAAATATTGAAGCTAATATCCCTATGATGATAAGCGGCCTGCTGAAACGCCAAAAAGGAACGCCTGCGGCAAAAACAGAAGTTAATTCGTTGCGGGCGTAAAGATCCCCCAAAGTATAGGCTGTGGCAAACAGCATGGAAATTGGCAGGGCGTATGAAAAGCTTTTTGGAAGATAAAAAAAACTCACCAAAAAAATGTCACTTACCGAAACTTCATTTGCAAGATAACGTGCCAAATTTGTAAAAAGATCAACCAGAGAAATAAGCAGTACAAACATGGCCGATGCAACAAAAAAAACCGGTACAAATTGTTTTATAAGATATCTTTCAAGTATCATTTTCGGATCCTTAAAACAAGAAGGATAAGCCCAATGGAAAATGATAAAATGTTCGGAAGCCACATGGTCCAGAAGGCTGAAAATCCCATACGTATACCTATGGTTTGCCCGCCAATTAGCAAAGACCAATAAATAAAAGATATTATAATGCCAAGGATAAACCCTACAGTCTGACCGCTTTTTTTAGCCATAAGCCCCAGTGAAACAGCAAGTAAAACAAAAGACAAAGCTCCGAAAGGAATGGCAAATTTTTTATTAAACTCATACCTGTGAAGAAGAAGCCCCCTGTCATTTCTTACTATTCTTGCAGACCTGTATTCTTCGAGGAAAGAGCCAAGATTCGTATCCCTTCGATTCCAGGCGCCAAAATCTGACGGCCCTTTTCTGAGGCTGTCTTCAAGAGCTACTGCTTTGGCCAGAACATTGCTGTAGCTTTCATCCAGTCTTTCATAAAGAGCGGCTCTTCTGACACCAATCTCCCGCCATAAATCTCTGGAGCTCATTTGATTGGGACTGATACCTGCCACTGCCTGAATAATATCTTCCGTTGCAACCCAGTAGCGCAGAAAATCAGCAGTAGCATAATCATAATCACTGCGCACCATTTCTTTGGATGACTGAATAAAGGCATTTGTAAGATCCAGGCTTAAGCCATAATCGCCTCCGTCCGTTAGTTCCGCATGTGTTGCCAGGATGACACGGCGTTCACCGTCGCTTGTTCTGTCCAAAATGAGAATATTTCTGATGACCCTTCCATCCACCGGACCTGTTACAATTACTGTGTCCCGGAAACGCGTGACAGAATTTTCTTCAAGCTCCAGCGCCGGAGTGGAAAGCAGGATTCTTCTGTAAAGTCTTGAAAATTCGATCATCCCTGCAGGCAGCAATACATCATTGGCTATAAAAGAAAAAATCGAAATTAAAACGCCAAGCATTAAAGCAGGAAAAAAAATCATGCGGTATGAGAGCCCCGAGGAAAGAAGGATCAAAATTTCGTTATCTGAACTTAATCTTCCTACAGTCATAAGTGTCCCCATCAGGGACGCAAAAGGAGTTGACATGGCAACGATTGCGGGAAGTGCAAAAAAAACAAGTAATGCTACCTGGTAAAGGGGGACACGTTTGGCAAGAATTTCCTGGGCCATAAGCAAAAGTTGATTGACAAAAAAAACGAAAAAGAAAAAAAGAAATGCAACGCAAAAAGAAAAGAGGATATCTTTTACAAGGTATTTAAATATTGTCGGAGACAGCGAACGCTCGGTTATTGATGGTGCTTTCACTGAATCAACAAATAAACGATTCATTCTGCCACTCCCTATATCCCGGTGGATCCGAATCCTCCGCTTCCCCGTTCCGTTTCCGAAAGAAGCTCTGTCTCAAAAATTACCGGCCGGACAAGCGGTGATATAACCATCTGGGCAATCCGGTCGCCGTTTTTTACTGTAAACGGCTCTGAGCCAAGATTAACAAGAATCACCTCCACTTCGCCGCGGTAATCTGAATCTATGGTACCGGGTGCGTTTAAAACGCTTATGCCATGCCGGATTGCAAGGCCGGAACGGGGCCTTATTTGAGCCTCGTAACCCTGGGGAATTTCCATAAAAAGACCGGTAGGAACTTTTTCCCTTCCCATAACCGGAATTGTAATTTCCCCGCCAATAAATGCCCTAAGATCCATTCCAGCCGCACCGGAACTCTCATACTGCGGAAGTATTACTCCGGCCTCTTTTTTTCGAAGCCGAAGGAAAATTTCACACTTATCAGGGCTTGGCGGCGAAATTGGGGTCTCCTCAAGCATGGGCCTAATAGCGGCGTGAATCTCTTTTGTTATCGCGCCTCTCGCTGCGCCCGCCTTCTGTATCGCTGCTTCCGTCCGGATCAATGGCGTCTACATAAGAAAGATTGAGTCTGCCAATTTTATCGATTTCAAGGAGTTTTACCGGAATTTTATCCCCTTCTTTTATTACATCGGTAACCTGGGCAACCCGCTGGCGGGAAAGTTTGCTTATATGCACAAGCCCCTCTTTGCCGGGCAGTATTTCAACGAAAGCGCCGAAATCCATGATGCGTTTAACGGTGCCGTCATAGATTCTTCCCACTTCGGGATCAAGAACGATACCCAAAACGGCTGCTTTTGCGTCTTCAGAATCTTTGGTGTTTTTACCAAAAATTGTTACGGTTCCGTCGTCTTCAGTGTTGATTTTTACGCTGTACTGCTCACAGATAGCTTTGATGTTTTTTCCGCCGGGGCCTATCAGGGCGCCGATTTTATCGGTGTCTATGCGAAGCGTCAGTATTTTGGGAGCATACTCGCTTATGGCATCAACAGGTTTGTTGATTGTATTATTCATGATGGAGAGAATATGAAGGCGTCCCTGTTTTGCCTGATCCAAAGCCTTCCGCATGATCTCGCGGCTTACGCCGGCAATTTTTACATCCATCTGAAAGCCGGTTATTCCATCGGCTGTTCCTGATACCTTAAAGTCCATGTCTCCCAGATGATCTTCATCTCCCAGTATGTCCGAGAGTACCGCATAGCGGGCGCCGGGGGCATTACTTTCGGTTATAAGCCCCATGGCAATCCCTGCCACCGGTTTTTTTATAGGAACTCCGGCATGCAGCATTGAAAGCGTGCCGCCGCAGACAGAAGCCATGGATGATGAACCGTTGGATTCCATGATTTCAGAGACAACCCGTATGGTATATGGGAAAACTTCTTTTGTGGGTACTACAGATTCCAGTGAACGGCGTGCCAGGTTTCCATGCCCGATTTCCCTGCGGCCTGCGGCAAGGCGGCCTACTTCTCCCACAGAATAGGGCGGGAAATTATAATGAAGGATAAAATGTTCCCGTTTGTCCCCTTCAATGTCGTCATAGATCTGTTCATCAAAAACCGTTCCAAGGGTGGTTACCACCAGAGCCTGGGTTTCACCGCGGGTAAAAAGCGCCGAGCCGTGAGTACGGGAAAGGATGCCGATTTCACAGGTAATGTCCCTGATGTCTTCGGTTCCCCGGCCATCAACCCTTAATCCCTTATCCAAAATCGAAGACCTCAGTATTTCATATAACATATCTTCAAAGAGGGCCTTAAAGAGTTTTTTCTGTTTTTCATCTTCTAGCTGAGTTTCATACTGGGCGCTTATGTCCGCTTTTACCTGGGCAATAGCTTCACCGCGTTCCTGTTTTCCCTTAAGAAAGCAGGCGGCCTGGAGCCGGGGATATGCGGCATCGCGGATGGCATCTTTGTTTTCCAGGGTAAAAGAAACTTCCGTAAGAGGGAGCTTTGTCTTGCCCGCCAATTCCCGCAGTTTTTCCTGCAGACCGCAAAGCTCCGTAATTATGGTTTGGGCTTTTTCCAGGGCCTCGATCATAAGGTCTTCGCTTACTTCGTTAGCACCGCCTTCTACCATGGTGATTCCGTCTTTGGTACCGGCTACAATAATTTCGAGGGTGGATTTTTCTATATCTTCATAGCTTGGATTAACAAGGAGCTCGCCGTTTACCTGACAGACCCGCACCCCGGCAACAGGGCCGTTGAATGGTATGTCGGAAATATGCACAGCCGCCGAAGATGCTACAATAGCCAGAATATCCGGAGGATTTACCTGGTCGGCGGAGATCGTGGTAGGAACCACCTGTATCTCCCTGCCGAAGGCCTTTTCAAAAAGCGGTCTCATTGGCCGGTCAATTAACCTGGAAACGAGAATTTCCTTGTCTTTGGGGCGGCTTTCACGCTTGATAAATCCGCCGGGAATTTTTCCGGCAGCATAATACTTTTCGTTATACTCAACGGTCAGGGGTACATAGTCCAGCCCTTCCACTACATCCTGTGAAGCACAAACTGTAGCTAAAACCGCGGAGCCCGCATATTGGGCAAAAACAGAACCATTGGCCTGTCTTGCGATCCTGCCTGTTTCAAGGATTAATTCCTTGCCGGCAATTTCATATGTAACTTTTTGGATCATATATTCCTTATTTGCGCAGGCCTAATTCTTTTATAAGAGAACGGTATTTTTCCAGATTCGATCGCTGGATATATTTTAACATCCTGCGGCGTTTGCCGACAAGAATCAACAAACCGCGCTGGCTGGATTTGTCCTTTTTGAACTGCTTGCAATGCTCTGTTAGCTGGTTAATCCGCTTGGTAAGCAGGGCAATCTGTACTTCGGTAGCTCCGGTATCTTTTTCGTTTTTACCAAATTTGGTAATAATGGAGCTAACTTCTTCTTTGTTTAATGCCATATATAAACACTCCTATTGGGAACTCTGTCAGGCCGGGTTGTAACCCGGGCTTTCAGAATAGCTTACTGAATTCTTCAGAAAAGTCAATTAGCCCTGCTGTCAGCAAAATTGTCAGGAAAGCTGTCAGCTTTGCTGTTTGAAAACATGAGCGTATGCCCATTTTTCGTTTTTTTTCTCCAAAATGCCAAGAAGTTCATTTGGTTCATTTTTCCTGAAAACACCTGCTTTTTTTGCATCACCGCATAATGGCGGTGCAAAAAGATCTTCAAGAGGCTGCCCGTGTTTGAACCCCTTTGCCGCCTTGTCATCTATAAAAAAGCAGGGAAGGGAAAGGGCTTCAAACAGATTTTTGTCCAGAGGGCGCAAGGCATTTATAAGGCTCATCTTGTCTCCGTTATCATTAACACTGTCTTCCAGAGGGAAAATGTCCACTTTTGTGCGCTTTAGTGCGGACAGATATGCCCTGGATCCCGCAGCCAGGGCTATATCACGTGCCAGGGATCTTATGTATGTTCCGGAGGAAACACGTGTAAAAATTTCCGCTTCTGATGTGTCCCATGAAAGAATTTCGAGTTCAAAGACCGTAACAGGCCGTTTTTTCATTTCAGGGTTTTTCCCTTCCCGGACCAGCTCATGTGCCCTGCGGCCATTTACATGAATTGCAGAGTACGCCGGCGGAGTCTGGAGTATATCTCCGCGAAAATTATCAAGAACGGCTTCAATTTCATCTCTCGACGGGATTTTTCCCGTAGCAATGACAGTACCTTCCGGGTCAAGGGTGTCGGTTTCGGCGCCGAATTTTAACCTGGCAATATATTCCTTGGCGGAATTTTCAAAAAGATTGACAAGTTTTACCCCGCAGCCTATAAGAATCAAAAGCAGGCCGGATGCGAATTTATCCAATGTGCCTGTGTGTCCGACTTTTCCGGTGTTAAATGCCCGTTTTATTCCCGCCAGCGAATCAAAAGATGTAAAGCCGGCTTTTTTATTTAAAAGCAAAAGGCCGCTGGAGGCCATTTCCTGAAAATTCCTGATTTTACAAGTCCCCTATTTTTTTGATCATTTCAAACCCTTCCCGTATGCTTTGGTCTTCGTGGAAGCGCAGGCGCGGTGTCTGGCGTATTCTCATTTCGCGTGTTAATTGTGACTGGATGAATCCGGCAGCGCTTTGCAGCCCCAGAACTCCCCGAGCCAGATTCGCTTCCGGTTTGAATGTTGAAATGTATACATCGGCCCAGGAAAAATCACGGGAAACCTTGACCCTTGAAACCGATAAAAAGGGATTAACTCTCGGGTCTTTGATTTTTCCTTCGACAATAAGAGAACCGATCTTTTCCTGGATAAGCTGCCCTACCCTCTCTGTTCTGAATTCACTCATTTATGAAGGAGCGCCCAATTTCCTGGCAACCTCAATTATTTCGAAGACCTCGAACTGATCGCCTACTTTGATGTCATCAAAATTATCAAGGCCTATGCCGCAGTCAAAACCTGCGGCTACTTCCCGGACATCATCCTTGAAACGCCGCAAGGAACCTATTTTGCCGGTATGGATTTCAATGCTGTCCCGGATTAAATGAATACCGGCGTTTCGCTTAACAGTTCCAGTTAACACATAACAGCCTGCGATGGTTCCGAATTTCGGAGTCTTGTAGGTTTCGCGGACTTCCACAGTGGCAATAACTTCTTCTTTGGAATCAGGCGTGAGCATTCCTTCCATGGCCATTGCAATTTCTTCTACGGCTTTGTAAATAACGTTGTAACGGCGAATATCTATCTTTTCCTGTTCAGCCAGAGTTTTTGCTTTTGGTACAGGCCTGACGTTAAAGCCGATAATTATCGCATTAGACGCAATGGCAAGATCGACATCGCCTTCGTTAATTGCACCGGGCAATGCCTGAATTACATGGAGCCGTACTTCTGCGGTAGAAAGCTTTTCAAGACTTGAGCGCAATGCTTCTGCCGTACCCTGAACATCAGCCTTGATAATAACTTTAAGTTCCTGGATAGCCCCTTCACTTATGGTTGCATGCAGATTATCCAGGGTAATTTTTCTAATGTTTTTGGAATCCTCAAAACGTTTGAGTTCCTGGCGTTTTATGGAAATTCCCCTGGCAGTTTTTTCATCATCAACAACCTGCAGGGGATCTCCGGCATTGGGAACGCCTTCAAAACCCAGCACTTCGATGGGTATTGACGGTGTAACTTTTTCAATTTTTTCTCCCTTGTCAGTGAAAAGGGCGCGAACCTTGCCGGGCCAAATTCCTGCTACAAAGGAATCACCGATTTTGAGGGTTCCCTTTTCCAGCATTACCGTTGCCACGATTCCGCGGCCGTGATCAATACGGGATTCCAGGATCTTGCCTTCGGCGCTGCGGCTGAAGTTTGCCCTGAGGTCAAGGAGTTCCGCTTCAAGAAGTATAGCTTCAATGAGTTTGTCAATGCCTTCTTTTTTCAGGGCCGAAACCTGAACAAAAATCGTTTCGCCGCCCCAGTCTTCGGGGATAAGCTGATGCTCNGAAAGCTGGGTTTTTACGCGATCAAGATTTGCCTCGGGTTTATCGATTTTGTTAACCGCAATGATAATGGGAACTTTCGCTTCCTTGGCATGGTTAATGGCTTCAACTGTCTGGGGCATAACACCGTCATCCGCTGCTACAACCAGAACAACAATATCGGTAATCTGGGCGCCCCTGGCACGCATCCGTGTAAATGCTTCGTGACCCGGAGTGTCCAAAAAAGTAATGCTCCCCTTTGGAGTCTCAACGGTATAGGCGCCAATATGCTGGGTAATGCCTCCGAATTCTCCTGACACTACATCAGCTTTTCTGATTGCATCCAATAGTTTCGTTTTACCGTGATCAACGTGGCCCATAACGGTAACAACCGGCGGGCGGGGTATCATCTCCGCTCCCTCATCACTGGCAGTCTGGATTACTGTTTCATCGTAAAGACTGACGATCTTGACATCTGCACCGAATTCCGCTGCCAGAATTGTTGCTGTATCAGCATCGATCTGCTGGTTAATTGTTACCATCTGACCCATTGCCATAAGTTTCTGTATAAGATCTGACGCTTTAAGATTCATCTTTTTGGCCAGTTCCGATACGGAAACAACTTCCATTATTTCAATTGACTTGGGAACAGGGTTTGCAATTTGGGCAATTTTCTTTTTTTGCTGAAGGAGTTTCTCCTCCATTTCAAGTTCTTTTTCTTTTCGGGTATAAACAGGTTTTTTTGCCTTGAAAGATTTTTTCGCAGGACCTTTTCCTGTAACAGGAGGAGGCGGGGGAGAGCCGGTTCCTCCGCCAAAACCGCCAGGCCGCGGGGTATTAAAAGGTCTCGGCCCGCCGCCAAAACCACCCGGTCTGGGTCCGCCATGATGCCTGGGGCCGCCGGGTCCTCTTGCAGAATCGTTGAAAGGCCTTGGGCCTCCGCCATGTCCGCCTGGCCGGCCTTCATTTGGCCCTCTTCCGGCAGGGCGTCCGCCAACTCTTCCGGCGGCTCCCGGGGGGCGCTGGTTTTGAGGCGTTCCCCTGACAGATTCTTCGTGCGCAGGACGCGGTCCTACATATTTGCCGCCAACCTTGCCGGCAGCGGCTACAGGGCGCTGAGGAATTGTAAACGGCGTTGACCCATTCGGCCCCTTGGGTGGAGAAGGCAATTTTTCCCTTGTTTTTCCAATGTCTTCTCTTCGCTGAGGATTTTCAGTTTTCTCTTTGGGCGACTCAGCTTCAGAAACAGGATCACCGGAAGCGGCTGGACCGCGAACTACAATCTTGGGCTGTACCCGCTTAACCGTTGCCGGCGGAGCTGCTGGTGCCGTTGCTGCGGCGGCAGGAGGTTTTTTCTTTACCACTATTACCTTGCGGCGTTCTCCAGACTCAGAGCCCGTTTTGAAAGCTCCATTACTGTTTTCCTGATCGCTTTTCTCCGGAATAGAACTCCGTTCGGAAGAGCCTGAGCTGCGTTTAATCAATTCCGCCTTGGGTTTTTGGGTAGTGTCAGTTTCCTCTGCCATAGTATTCCTTACAATTATAACCTATAGATTACACCATTGTGTTATCTTCATACTCAAAGCTCAACCCAATATTACAGGATGGGCAGCTTGTCATATCAACGGTAATTTTGGCATTGCATTCCGGACATTCATACTCTTCGGTTGCCGGAACATCTTCTTCATCTCCGGCCAAATGAGCTTCAGTTTCGCTTTGTCCGGAATCCTCTTCTTCTAATTCAGCATATTCTTCTTCTACAATCTCTATATGCTCCTCAATGAGGTTTCTTATATTCTTTTGTTCATCTGCTGTTAAGCCGATTTCAGCCAACTCTTCTTCGGAAAGGGCAAGGAAATCCTCAATGAAATCTTTGTTATTTTCCCGTAACAATGCGGCAATTCTGGGCTCCACTCCAGGTAATTGAGAAATAAGGGAATATTCAGTTTCGAATTCATCTCCCTCACCAAAGAGTTCGGAAACTGCACGCCTGGATTCGGCAGCAATATCCATTTCCTCAAATTGGGTATCGGTTTTGACATCAATATTCCAGTCAACAAGGCGGTTGGCCAGGCGCACATTAAGTCCCTGTTTCCCTATTGCAAGAGAAAGCTGGTTTTCACTTACCACTGCCAGAGCCTGATGTTTTGCTTCATCAAGAATTATTACATCCTGAACCTCTGCCGGGGACAAGGCGTTTTTTATGAATTTTCTTGGGTCTGGATCGTACTTAAGAATGTCTATTTTTTCCCCTTCCAGTTCCTTGATTACCGCAAGAATACGCACGCCTTTTAAGCCGACGCATGCTCCAACCGGATCAACATCTTCCCGGTTGGAATAAACTGCCATTTTTGTCCGGTATCCGGGTTCCCTGACGATTTTATGGATTTCCACGATTTTGTCGTAAATTTCCGGAACTTCAAGCTCAAAAATGGCCCGGACAAAATCCGTATGTGTTCTGGAAAGAATAACTTCAAGCGGACCGTTTTGGTTTTTGTTTACTTCAACTATAAGACTCTTTATCCTGTCATTAACGTGAAATTCTTCCCTGGGTGACTGATACTTCTTTAAAAGTTTGCCTTCAATCTTTCCCAAATTCACAAAAATTGTACCGTTCCGTTCCCTCTGGTAATAACCGATGATTATTTCCCCGATTTTGTCCTTGAACTCGGCATGCAGGCTGTCTTTTTGAATTTCGCGAATGGACTGGTGAGCTGTTTGTTTGGCGCTCTGCACAGAACCGCGGTCAAAATTCTTGGGATCAACTTCAATAAGAATTTCATCATTTATTTCCGCATCTGGGTTCAGCTCTCTGGCTTCATCCAGCTCAATTTCCGAAATGGGGTCGTAAAAGTTATCACTGTCCACTATCCGTTTTTTTGCATAAATGGAGACTTCATAATTATCTTCGCCGAAACGGACGAGTGCGTTATCAGCGTTTCCAAAACGGCGTTTATAGGCCGCAAGGAGGGTGTTTTCGATAGTCGTGAGGATCAATTCCTCCGACATGTTGCGATCCTGCATTAGTTGACGAATCGCTTCAGTCATATCCGTTGCCACGGTTTATCCTCCTGTCTTACTTGGCGCGCTGCCGTCCAGCCGTGCCTTGGCAATTATCTCATAGGGCAGGCTTGTTTCTCCGCCTTCCCCTTCAAGTACAATTTCTTTTTCGTTTACAGCCAGTAAAATACCTGCCGTCCAGCCGGAAATATCGGTGCGGTAACATCTGACGCCGCGCCCGATATAATGGGCAAATTCGCTGCCGTCCTTGATGATCCGGTCGATACCAGTGGAAGAAACTTCCAGGTTAATTTCCTTGCCCGGAAAAGCCAGTTCCAGTCTTGGCATAATCGCCCGGTGTACCCTGGCACAATCTTCAAGGCTGATAACACCGTTACGGTAAACAACAGCCCTTAAGCTCACCGAGCCTTCACCCCTTCCCTTCCGGCGAAATACTGATAAATCAATCAGAGCCATCCCCATTCCCCGGATTAGCGGCTCCAGGGAGAAAAAAACTTGAGCATCAGGGTCTCTGGTTTCTGTCCTCCGCGGAGTAAATAACATCGCATCCTTTGGAAGGCGAGCCTTCCTTTAAAAAACCGACAAAAAAAGGGTCGTTGGAACGGCCCTTTTTATCATGGAACCTATACTGTCTATTTTAGTCTAGCAAAATGAAAAATTATTGTCAATGGCTTTGCCATTGGCTCTTTCAAGGAAACGATTCAATGGGGGCTGTCCAAGAAGTTTGTTACTTTTCGGACACGCCCTACGGGTCAATACAGGTCTGTGCTCATATATTTCAGGCCGCAATCGTTTATTACGATACCGATGTTTTTGCCTTTTTCTTTTTCCGATAAAAGCTTCACGGCTGCCATAAGATTGGCGCCCGAAGAAAACCCGGCGAATACTCCTTCGAGTTTTGCCAATAAGCGCGTCATTTTCACTGCTTCTTCATCGTTTACCGTAACACAGCCGTCTATGAGCGCCGGGTCGACTATTGACAATTCTTTGGCNTATCCTCCGCCCTGTATGCTGTGGCTTGCCCCTTCGATGATTTCGTTTTTGTAAAAAGCCGCTCCGTGTGGTTCAACGGCATAACAGTTTATTTTGGAATCATGGCGTTTGAGCGCACGGGAATAACCCATGAACGTCCCGCCTGTTCCAAGAAAATCCGCAAAAACCTGTAACGATCCTTTCGACTGTTCCCACATTTCTTCCGCCGCGACTTCCTGGGAAACAGCGTTAAATTCACTGTTAAACTGATTCAAATAAAATGCGCCGGTTTCCTTTACAAGGCGTTCAGTTTCAATTTCAACAAGCCTCAGATCCTCACCGGAAACTTTGCCTTTTATTGCACCGGGGGCCTGATCTACAAGTACGACTTCCCCGCCGAATGCCGCGATCATTTTTACCCTTTCTATCGAGTTTCCGCGGGACAAAACGCAAATAAACCTGTAACCCTTGGCAGAGCAAACAAGAGCAACTCCGGTGCCGGTGTTTCCGCTGGTCATTTCAATCACGGGCTGACCGGGTTTTAACAAGCCCTTTTTTTCGGCGGCTTCTATCATCCCAAGGGCAATTCTGTCTTTTTTTGAGAAGCTGGGGTTTAGATGTTCCAGTTTTGCGAAAATATTGCCCTCAAACCCCAAATGCTGTTTTGCCCTGTCAAGGCGCAATAAAGGCGTTTTTCCTATTGCCTGGGAAATATCGGTAATATAATGCTGCATCGCTTAAATCTCCTGTTTATGAATTTAAATTATACTTTAGACTTATTATATCACCTTTTTATCATAAAAACAAAGGTGATAAAATATTAATCGTAAAAAAGACAAATGCCGTATACCTTTTCAGCTCCTCCTTCCAGGAGAGCAGATGCGCAGGCATTCATGGTAGCGCCGGTGGTAATAACGTCATCAAAAAGAATTGCCGTTTTTGGCGGGGATTTTATACAGATAATACGCCCTTTAAGATTCGTTTCACGTTCCTTGCGGTTAAGCTCTTT
>JGI20163J15578_10000572_pt1 | contig 15192 bp, 6 predicted proteins | sample TergutCu122P1_FD_15578 | JGI IMG/M metagenome (IMG submission 15578)
TGTCCAACACTCTGAAATGGAATAAAACAATTGATTCTCATTTTTTTGATTGTATTTTAGTAAATTATAATTTAATTGTCTGTTTTTTTGTTGGTTATTTGGTTATCCCGATAAATCGGGACAAGTCTTGTTGATTTGGCTGGAAAGGCTGAAAGCCTTTAATAATCCAGCGCAGGGCAGCGCCCTGTGTAATAATGCAAACCTCCAAATCTGCGCCCTGTAAGGGCAAAATCCATATATTGTTTTTTCCACATTGCGTACCTACGGCACGCTGTTGGTGGATTAAATTGTGTTTCTACCAACATTTTGTGCCTAACGGCACATTTTTTCTTGTTCAGACGAGGTTTTGCCTCGTCTGCTGTATTGCCGTAGGTTTTAACCTGCCTATATACTTGCGGACAAGGCAAAACCTTGTCCGAACTTGGGCAAAATCAAATCAACAAATCAACAAGACTTGTCCCGATTTATCGGGATAAGCAAATCAACAACAAATTCCGCCCTGCAAAGATAAAGATAAAAAATGGAAATGTATCAAAAAAAATTTTATAATCATTTCCAAAAGCAAAAAATGCAGTATATTTGCACAGTCAAAACACAGCCAAAACACAACATTTCATCGTGCGTTTTGTTTGATGCCACGAATTTAGAGCTAAAAATCCGATAATATGCAAAACGAGCCGATAATTTAGGTTATTTTATGCATTGAGCACATATTTTAGTTTTTCGAGACACACTTCGGGATAGCATTTTTTGTATATCCGCCGCCGATTTCAAAAATATTTTTGTTTTTCGGCTGTAGGTTTCTGCCTTTGCCGGAAACATATTTTTGGGTCTAAACAGACAAAAACACGGTTTTTTCAGACCAAAAAAGTTAAAAAACCGTGTTTGAATCAAAAAAAACGCAAAACAATGATGGAGATTTAAAAAAAGATTTCTATCTTGCGCCGGATTTCAGTTGCTGTTTCATTTTAACATTCCGCTGTATGAAAAAAATATACAAAAATCGGATAGATAGTGAATAAATGTTGAAAAAACCGGCTTCGCAGTATTGAAATTTTTGAATACGAAAACAAAAATCAAATAAATAACAATTCTTTAATAATCAAAAAAATGTATGTAAATATGAGGAAAGCTTATTTTCTACTCATTCTACTGATGTTATTCCCGGTGTATGCTTTTGCACAACGCACGGTTTCCGGTGTGGTTCAAGACGAAACAGGTGAACCTTTAATTGGAGTTACCGTTCAGGTTGTAGGAGAAGGAACGGGAGTAATTACGGACGTTAACGGACGGTACACAATTACCGCTCCCGAAGGTTCAACTTTAAGATTCTCTTTTATGGGAATGAGAGCCCAAGAGCACAGAGTTACAGCAACTACAAGCGTGCTGCACATAACTTTACAATTGGATGCTGAAGTTCTTGGCGACGTAGTCGTTACGGCGATGGGTATCGTTCAAGAACGAGCACGTATGAACTTTGCAGTGCAGGCTGTGAGCGGCGAAACTTTAAATGAAGGTGCTCACGCAAATATTGCAACTGCTCTTGCAGGTCGTGTTGCCAATTTGCAGGTAACTACCGCAGGAGGTTCGCCAAACTCGGGCACACAAATGATTCTTCGCGGTATTTCGTCGATGAACAATGTGTTTCAAAACGAACCTTTGTTTGTTTTAGACGGTATTCCGCTGGCAGGCGGCTCAACGGCACTTCAAGACATCAACCCGAGCGATGTTGAGAACGTTACCGTACTAAAAGGCGCCGCCGCTTCGGCTCTTTACGGACAGGCAGCTGCCAACGGTGTAATTATGATTACCACCCGCCAAGCACAGGCAGGCAGAATAACCGCCACAGCCGGTATGAGTTTTCAGTGGGATACGCCTTGGCGTCTGCCCGGAGTACAAACTACTTTCGGACCCGGAGCACAAGGTATTTACCACCGCAATTCAGCCGGAGGCTGGGGACCGCCATTAGGTCCTGACGAACAGCGCTTTGATAACGTGCGGAACGCACTTCAAACCGGTTTCTTCCAGCGTTACGATTTCAGTCTATCGGGCGGAAGCGAACGTTTTTCAGCCGTAGCTTCGGTAAACTATTCCCGAAATCACGGTATTGTGCTAAACGACTTCCGAAACACCACAAATGCGATGATGCGCGGAACTTTCAGACCGTTTGAAAACTTGAGCATTTCGGCTTCTTTGCACCTTACCGATGTGGTATCGCGTGGTGGTTTTGGCACAAGTGCGTTACAAAGTTTATTCAATTGGCCTATCAACGATGATATTACCGATTGGCGCGAACACCCAACCAGTCAGTTTCCGCGCCGCAGGCATTTTAATGATGGAGCAACAAACAGACCGGGGTCGCCCATAAGTCCGATGTTTGCACGCCATATGGACCATTCGCAAAGCAACCGATTGAGAAATATATGGAATGCTTCGGTAAACTGGACGCCTATTAACAACCTCGAAATTATTGGACGCGTAGGTTTCGATACAACAAACGAATCTAACTTTTCGTACACCGTGCCGCGCTGGGACAGGTCAGTGGTATTCGACTTGACACCGCCAACGGCACCGACATTAGCTGCCGACCCGCCGATGCCGCAAGAACCGCTTTGTCCGCGCGACCCGGAAACTTTGGTTACCGACCCGGCGTGTGCCGCAGACTGGGCAAGATTCGACCAGCAAATGGCTGAACGTGCTGCGATTATAGCGCAAAATTTAGCCGCATACAATGCTGCTCGAGACAGATACGCACAGGCACGCGAAGACTTGGCTGCACGCTATCTTGACTATCGCAGCCCCGAGAATACGAATTTCTTGTCTAATTTGGACATTAATGCTATGAGTCGTATTCCGGGGACGGACAACTACATAGGAGGCCATTTCGGGCAGATTACCCATTCAAACAGTCGCAGCAGGCACTTAAGAGGCAGCCTTTTGGTTAATTACACGCTCGATTTGCCGAATGACATCCAGCTTGGATTTTTGGGAGGAACGGATATACGAATGAGCGATGGAATATCGTCAAGTATGAGAGGACGTGATTTCTTGATTCCCGGCACATTCAGCTTTCAGAACATTAATCCGGAATTGACGCTTCCCGGTGACCGCACGGCATCCCGCACTACGCTCTATCGTACTTTCGGATACTTTGGCGAAGTTCGTATGGACTGGCGCAGAATGGCATCGTTGAGCGTTTCGGGACGTTGGGACTGGTCTTCGACCATCAACCTCAATCCGTTTTTCTATCCTTCGGTTACGGGCGGTTTGTTATTTACCGAAATGTTTGATATTGCAAACGATATTTTTACTTTTGGACGACTGCGCGGAAACTTTGCAATGGTAGGACGCGATGCACCGGCTGCCATATTCGACCGCCGATTCAGGCTGATGGAAGCTCCGGGCGAAGGTTTTATAATTAATGCAGGTATGTCGTCGGGCGACTGGGGCATACAGCCCGAAATTTCGCACTCGTGGGAAGTAGGAGCAGACCTCCGTTTCTTCAGGGGCAGAACCCGCTTGGATATGGCTTATTATTCGGTTAGGTCAGACAATCAAATAGTAATTGTACGTGTATCAACTGCCTCGGGGCATATTTTGCAAGTGCGCAACGAAGGCTCGATTCGCAACCACGGTGTAGAATTTACATTAGACCAAGATATTATTCGAAGAGATAATTTCACTTGGACTGCCGGTATCAACTTCGGTTTGAACCGCGGATATGTAGTGAGCTTGCCCGAATACTTGAATGACCTTGCCGGAGAACAATTCGGTACGATTTTTACGGCAGCTTTCCCCGGAGGCTCTACCACAAGTCTTTTGGGTACGGATTATTTGCGCAACGATGCCGGACGGGTTATTGTTGATGGTGCAACCGGTTTTCCGCTGGTTGACCCAATGAACCGCAGGCATATCGGTAACCGCGAGCCTTTGTTCTCTGCCGGTTTGACTAACACTTTCAATTTCAGAGGTGTAAATCTATCGTTCTTGTTCGACGGACGTTTGGGCGGCGATGTGGCAAACATTACTAAACGCGGCTTGTTCAGTTCAGGACAGCATCCTATGCTGGAGCAGTACCGCGGACGGCAAATAGTTTTTGATGGTGTAGTACGCCAGCCCGATGGAAGCTACAGACCAAACACCACGCCGATAACCATCGACCAGCAAACATTCATTAATTCTTTTTGGACTGTGTGTACTAATTTTATAGAAGATGGCTCGTTCATCCGCTTGAATTTCGTAACGCTCAGCTACGACCTTGTACCGCACATAAACCTGCCGCAACTGTCGTCATTGCGTGTATCGGCTACAGCCAGCAACTTGTTTATGCTGACGCGATATACAGGCTCTACGCCATTGATTAATGCCAACGTATGGGCAGGCGGAACAGGCTCTGCCGGTATCGACAATTGGGGAATGCCGCAAACAAGAGGTTTCAATCTTGGTATATCAGCTACTTTTTAATTCAGTAATCACATAAATAAAACATATTAATATGAAAAATATTCGATATATAGTATTAGCAGCCTTGATGCTGTTTGGATTCACTGCTTGCGAAGATTTTTTGGATGTAAACAGAGACAGGAATCAGCCGATTGAAGTTACAATCGACCAAGCTCTGCCGCCTCTTATTTTCTTTGCGCATCTGATTTCTTACGACCACGCGCAGTATTCCATATATTTGTCGCAAGCGTTGACTACGGCAAATACCAATCCGAGAACAAGTTTTGCTTGGAGCGGAGGCTGGGATTTTCAACAAGTAAACCGCCATCCGATGTGGCGCAGGCATTTTTTTGACATAGGCGCAAACAACCGTATGATGATGGACAGAGCCTATGCAGAAGGTGCAAGAAACTTCTACTTGATAGGGCAGACTATCAGGTTGCTGTCCACGATGCTTACCACCGATGCTTTTGGCGATATGCCGCATTTCGATGCCTTTGTGATGAACAGAAGCGCATCGGCTACGCCGAGATACGAATCGCAGGAGGATATTTACCGCTGGTTGTTCCAAGAGGTAGAAGATTTGCTCGACCGCTTCAACGACCGTGCGTGGACGCACGCTTCTTCCAATCCGCCTATCGGCTACAGAATCGACCGTATGTACGGCGGTGATTTAGCAAAATGGGCAGCTCTTGCCAAATCTTTGCGTGCCCGCTTGTGGTTGCGCGTACTGCCTAACGGCATTCGAGATGAAGATGGCAATCCGATGGTAATCACGCATCGCGGTCAAAGTGTTACATTGCTCAACACGCCTGAAAATGCCCGCCGTGTTGCAAATTATGCCGATATAGCATTGAACGACCCGAACTGGCAGGAGCCTCGTATGAACTTCCCGGGTGGTGCAGGCTTGTACAATGCGTTGTGGAGTCCGTCAGCACCAACTTGGGATGGATGGCAGAGCCACGCAAACAGATTGGGAGTTTCCTTGCCGACTACATTTTTTGCACACGCGCTATTGGGTACTTACAGAACTCAAGCTCTTATACGCGGATTCGCACTCGACCCTCGTGCCGTAAGAATGATGACGCCGCGCAATGCTCCTGACAATGTAGGAGGCGGAGAGCAACCGGGCATCCATATGCGCCACAGACCGAGTAATGCGGGTGTTGATGGACATCCAATGACTATTTTTCCGGATATGCTTGCCGGAGGTATGGGAGCTAGCAATCCGTTTACCCACAACCAAGGCTACACCGCTATAATGCTGCGAGAAGAATTGCTGTTTATCAGAGCTGAAGGCGAATATTGGGCGGGTGATATAGACGCCGCATTCACTACAACAAGAGAGGCTGTGATTTATAATATGGAGCGCTGGGGTGTTCCTAAAAGCGGAGCAATACCTGAACTTCTACTCGACCGCTTTTTTGCAGTACGCCTACCCGGTCCGGCACAATTTACTATCGCTACGCTGATGCAGCAGAAACACGTAGCAATGTATTTACAGCCGGAGCAGTGGACAGATATGCGCCGCTATAACTTCAGCAGTCCGAGCAATGGTATAATGTATCGCACTCCATCTTCACCTAACGGTGTATTTGTGTATTATGTAAGAGGAATCCACCCCACCGGAACCGGCGGAGCTTTTGAACCTCAGCATTTTACGGCTACTTACGCATTGAATCGTCCGAGAAACCTATGGACAGGCGTTTGGGGTACACCCGATAACTTTGGAATACCCTATGCTGAGCTTTCGCCCAATGCTTGGGTAAACCGCTTGAACTACGACCCCGAAACCGAGCCGCGATTCAACAGCGGAGAGTTGCGGCGCATCGGAGCTATGATAGGAACAGAAGTAGTGCCCGACTGGCCAAGAAACCGCCTCATTTGGCAGTTTAACACCAGCGGACACGCAATAAGTCCACCGATTGAATGGAGATAATTAGTAATAACACAACCCCAAACCCCTAAGGGGCTTAACAAACTAAGCTGTTGTTTTAGCGATAAAATATAATAGGCGAAAAGCCCCCCTTCAGGGGGTTGGGGGTAAAAATAATAAAAATAAAATATGAAAACAGTAAAATATATAATAATGGCTTTGTTTGCCGGTATAATGATGCTGCCAAGCTGTGCGAAGCACGATTTTTTCTACGAAAATGCGATTACAGGCAGAATCGGACCGCAGGCATTTTGGAGATTAGAAAGCAGTACGGCAAGAGCAGGCACTAATTTAGGTTTTGACGTACAGTATTATACTACCGTTGCCGGTGAAACTATCGACAGGATAGAAGTGTGGTACGATGTGTGGCTGGTAGAAGTTACATCGGTTAGCTCGCGCTGGGTGCCATCTTTTACGGCAATGAACAACCGCGAAACGACTACGCAGCTATATATCGCGCAGCTTATTCACGAAATTCCTCATTCGCCTGCATTTTGGAACGATTCGGTTAAAGCCTATTGGCTGATAGGCGAGCAGGCAGTATTTCCGATAAGCGTTACGCGTGTTCCGTTTTCTTGGAGTCCGTCTGAAACTTTCAGCGCAGCCGATTCGGCTCGTGTGGAAGAATTTTTTGGTGCCGGATTTATGGAAACGTTTAAGCAGCAGCTGTATGCAGCGATGAGTTTTGCCGACTTTCACCGTATGCTCGTAACCGGATTACAGATAATGGAAGAGGAGGATTTTAATAAGTTTAGAACAAGGTCTCAAATTATTCCGGAGTTAGTATATAATCCTGCTACCGGCGAGTGGGAACCGTACTGGCGCGAGGGCAACTACTTTTGGCATTTCCTCGATGATGTGGTAGAAGAAGGTGAAGTAGTAAGAACAGTAGTGCCTCAAGAAATAACCGAGATATTTAACAATGAGGTTACTTTTGCCCAATTGGTGCAAGCTGCCGAAGGATACAATATATCGTACAATAGCAGTTCCCGCCTCAACGCTCATTTGCGAATATTCGATACCCGCGGTGTATTCTCTACAACAAGAGTATTACCGATAGAAGTAAATTAATTTTTTAAAACAATAATAAGTATGAGAACAAAAAAATATATCAAGCAATATCTGCTATTGGCTTTTATCGCGGTTTTCGCGGTTAGTTGTTTCGACAATGTACCATCGGAGAATGAGTTGCCGCGTCCTCCATTAGCTTTTACTTACAGAGTGGTTGATGCAGACGACTATCGAATTGATTTTTACGTCTATTCAATGATTGAGTTTATTAACGAATCGTATGTAACAGGTACCGCTACTTGGAACTTTGGCGATGGAAGTGCGCCGGTAACAGGCGATGTGGTTAGACACAGTTTCCGCAGAGCCGGATTATATCAAGTGCGCTTATCGGTTGATGGTCATCCCGGTTACATTCAACAGCCGATTATGATTAACGACATTGTGCCGATTCTTACCATTGCTCCGCTGGATACAATTATGTTTCCGGATGGTCTTATCGAAGTGCTCAATACGCCCGTAATTATCAATGCGCGCGTACCTCAACCGGAAGCCGGAATGAGCGCAGAGTTTCTTTGGATTTTCCCTCCCGGAACACTTGATGCTGCCGGCGTCAACCCCATTACTACCTCCAATGTTCCAAATCCGTTTGCAGAAGGACAAATTGCATACGGCGGAGTAACTTTCTCGGGTGTAGGCTCGCAGCTGGTGCGCTTGCAAGTGCGCTTGGATGGACGCTTGCTCGACGAAGGCAGAATAAATGTTCAGGTGGCTTATAATCAGGAAGTTCCAACCTTGTATTTTGCAGTAAGAGGCGGCAATATTATGGCACTTAAAATACCAACCGTGCCAAATCCGGCAATATCTATTGCTCCCTTTGATATGGGAGTTTCGGCGGGAAGAACACCGTTTAATATCCTGTTTCACGAAAATGAAGCCGGCGGTGAGCTATTCATTTTAGATACCGGTGCACGATTTACTTTCCCAACAGGCTTTGTTGATACCGATACGCACGGAGGCGATGGACGCATCAGAGTAATGTCGCCCGACGGAATGAGAGTATCAACTGTGATAGAAAACCGCGGACATCCGGGTAACGACCCCTATTTTGCTCACATTCACGGAAGTTTCTTGTATTATTCAGACAGAAACTTTGGAATTGTACGAATTCCGCTTGACACGCGCAATGCAGTAAGTCAATATGCTCGCATCGGCTCAGTTGCCACAAACACCGTATCGCTGCCAAGATGGGTGTCAAACCAAACAATCGGTTATTTTTGTACTTATGCTATTGGTATGGCAGGCGGTGCGCTCAACAGCAGTTTCTTCCGAGTGGGTGATGTTTGGTGGTGGGGAAAAATATCTCCTTTCCAATCGCGCTACGGTATCTACCGCTTTACGGAAAGAGATATTAGGACAAGTAGTATATGGCCTCCGTGCGATGTGCCTTTCCCTGATGCAGGACCACTTTTGCAAGCTACAGCTATCAGAGCTTTATTGTGGGATGACATAAACAACTTTGTATATTTCACAACAACAGGTGAAAATTCGGGAATATTCCGTGCTACGGTTGCTCAATTAGAGGCAGCTACGGCAGCTGTTACAGGAACCGGTGCAGCGAATATAGAGCCTTTCAGATTGACAATGAATGGTGAAAATCTTACTGCCGTTGACATATTCAATGACCAAGGTGCAGCTATTATTGAAACAATCGGCATACCGCAGCTTGCTTTAGACAGAGCAACAGGCAATGTTTATTTTGGTTTCCGTTCCGGAAATCCGAATATAGAATCGGGTATATTGCGTGTAAATGGCGCAACAGGTAATGTGGAGCGCGTGCTTTACATAGATGATGTAACCGCAGTTGCTATCAACAACAGACGAAGTAAATTGTTCTAAAAAAACAAACAGTAGGGTCGTGGCGCGCCGCGACCCTGCATTTACAAAAACAGAACAAAAAAAACATTAAATGAAACGAATACTACTACTATCACTTATCGCTGTTTTTTCATTAACAGCACTGCAAGCCGAAGCGCCAAAACGCGAAGTTCGTGCGGTGTGGCTCACCACTGCTTGGGCATTAGACTGGCCATCGACCAGAGTGCCTGCGCCGATATTTGCTCCCGATGGTGTAACCATTACCAACGAAGCCGCGCGCGAAACAGCTCGCACACAGCAGCAAAATCAGTTGCGGAATATTGTGGAAAGAATGTATAATGCTAATTTCAACACAATTTATTTCCAAGTCCGCCCGATGGCTGATGCCTTTTTCCGTTCAAGTTTCGAGCCTTGGAGCAAATGGTTATCTAATGCTCCGGGAATACCAAATCTGCGCGGCTCCGACCCGGGTTGGAGCCCTTTGGGATGGCTTATCGAAGAAGCGCACGCCCGCGGTATGGAAGTGCACGCGTGGTTGAATCCCTATCGCTATACTACTGCACCGGGATGGGTTGGAACACATCCGCTGGATTATGATGTTGCACATCCTTACTGGTTGTTAGATTATGGTGTTCGAGCCGGTGCTCATACAACGCATCCTCGCATCCTCAATCCGGGAAGACCCGAAGTGCGCCAGCGGATAGTGGATATAGTAGAAGAGATTCTTCTTAATTACAATGTAGATGGCATTGTGCTCGACGATTATTTTTATGTAAGCGGCACAACGCCTGCAATGGACCAGCGGGAATTTGACAGATACAATCCGTGGAATTTTCCTGATACTCCAGCCGGCAGAGCCGAATGGCGTCGTGAACAAATAAATATGATGGTTGCCGATGTACAGGCAATTATTTTAGAAACTGCGCCTTGGGTGCAATGGGGCATCAGTCCGGCAGGTGTTGCAATGGGTACTAATATTCCGGCTCATTATCGGAATGCACACGGTTTGAGCCGGCCTGCACCCGGTTTCGACTGGCAGTTTGCCGACCTGCACAGCGACCCGATAATGTGGTTCAGGCGAGGCACAGTCGATTATATTTCACCGCAAATATATTGGGCTATCGGGCATCATCCGCCATCGCCCGACTACGAAGCAGTAACGAATTGGTGGGCAGAAGTATCCAATCAGTTCGGCAGACATATGTTTGTAAGCAATACAGCAACAATTGGAGGAGATGCCGGAACCCCTACACATTTTCCTGCGGCACAAATACCTGCCGAAATGGTAGCGCAAGTAAGAGTAAACCGCGTTGAAGACCTCAACGATACACCGGGTTTTGTGCTTTTTCGCGACGGAAGTGCTCATAGCCGTCAGGTATATCCTGCATTGAGAAACAATGTGTTTCAGCATCCGGTTTTAACGGCAAACTTTGGTTGGAAAGAAGCTCCAATGCAGGGATTGGTGGAAAATTTAGCATTGTCGGGACAAAACCTGACGTGGACTTATACCAACGCCGATACGCGCGTTTTCCCATCGCCGTTCAGCGGTGTGCGTTATGCAATTTATGCAGTTCCGATTGCAAATATGGATGCTCCTGATATTTTTGCATCGTCAAGATACTTGATAGGCATAAGTTATACCACAAGTTTTACGCTTCCGGCAGGAGTAAGTCCGGCAACACATAGAATTGCAGTTGCCGTTTTCGACCGCTTCGGAAATATATTTCCTCCGCGCACGCTTGGAGGTACGCTCACAACCATTGCTCCGGCACAGCTCACTTTTCCGGCAAATGGTGCTGATGACGTAGTAGTTCCATCTATATTTACTTGGGAAAATAACGGTGCACACAAGTATGTGTGGCAGCTGTCGTATGATGCGGCATTTACAAACCCGATTGCTTCGCGCGAAGTAACATCGCCGTATTTCAATATTGGTTTGCAAGGCAATATTCAAACAGGTGTAACCTATTATTGGCGCGTTATATCTATGCGTGCTGATGCTCCGCCATCGGTTTCGGATGTATATTCGTTTACCGGCGTACCGTTTCGAGTGCTTACGCCTGCTGTTAATGAAACCAATGTATCGCTCACACCCGAAATCACTTGGATGAATGCAGGCGAAGGTGCAGTTTATACACTTGAAATATCAAGAGTGGCAAATTTTAACACAATTGATTTCGCTGCTACTGTACAAACAACAGGAACAATGATACCCGAACATACATTGAGAACAGGAACAGCTCATTTTGCTCGTGTCCGCGTACAGTTAGGTGCGATAGAAAGAGTGTCTGAGTCTGTGCGTTTCGTTACCGAATTGAGAGATGTGCCTATGCCGATAATTATTTCACCGGCTGATGGTGATGTTATTCACGGCAATTCGATTACACTCGCTTGGGAAGAACAGATTTCATTAGGATTCATAGCGCAATTGTCGGCAAATCCGAATTTTCCGCCGATGGCTACACGGTCGCAAACTATAGGCTTAAGTGTATTTACCGCCGAATATACCGATTTGGCACCGGGTATTTGGCATCTTCGTGTGAGGGCAACAGCTCCCACAGGAGTTACAGACCCTGTATCGCAGGCAATCACGGTTGAGATTACAGGACAAACCTCCGTTCCCGAAATCAATGTAAACAGAGTTCCTGCAGCATTTTACTCCATTATGGGTGTAAGGCTTGGACAGAAGCCGCAAAGCGGCGTGTTTATTATTCGCTACGACGATGGAAGTGCAGAGAGAGTATTGAGATAAAAACACAAAAAAACGTAAATTCGGAAAATTAACTTTTTATCTACGATAAATTGTGTATATTTGCCCCGATAAACAACAAAAAAGACAAAAAAACGAAATCAAGTGCCTTAGTGCGCTTGATTTCACAAAAACCAAATAATAAATAACAAAATCAATTAATTACTAATTTAAAATCAAAATTTTATGAAAAAGTTAAATTTACTTTTGATGGCGTGTGCAGTAGCATTTATGGGCTATGCACAGCCGTGGACTATCACCTACAATCTTGAAGGTGGTGTAACGAACCCTTACGGGTGGCAAAATGAAAGCGATATGTTTAACGCTTTTACAGCAGATGTGGATGCAATCGCAGTGGCTGGTGACCCGTGGATGACCCGAGATGAATACAGAGCTATGGCCGACCCGTGGTTGAACTCCGGCGAGGCAGGCAATGCTGCTCTTGGAACAAAACTGACTGCAGCTAATGTTGCAGCTCTTGATTTGCCAAGATGGCAGTGGTTAAGAGCGCATATTCATAGTGTAGCGACAGCGCAAGCCGTTCAAATTCCGCCTTTTAATGTCGATGGAACTGTGCAGGGAGATGCGCAGTGGCGTTTTCATACAGCGGCATTTTTGATAGCAGGACATCGTGCAGTTGGCTGGCCTAATTCAGCAAACTTTACTGTTGCCGGTGCTATTGATGGTTTTCAGCCGGCTTGGCAAATGGGTTTTGTAGGTCCTGCTGATTATGATGGTACAGAAGCAATTGTTCTTCCTGCACCTTTCAAAGCAGACCATACTTTTATGGGTTGGTTTACCGCTCCAAACGGTGGTGGAACTAACTTGACAACAATTCCTGCCGGACATTCGGGCAATCTTGTGCTTTATGCTCATTTTATAGGGGCAATGCCTACGATAGAAGAAATCTTGGATACCGAAGGTACAATTAATGTAGGCGATGTGGTAAGAACACGCGGTACGGCTACACACGTTTTTGGTCAGTATGCTTACATACAAGATGCTACAGGTGGTATAAAAATACGTGATGCCGGTTGGATTGGTTTTATGTTCCAAGTAGGCGATGATGTTGATATCAATGCTACAGTTCACGCTTTGGGAACTACCAGAATGCTGCGAGATGTTACGGTAAATTCTGCAGTAGCAGGCACACTGCCAACACCCAGACTGATTACTCTGCCGGCATTAGCGGCAAATAAATTCAGACTTGTTCGTCTCGAAGGTTTAACGGTTGCTTCAGTTGCCGATAGAAACGTAACATTAACCAATGGTTTTCAAGAAGTACAACTTGTTGCGCAGATGGGTACGATGCCGGTACTTGCTCAAGGCGACTTGTTAAACTTAGTAGCTGTGGTAACTTACGATGGTACAACTGTAAGTTTGGTAACTCATCCTAACAATATTCAAATAATTGAAGTAGAGGATGTACCTGCAGAATTCAATAATGCCGGTCAGGTACTTTACGAAGATATGGAAGATGGAATGTTCTCTTTCCGCAACAGATGGCTAGTAACATCAAGAGCACCAATGTCAAACTTTGCTGCACCGCACAACATAGACGGAGCAAATTCGCGTGGTATGGTAATGAGAGATGGTATAATCTATATCCCAAGCCGTCTTCAAGGTCAAAGATTTATAATCAGAGTTGATGCGATGACAGGTGCAATGCTTCCGATAGTTGATTTTTCGGGAACAGATGTGTTTGTAAGAGCAAGAATAACTGAAGATGAAAATGGAGACCCGCTGCCGGAAGAAATTGTAACATTTGTAGAGCTTCCGTTCAACGACTTGAAATTAGACCGCGCAGGAAATATTATTGCTTCAAATTTGGTTACATCCGGAGACGGCCGTCTTCAAGTATGGGTAATCGACGTGGATAATCCGCACAACAGCCGTGTGGTTATAAATGACCCGATAAGCGATTTGATAACTGAGCTTGACCCAGTTGCCGACAGACGTATTCGTATTGACTACATTGCTGTTTATGGCGATTTGAACAACAGTGGATATGTTATGGCAACCAGTGGTAATAACTATGGTAATAGGAACATAATTTTCAGATGGGTTGTTCGCAATGGAATATCTACTCTTGACTTGCTGAGAGGTGGTACAATTGAAGTGCCTCTGTCTGATGAGAGATTTAATCCTGCTCAAACTCTATTGAGCTCTACCGGTGTTATATGGATACTAAACAGCGAGCATTTCTTGGTGAATTTGAGATACACGCCTCCTGTAATGATGAACATTTGGGGCGAAGTATTAGGTGCTATTAGCGATTATCAAGGTGCTAATTTAGATATGAGTGCTATGAGAATGCCTAATGGTTTATCTGTATTCAACTTGCGCGGAGAATACTTTATGATAGTGCCTTACAGACCGGCATCAGGAACTGCTGCAGGTGCTGCTCCTCTAAATTTCCGTTTGATACGCCTTAATATAGATAACATAGAAGATATGGACTTCACACACATTACGCCGATGTGGGAATTCCCGACAATTGGTACAGGTACTTCTGCCGCTCTTGCAATGGTTGGAGCAATTTCAGTACACGTTGACCACGGACCGGTTGGAGCAGGCTCAGGAACAGCTACAATTGCTATCTATGTACCGGGTAATGGCTTCGGAGTTTACGAATTTACAAGCAGAAATTATAGGACAGGTACTCCGGAGGTATTCCTTCCGAGCGATGTTGTGAATATGGCTGTAGAAGGAAATGTAGTAAGAACAGACAAGCCGGTAGCACAACTTACTGTGTTCAGCGTTACAGGTCAGCAAGTAGTAACAACTACAAATGCAACTTCTGTTACAATTCCTGTAAGCGGTGTATTCTTGGTACGCGCTACTACGCTCGACGGACAAACAGTAACTCAGAGAGTGATTATTAGATAAAATTAGTTTTCAGTTTTTAGACAATAGTTTTCAGTCTTTCTTCATCAAAAAATCTGATAACTATCGTCTGACAACTCAAAAATCAAACCAAAAGCAGGTAGTGGAATATTCCACTGCCTGCTTTTTTTATGAGAAAACATACTTATCACGAGTTGAGGCTTAATAGTCAAAATTGAGGGTAAAAAGCGCGTAAAATCGTTTAATAGTCAAATTTGAGGATTTTTATCTATAAAATTTTATTCTAAAATACTCATCTATAAATAGTTTTCTGTTGTTTACGGATAACCCG
>JGI20163J15578_10000574_pt1 | contig 15178 bp, 12 predicted proteins | sample TergutCu122P1_FD_15578 | JGI IMG/M metagenome (IMG submission 15578)
TTTGCCTTCACCATATTTTTTCATCTTCTCATACTTCACTTTGTTCACCCCCACTAATTGGAAGTGTACTATCTTTTGCTTAGTTATGCAAGAAGTCTAATATGGATTGTAGCTAATCATGCCGCTTCATTCAGTAGCATGTCTCTCAAAAACTATTTCAAGTTTACATGTAATGATACTTAATTTTAATGCACTATAATCCATGTCAACTATAGGTGCGTTGAAATAATTTACAAATCTCTTCATTTGTTGATTTCCTTCAATCACATTAAAACAAAGTTGTTCATACAATAGTTTGATTTTGTCCAACACATAGGCAAGAAAATGAGCCGCAACGAAACCTACTCTCTTGTCTTCGTAAATGTATAAACGTTCTATCTGCACTTTTTTGTCGGAAAGTTTACTGCATATTATCCACCCTAAAGGTTCTTGCACATCTCTTTTCACAAGAACAAGTGAAGTTTGTTCGTCTAAACTTCCTTGCCAACTAATTTCATCTTCAATAAATGGAGATAAATAGTTTTTATCATGTTTTATACTCGTCTCTATTTTAAACATCATTTCTTTCAACCTATTATCGCATTCGAACCACCTCACTATACTGTACTTGCTGTTTTTCAGACTATGTGAGTTACGCGAAATAAATTTTCCTAAGCGTATATGTTCAAAATCTTTAGTTTTTATTTGGTAACTTTTTATTTTTGTGATTTTTGTTACATGACAAAATGGAAGCATGGACAAAAGTTTTAGATGCACATCACTCATGTTCTCATATATGACATATTTCCAGATCGCTTTTTTTGCTTCCGCAGTAATAACAGCAGATTTCAATGTAAATTCTAATAAATGAATAACGAATTCACACCTGCGGTAATCTTTACTAATGTATAAAAAATGGAGAAAAAAAACTTCTGTATTATGCGCGATGACCCCGTAACTCATACCAACATAATTATTAGCAACTTTCATTCCGATTACCACTCGTATATACTTTGTTTCGTCAAATAGAAATGCAGGGAGTGTATGATTGCCAAGTAATTCAGTTGACAATCTCTCTATATCATCTTTTTCAACGATTAGTTTAGGGCAAATCATAGGCACGCGCTTTCACACTCATTTCAAAATCCAGAGTCATTAGTTCTCCAACCTCTGCCGTTCCACCAACTCCGCAAACTTCCCGTTAAGTGCCATCAACTCCTCATAAGTCCCATCCTCCACAATGCTGCCCTTTTCCAGCATGATAATCCTGTCACACTGACGGATTGTTGACAGCCTGTGGGCTATTACAATACGCGTACACTTTAACCTGTCCAGCGAGTCGGAAACATGTTTTTGTGTGATGTTATCCAACGCAGATGTGGCCTCATCTAACAGCAGTATTTTTGGCTTTGGGGCAAGAGCGCGGGCAATAAGTATCCTCTGTTTTTGCCCACCGGAAACACCGCCGCCGCCATCGGAAACTAAAGTGTGCATTCCCATTGGCATTGCGCGTATATCGTCAGCTATCCCGGCCATTTCTGCCGCTTCCCAAGCTTCATCAATTGTTAGCCACGGTGCGGATATTGTAATGTTTTCATATATGGAACCGGTCATAAGCGTACCGTTTTGGATTACACATCCAATGGATTTACGCAATGATTTGAGGTCAATAGCTTTCATATCGTAAGCGTCATAATATACAGCACCTTTTAAAGGTTCTTCAAAGCCTAATAAAAGCCGTAATAGAGTAGATTTGCCGCAGCCGGAAGCACCTACTACAGCCACATATTGGCCGCGGTTAACTTTTAGCGATAAATTTTCAAGCACCAAGGGCATATCTTCGTTATAACGAAATGAGACATTGTCTACATTTATGGCCCCGGACAAGCGGTCCAGCATTTTTTTGCCTACGGAAGTTTCCGGTTGGGTATGCATAATAGGTTTTGCCATATCTAGCACAGGTTTAATGGAAGCAATTGTTGCTGAAATGTTAGACAGGTTCATAATGGCACCGGAAGCCAAACCAAAGGCAACGCTAAAAGCCATATACTCTGCAACCGACATGTTGGATGAAGCTGCTATGGCAAATAAAATTACACCCCCTACCATAGATACTGTTGCAATTAGGACAGGTGCGATTCTTATAAAAATAGGGGGTGTATAAATCAGAGAGGCATTTTCGGAGTATTTCTTCGCCCATTTAGAGAATGCGCGGCGTTCACTTCCTGATAATTTGATTTTTTGCACACCGGAAATTAGCGAGAATACCAAACCGTTTAGTTTCGCGCCGCCTTCCATTTGCTTTTTGGAAACACCAATGGATATTAGTGAATTAATAATTGTTAATGCAATGTTTACCGCTATTATCAATAAAGCAGGTGCTGCCAATACCGGTGTAATTACAGCTATTTGCCCAATGTAAATAAAGGAAAATAACCCGGCAAGCCCTGCACCAAAAATAACATGTATCAAAATACCGCATAACGAAGCTAAGCTAAATGTACGCTGAGCAATTTCACCGGATGTATATTCTTTAAAAAAGCCGGGGGGCAGCGAAAGCAGCCTGCCCATTGTAGCCGCTTGCACAGCCATTTCGGTTTTTGTATTAATTCTTGCATAAATAATATTTTGGGTTACTTTAATTAACATGGTGGATATAGTAACGCCAACAAGTAAAAAGGAAATAGCAATAAGCTGCGTAATTTCTCCGGACGGGATAATATGACCAAAAAGCTGTTGGTTAGCATAAGGAATAATTAAGGCCAATAAGGTAGTGGCAAGCACTGCCGATACAATTATTACATAATCCGAAACTGCCAAAACCCGTACCATATATAAAAGCAAATCGGAAATACTAATTTTCCGCATTGGGAGCGGATTGTAAAAACAAAAAGCGTCTATTTTGATTTTTTTTGCAATTTCGCTGTTTACTTTAACGCGTTTATTTTGCTCATGATCAAAATATGTGTAACCTGACGATTTACCGGGCAGCAGGGCAATAACCTGACCTGTTTCTGTTTGCCCCAACAGGGGGCCTATGCCGTCTTTATACCAATTTCCCGTTAATTCCACCATTCGGCGCATAATGCCTGCCGGGTGAAGAAAAAATTCTAGTTGGTCATCTACAGACTCTATGCTGCTTGGCAATTCTACAGGTACAATGTGATAAAATTTCAATATTTCTTCTATAGCGTTTTTGGCTGCGTCTCTGTCTGATAAAAAGGTTTCTGCCTGACGTTTATGCCCCATTACCACAGATGCCAAATGGACGAAACTTTCTTCAAAAGCATCCTGGTCACTTTTGATTCTGGCAGTTATTTGATCAGTGTATAAGCCCATACGTTCTACCTCTATTCCGTGGTTACAAGCCTGGTATAAAAACCGCCTTTTTCCATTAGTTCATCATGAGTCCCGCGCTCTACCACAAGGCCTTTGTCCAGCACAATAATTTCGTCGCAATCCCGGATGGTGGAGAGCCTGTGAGCAATAATTATGCAAGTGATACCCCTGTTGCGGATAGCGTTGGCTACATCAAATTCTGTTTTAGCGTCCAGGGCACTGGTTGCTTCATCCATAATTAGTATAGCAGGGTCACTGGCCAAAGCCCTGGCTATTTCCAGTCTTTGACGCTGCCCGCCGGAAAAATTTTTCCCGCCTTCGGCCATCATATGCTTGTATCCGTCCGGGCGTTGAAGAATATCATGATGGATACCGGCGTCACGGCAAGCTAAAATAGCTTCAAAATCTTCGATAGAATTATCCCAAAGCTTTACATTGTCAGATATAGAATCTTCGAATATGGTAATGTCCTGATCAACAACCGCAACGGAACTTGTAAACATATTGCGGTTTATTTGTGTTATTGTCATACCGTCAAAAAGGATTTCACCTGCCCAAGGGCTGTATAACCCGGAAATCAATTTTGTTAAAGTGGATTTTCCGCAGCCGCTTGAGCCCACAAAGGCAACGGATGACCCTGCCTTTACTGTCATATTAAAATCGTTGATTAGCGGGTTTATAAGCTTGTTGTACCCAAAAGAAACGCCTTTAATTTCAATGTTTCCGGAAAGTTTGTCATATTCGTCTGTATCCTCGGCAATCTCGGTTTTCGCCCCATCCGGGCTGCACTTAAATACATCCTCAACCCGCTCCATTGTAACCCGCATTTCCTGAATGCATTGGGAGGCGTCTATAAAAGATGCCACCGGGGCACTGAAAGCCATTAAGAAACCTTGGAAAGCTAAAAGCATACCGGGTGTAAATTCCCCCATCAAAATCAAGTAGGCACCGGTTATTAAAATAGCAACTTGGGTAACAGAAGATACAAACTCCGGTATTGCCCCCAAATATGTGTTGGTTTTGATAAATTCGACTTTAGACCTGTTTACAGCCGCCCTAATACCTGCCCACTGCTCGAAAAATCCATTTTCGGCACCGGAAGATTTTATTGTTTCAATCATTTTTATGCCGCCCAAAGTAAGGCCGCTAAGCCTGCCTTCGTCCCGCATTTGGGTACGTGTAATATTAATGCGCCTTTTTGAAATTATTCTTGCCATTATCATATTTACGACTACAGCAAAAAGCCCTATGGCTGTCAGCACTAAACTAAAACGTACCATTATAACAAAATATAGAATGGTTAGTATAAAATTAAGGAACAGTGGTGCCAATTTAGAAATTAAGGTTTCTGCAATTGCTTCATTATATTTCAGTCTCCCTGTAATGTCCCCTGCCATGCGTTGGGAAAAGAAGCTTACAGGTAACCGCAGAATGTGCCATAAAAATGTGGCATTTGCCACTATAGCCAGCTTCCCTCGTATTTTTAACAGATATAAAGCATTAATTATGGAAACAATAAAAAAAGCCCCTGCAAGGCCCAACATCCCTAAAATTATAGGCGTAAACCAATCGGGATTATATCCTGTCAAAACTCTGTCAAGAAATACCCTGGACATCACCGGATTGATAATACCGATTAGTGATGTAAGAAGCATCGTAAATACTACAAAGATAATTGGTGTGGCAGTACCTTTTAATCGTTCGCGCGCAAACTTCATTACACTTTGCGGACGGCCTTCGGGTTTAAATTCATCCCCCGGCTCAAAGGTCATATAAACTCCGGTAAAAGACCTGTTAAATACCTCCATAGGCACTTTAGTTTCGCCGCTTGCCGGGTCATTTATATAGGCGTACTTATTACAAAAACCGGTAAGTACTACAAAATGGTTAAAATTCCAATGGATAATGCAAGGAAATGTGGCTTTTTGAACACTTGCCACTTCACCTTTGAAGCCTTTGGCAGTAAGACCGTAATTTCTTGCTGCCATTAACATATACTTAGCGGTAGAACCATCGCGGCTTACAGCACAGTCTTCACGGACTTTTTCTAAAGGAATCCATTTTTTATAGTAAGCTAAAACCATTGCAAGGGATGCCGCGCCGCATTCCAGCATCTCCATTTGCATAATTACAGGAACCTTTACACGCTTTTTTGCCTTTTTCTCCGGCAGTTTTATCATTTCACGTCACCTGCCAATCAGAAACTCAATAGGCCTGATACCTTCGGGCAATTCGTAGGTTATACCCCATATAAAGGCGGCAATAAGCATTATGGCAATCGCGCTTAGTATAATCCATATGCTGGGGTTTGAAACCTTAATGTAATCATTCAGTTTCTCGGGCGAGGACATTTTCTCCAGGCTATCTTTACGAAAAATATTTTTCTGTTCGTTCATGTACTCTACCTCCTAAGCAGATTCGCCGGATTTAACAAACTTTTCTACAAGCAGGATGTTTTGGCCGTTTTCATACCGGTACACCTGGTTATCGGTAAGCTTTTTTGAAAGGGCAATACCTAAGCCGCCTATCTCTCGCTCTGAAATATGCTTTGTCAGGTCTGCCGGTTTGCGTTCCAGTGGATTATATGGTTTACCTGCGTCACGAAATTCCATTGTAACCTTGTCTTGTTCGGGATATACACAAATTCTCAAAATAAATGTGCCCGGGTCATCATCGTATGCATAGCTGAAAATATTAAAAGCCAGTTCTTCCCCCACAAGTGTAAGCTGCTGAGAAATACGCGGATTACCTATATCTTTTACACACAGTTCCACAAATTCCATAACCCTATCCATGTTATTTGTTTTTGTCAGAACTTCCATTGCGTATTTGGACATTTCCATTTCAAATTTATACATATACAAGCCCCCTGTACTATGATGTTGTAAATTCAATAAAATCTGATAACCCGCACATGTCAAGTACTTCTACCACATCGTCACATACATCTTCCATAATGATAGACATACCCGGGGCGATTTTTTGCTGGGCAAATATAATGGCACGTATCCCCGCGCTGGAAAGATACGTCAAAGCCTTGCATTCGAATAAAATCGTTGAAATATCTTTCCCTTTTAGCTGTGTAAGGGCTTCTGTCAGTATAGGTGCCCGCGCAAAATCTAACTTGCCCTCAAGAGTTATTCTGGTTTCTTTTCCTTCTTTAACAGCAAATCCCATAGTTTTCACTCTTTCTATTATCAATAATTTACTTTACCGAAAGCATCAACATGGCAATGTCGTCAAACTGCGGTACTCCGGCAGCAAAATTGTCTACGTCAGACTTAATGTAGTCCAGAATATCCTTGGTAACCAGATCCGGTATATTATCTATTGCAGTAATCAAGCGTTCTTGTCCATATAGTTCTCCTGCAACGTTATGTGCCTCTGTTACACCGTCTGTATATAAATATAGTGTATCTCCGCAATTTAATTGAATTTCCGCTTGCCTGTACTGCACACCGTTTATCATTGCAAGTACAATGCTTTTTTGTACTTGAAAATATTCACAGGAACCGTTTGCTTTCTTTATAAGCGGTGGATTGTGCCCTGCGTTAACATATGTTAGTTTGCCGGAGCTAATTTCAAAAACCCCTATCCATGCCGTTACAAACATTGCGTTTTCATTGCCTTCACAAAGTTGATTATTGACATTTGTAAAGACTACCTTAGGTTCTTCACCGCTTCTGGCACGGTTGTTTATCAATGTTTTGGCAATAACCATAAACAAAGCGGCAGATATGCCCTTCCCGGAAACATCTCCAATTGCTATACATAAGTGGTCATCGTCAATTAAGAAAAAGTCATAAAAGTCCCCGCCAACTTCTTTAGCGGGCTGCATAATGGCGAATACTTCAAATTCATCCCGTCCCGGAAAGGCAGGAAATATTTTGGGCAGCATGTCGGCCTGAATTTGACTGGCGACATTAAGCTCTGTCGCAATGCGCTCATTTTCAGACATTACAGCGGTAAGGTGCCGAATATAATCATCTATATCGTGTGTCATTTTTTTGAACGCTTGAGCCAGAATTCCTGCTTCACTCAAACTGTTTTCTTTACCGGTTATAAGTCTTTCGCATTCGGCAATAATGGACGAACTGTCTTTTTTTTCTTGACCGTCACCCACAAAACTTTTTGCGATATTTGTTATGGCTTCTACCGGAACTGTAATATTTTTTTCGCAATACCACAGGAAAACAACAGCAATCATGTAGAAGCCAAGCAGATTAACAGCGATGTACATGTATATCCGCATCCACATAGCAACAGGGTCTGTTATGGCATATGTCAGTTCCACAACAGCAAAAACGCCTATCAAAACCCCCGAAATTATGCCTGATACTAAAAAAACCAACACCAGACGCTCATTCATAGAAAGGCTTAGCCGGTTGGCTTTTAAGTTTTTCATATTAATAATAATAAGCATCGGTATGCCCAGAACAATACAGAACACAAAGTTATTTAGAAGCAGCATTAGAGTTGCTGTTGAAATAAGGGAACTGATACTTATGCTTTGCTTTATAGAGCCCAGGAAAGCAGAAGTAATTATTGCATTTATTATGACTATAAGAATGTAACGAAGTACATATTTTGATTTATTAAGCCTGACAGGATGCGAAGGCCTGTTTCTTAGTTCATCCACAGTCCGCCACATAAGATAAGGTAAAAGGCCGTATATAAACTGGGCAACGAAACCTAACACACTTATCAGCAAGCTGTATCCAGATACTATATCTGCAATAAAGTTGCCTATTGCGCAGCCTAAAACCGCAAAGGGCCCAAACATTAGTCCCAAAACAGGCGGTAAAGCACTTGGGCGTATACCCATTACCGACAGTATATTAAAAAATTGCCTGAATAGCAGTGTTATAACAAAGAATAATATTGCCGAAAGCAAAGTTGTTTGGATTTTTTTGCGCAATATAATTTTTTCTGGTAATGTCATTAGGACAGCGGCTCCTATCTTTTACAATTGCATATGCGGCATTTTTTCAATAACATCAAACCCAACAGATACCTCTGACACATTACCAAACATATTTATTGCTATAACAGCGTTTTGTCTATTTTTGTTTATTTTCAAAATCTTGCTTTCATGCCCGGCTAACGGCCCGGAATGAACCCGTATGGAATCACCGTCTTTAAACCCTGTTGAAATATCTATACGGCGTTCTTTCCCAAACAGCCTGCTTAATTCGGACTGTTCTTCTTTATTCATAGCAATATTATTGTAATTCTGTTTGTCCCCATTTGTAAGAAACCTGTAAATATCATCATATCTGCGCAATATAGGAAACATATACGCAGCAAAATTTGGTGCCGGTAGTTTAGATTCTAAAAACATATACCCGGGGAAACAATTTTTACTAAAAAGGGTTTTTTTACCTTGCCGCCTGAAAACGAAAATCTTTTCCAATATAAATGATGTTGCCAATTGGCTGTTAAGCTCATTATTTAGTATTTTAACCAACCGTTCTTCAAGTCCTGTCCTTACAAATAAGACATACCAATACAATCCAACGCTTTCCATAGACGCACCTCATTTGGGCCGACTGTAAAAACAACCGGGTCTTGTTCTATGCAATACCGATGTTATGATCTTCACTGCGTTCTTTGGCAAGCTCTGCTTTCCAAAGGGCTAATGAGTACTTGTATGGTTATTATGGGACCCCTTTTATAAATATGCAACGACTAAATTTTTCACAAACACGCGATTTTATGCGGGCAAATATTGGCGTCATTACACCATCATAAATGTTGTGTTTTTGCCGCAACAATACAGTTGGTCACGGATATGTAATGTATGAAAATTCGGAAAAAAGGTAAGTTTCACCATTTTTCAGCAAAACATTTTCACAGACATACAAATAGTGTATAATTTGCTTGTGCAAAATGAGTTGTGCGTGAAAAAATTAGGAGGTGACATGGAATGGAAAATGAAGTTACAATGACGTTAGGAGAAAGAATTAGAAAAATCAGAACATTAAAGGAATTTTCGCTGGAGTATGTATCGCATATTACAGGATACAGTATCCCAACACTCAGCCGTGTGGAGCGGGGGGAAACGGACTGTAACGAAACTATGCTGAACGCAATAAAAAAAGCTTTGGGTATAGGAGACGCTCCGTTAACTAGAGAGGAACTCCTTGCTTTTAGCTTTCGTCTTCAAAGGTGGTACGAGTCAATCAAAGCCAAGAATTTGGATGAAGCGAATGTAATAAAGAAAGAAGTGTCAGTTATACTTCATCTGCCATATGAACATGAAAAAATAACTAGATACCGGATATTTGAAGCAAATTTGTATATGGCAGAAAGAAACCTTACCGACGCTGAAGAATGCCTTAATATGTCGCGTGAGTTTTTAGATGAAACAAATCTTGCGAATATGTACTACTATTATTTTTCCATAGGTTCATTACATTTCCGCCGGGGTCTTAAAAAAGAAGCGTTATGCTTCTATCTGAAGGCATATGATTTAAGAGAGAATGCTTATAATCAAGAAGATGGGATTTATTACAACATAGCTGCTTGCTATTCAAATCTATGCCTGCCATTTCATACGATAAAATTTGCACAGGAATTCCGCGCAAACCACAAAGGCGATATATTGAAAGATTTGGAGTTGTATTTTGGCAATCTTCTTGCTGCTAACTATATAGAAATAGGCGAGGTGCATATCGCAAAAAGATTGTTGGACAAATCTTTAATACAAGCAAAAAGTGACAACAATGATGTATATGTCGGAATAATTACTCATAATTATGGCTGCCTGCACAAGGAAAAGAAGGAATGGATAGAAGCGATACGCTACTTTAACCGGGCATTTGAGCTCTTTCAGGACGACAAAGATTTCTATTTAGAAAATCTATACCAGAAGATACATTGTCTTATTTTAGGAGGAAAGCGTGTACAAGCAAAATTTCCCGGGTTGAGTGATCTGCTAGATGAAGGAATGACCTTATCCGATAGTAAAAAATATTCCATTTTGTTTGAATCCTTGGGCCATTCTTTAACTCTTGGCGAAAAAGAATCACTTGAATATATAGAGACTGTGACAATTCCTTACTTGGTGGAAGAGTACCAACATTTTAAGGCATTGGAGTATTGCAAGCTGCTTAAACAGCACTATATAAAAACAAGAAAGGTTTCAAAATCTTTTGAAATATCAGAAATTGAAAACCGTATTCTTAGAAAAATAATACGTGGGGAGGTGAACCTGCAATGAGAAAAAAAGTAATAAGTATGTTAATGATCCTTGTGTTAGTATTGGGCTTCAGCGTGGTTACTTACGCCGTTATTGATGGCAAGGATCCTCTTCCGGAAACACCAATTATATTAGTATGTGAACTGCCGTAAAGTTGTAAAAGCAATGAAAAGTCCGCTTTGGTCTAACACTAAGGCGGGCTTTTTGGAATTTACCTATTCACTTTCCCACCGTGCATACATGCCACAAGGAAGAACAACACCGCTTTTGGCACCCAGGCCAATTTCGCCCACAGTAACTTTTCCGCCAAACTTTTTTGTGGCAATAGAAAGGATGTTGCCGTATACCGTAGGGGAAAACCCTGCTGTGTACGCGTTTATAAGCATGAACTTGGGGTTTTGCGATAAAATGCGGGTGCAGGCTTCGGCCAGTTCAAAAAGGCGTTCTTCCAGCTTCCACATTTCGCCGCCGGGGCCCCGCCCAAATACCGGCGGGTCCATAATTATGCCGTCATAAAGGCTGCCTCGCCGCCCTTCGCGCAGCACAAATTTTAGGGCATCGTCTTCCATTATGCGGTGGTGTACGCCGTCAAGCCCGGATAGTGCGATGTTATCTTTTGCCCATCTGTTCATGCCTTTTGCGGCATCTATGTGGGTAACGCTTGCCCCGGCGTTTAAGCAGGCTAAAGTTGCGCCGCCGGTGTAGGCAAACAAGTTTAGCACTTTGGGCCGGTTTGCAGGGTTTTGCAGCTTTTCCCTCAGCCATTGCCAGTTTACGGCTTGCTCCGGGAACAGTCCCATGTGTTTAAACCCTGTTGGGCGAATATGAAATTTTAGTCCTTTATATCCAATTTGCCATTGATCCGGTACGTTTTTACCAAGTATTTCCCAGTGACCGCCGCCGGATTTACTGCGGTGGTAGTACATATCCGGGCTGTTCCAGTCCGCTTTGGGGCTGCGTGGCCAAAACGCCTGCGGGTCCGGCCTTACAACGGTTACGCCGCCCCATTTTTCTAGTTTTTCGCCGTTGCCCGCGTCTAAAAGTATATAGTCGCGCCAGCCTTCTGCCAAATGTATCATATTTTTACCGCCTCTACGCTTTTATCAAGTATAACCGGTGCAACGCCCGTGTGCATATCAAGTACATCAGTCTGCTGCCAAGTTCGCCCTCAAAACCGGGGGAACCGTAGCCGGGGCAGATGACCACATCAAATTCCAGTCCTTTTGCGAAAGGTACTGCCATGACCATTACACCGGGCGCAAATTCGTTGTTTTCGTCGGCAATAAGCTGTAATTTACGGCTGCTTTTCGGGTAGGCCTTATTTAGCTGTCCGTGGAATTTTACGGCCTCACCGGCAGTAGGCAACAGTATTCCCACTGTGTTGTAGCTATCCGGCAGTTGCTGTAAAATTTCTAATACAGCAGATACGGGGTTTGTGGCCTCTATTACCTGTGGCCGGTCCCCGTGGCGGGTGTAGGACGCATTGTGGTTGGGGGTTTGTAAAAATTGCGCGGCAAAAGCGTTTATCTCGTAGGTAGAGCGATAACTTTTTAGCAGCGGAATGTCTTGCGCCGTTGGATAAAGTGCTTTTAGCTCGTCTATGCTGTCCAGGTTTATCCCTTTGTACAGGGCCTGGTTTGCGTCTGCAAGTATGGTGAAATTGCTGGAGACGTACAGTTTGTTTAGGATCCGGTGGTGTACATGGCTTAGATCTTGCGCTTCGTCCAGTAAAATATGCCTTACGGTTTTATCTTGAGCTACTTGGCCGGTTAAAATGTCGATGTAAAACATTATCAGTGCGTCTTCGTAGTAGATTTTTTCCATTTCAATGGCTTGCCTGGCTAAATTGTGGGGCAGGCCTGTTTTGTAGGCGTAACTTTTCAAAAACCGCCCGTATAGCCGTGAGGACGTGGGACGAAGCCGGTTTCTTAAGTCCCGGATTACAGTGTTTTTTTCTTCGTCAAATTTTACACGAATTTCATGGTCGCTAAAGTTTTCGTCATGGATACTGTTGAACAACTCTGTTATTTCCCTATGCTTGACTTGGAAATAATCGGCGTAAGTACGCTCTACATAGGACATGACACGGTCTGTTTTGCTTTTTAAAGTGCTGCTGGCGGTGCGGTCTTCGTAAAGTTCCTCCAGCCGCTTGCTGCTGCAAAGCTTATCGTTGTTAAACATCACATCTTCAAAGGATGGGGTGTAGTTTGCCACGTAGCTTTCCAACTCGTCCAGGAAAGCGGGGGTGTATTTATGTGTAAGCCACATGTTGCGGGCATCGTTTTGCGGGTGGGCAACCATATAATCTATCTGCTGATAAAGCCCGTGGAATGGGCGGCGGTCTTTAGCCAAGCCCTTTATCAGTTCCGGAAAGTCTAGGTTTTGTACGTCTTCTTCGCCAAGTTCCGGTATTATTCCCGCGATGTATGAGGCAAAAATAGGGCTGGGCGAGAAAATCCGTACCTTTGCGGACGTTAAGCTGTTTCTGTCGCGGTACAACAAGTAAGCCAAACGATGCAGGCCTACAGATGTTTTGCCGCTGCCCGCCGGCCCGTGAACAAGTACATTGTGTGCTGTGGCACGTATGGCCTTGTTTTGCTCTGTTTGTATTGTATTTATGATGATTTTTATACTTGCATCGGCAGACTTTGAAAGCTCGCGCCGTAAAATTTCGTCATCTATGGCAAGATCGTTATCGAAAAGGTACAGCAATTCGCCCTTTTCAATTTGGTATTGCCGCTTTAAGGCTATTTCCCCTTCGATGGTGGCCCCTGTGCCGGGTACAACAAAATGGGCACTGCCAACGCCGTAATCGTAATACAAGGAAGAAATGGGCGCGCGCCAGTCGTAAACATGGTAGGTTTGTGTACTTTCGTCAAAAAGTGAATACCTGCCAATATATATTTCCTCTGTATTGCTGTATCCTTTTTCGGTAAAATCTATACGGGCAAAGTAGGGCTCGTTCAGCATTTTTTTAAGTTTTAGCAGCTGTTTGCTGGTTTCGGAATATTGCCGCTGGTGGGTAGACACCTCTTCTGCGAACAGATACAAATCTGCCACGTCGTCAAAATCTCTTATAACCATTCGCGCCTCGCGCCACATTTCTTTGCGGGCATCCAGCACTTCTGTGCGTTTTTTTGTTAATTCTTCGCCAAGTTCGCCTACCTGAGAAATTATAGTTTCCTTAACTGTTGCCAGTTTATTAATTTCGGATTGTTCAAACATCGGACATTCTCCTAGCATTTTGTCTTTCTACACTATAGATACATAGTTATACCATATTTTTGCTACAAACGCACTTTAAATTTCAACTGGTAAGAAAATCTGACCAGTTGAAGCGGATAGTAGCATTACATATATTTCTGTGATAATATGAAGGCATGAACACAATTTATTTACAAACGGAGCGTTTAAATGTCTTGGTTGGTTAAAAAACCCGAGTTTTACAAAACATTGCTGATGCTGGCCATACCAATGGCATTGCAAAACTTGCTGTCTATAAGTGTAGGCCTTGCGGACGGCATAATGGTAGGGCAGTTGGGCGAACGGGCCGTGGCCGGTGTAATGGTGGCAAACCAAGTTCAACACATTTTGTCTTTTTTGGTTATGGGTATTTCCGCTACCCTTGTGGTAATTGCGGCCCAATACTGGGGCAAGGGCGATAAGGACAGTGTAAAAGCCGTTGTGGCAATTGGGCTTAAAGTGGCATTGGGCGTAAGCCTTTTTATCAGTGTAGTTGTTCTTATTTTCCCTGCTCAGGTGCTGCGCATTATTACCAACGATTACGGGGTAATTGAAGAAGGTGTGAGATACATACGTATTTTAGCCTTTTCCTATGTGTTTTTTTGTATTACCCAAACCTTAATGGGTGCCATGCGCTGTGTGGAAATTGTAAAAATAGGTATAGCCGTTTCTTTGTCAACCTTAGTAATCTCTGTAGTTGGCAACTACTTGCTTATCTTTGGTAATTTTGGCTTCCCACAGCTTGGCATACAGGGGGCGGCTGTTGCTACTTTAACCGCCCGTGTAATGGAAGCGGTTATAATGGTTGTGTATGTCCGCTTTATTGATAAACGCCTAAAAATCCGCTTTTTAGAATTGTTCAGAACAAACAAGCAGTTACTGGCAGATTTTTTCCGTTACGGCTTACCTGTAATGGGCGGCGATATTTCCTGGGGCACAATTGGCATAATAAAAGTATCTATTTTGGGCCGCTTGGGCGAGTCTGTAATGGCCGCCAACAATATTTCCGTAATACTGTACTCTGTAATAACCGTAATGGTGTGGAGCACATCCGGCGCAAGCAGCGTAATAATTGGTAAAACAGTCGGCAGTAAGGATTATGATAAGGTAAAACAATACGCCAGAACCATGCAATTTTTATTTGCCTGCCTGGGAATAATAGCCGGGGTTACACTTTTCGCGTCCAGGGACTTATTTATTTCGTTTTTCAATTTTAGCCCGGAAACACAGATTTATGCCCGCCAATTTATGACAATACTAAGCTTGTCTGTTGTGTTTACTTCCTACCACGCGCCTTGTTTTACGGGTATAATCCGGGCCGGGGGCGATACTAAATTTGTGTTTATTGTAGACACTATTGTCAGTTGGTGCCTGGTGCTTCCCATGGCGTTTTTGGCGGCATTTGTGTTTAACGCG
>JGI20163J15578_10000576_pt1 | contig 15158 bp, 13 predicted proteins | sample TergutCu122P1_FD_15578 | JGI IMG/M metagenome (IMG submission 15578)
ATGCCTATACTTTCCCCGGAATAAACAAAATTCTACAGGCCGCCGGCCGCGTCATACGCACCGAAACCGATTCGGGCATCGTTTTGTTGATTGACAGCCGCTATGCCCAGCAGAAATATAAGGCTTTGCTGCCCGCCCACTGGACAGATTTGCACCAAATTCAAAGCATTGAAGAATTGCCAAGAACCCCTTAATATTGCCTTGGAAAGCACGTTGCACTTGAGATGGCTGTGCCAGAATGTCGCATACACACCAAAAATTTATGGGAATTAAAAAGCACAACACCTCCAAGGGTCGTGACCTCAAAGAGCCGTTGTCAAGAGGGGTTTTGAGAAAAATAAAAAAAGTCGATAATTCGTAATTGCTTCACAGCTACGGTTATCGACTTTACCATTATTTATTTACCAAGTTTCATAGGATTCAAAGCACCATTATTCATGCCTAAAATTTCATCTGCAATGGAAGATACCTTTTTTGAATGAGTAACGATAATAACGCATTTCCCCTCATCATGTGCTAGAGAAGTCAATATATTCAACACATCTTTTTCTGTGTCCCTATCAAGATTGCCTGTTGGCTCATCAGCAATGACAATATCGGGGTTATGCGCCAATGCTCGTGCGATGCCCACACGTTGTTGCTCTCCGCCGGATAACTTCAAAGTTTTACGGTCTGCCGTTTCTTTATCAATACCCACTTTTTCAAGCAACGCATAAGCATAAGCCTTTTTGTCTTTTTCACTACTACCGCTGATTTGCATGGACAATACAATATTTTTAACCGCAGTAGCGTTAGTAAGAAGGTTATAGGATTGAAACACAACGCCTATTCCCTCTGCTCTATATTTATCTCTGTCAAGGCTTTTCAAGTCGGTTTCGCCGTGAAATATTGCGCCGCCTGTGCAAACATCAAGCCCTGCAATAAGCGATAGTAATGTTGATTTGCCGGAGCCGGATTTGCCTACAATGGCATAAACTTTCCCGGCCTCAAATGTTGCGCTTACCCCTTTAAGAACATCTTTTTTAGTGCCATCATATTTATAGCTCACATTTTTTAAGGTTAGTACACTCATTTTATTCCTCCTGTCGGTATTTAACCGTGCAAAATACGCACGGTCAACAGCGTTCGCTACGCTCACTTAATTCCTTTCCATAAGTATTTTGATAGGCTCATACTTCGTTATTCTACTGATAGCCGCTACTGCCGCCACAGAAGCAAGAAGGAAAGATATAAGCATAAGTTGAAGTATGGTATCAGTTTCAAGTAATACATTTATTTCGGTAATCGGCTCATCATTGACTACTCTTGAAAGTCCGGCTATTTGCTGACCGACAAATAAGTTGTCTTGTATGTTTTGCACGTTTTCTGCTTGTTGGGCTAACAACTCGGTTGATATTGGCTGTGCAACAAGTGAACCTACAAATATTCCAAGCACTAAACAAAACGCAGTAATAATAATCATTTCAAACCATAAGCCCAATGCTACTTTTGCTTTTTTCATTCCCATAGCACGGAGTACGCCTATTTCGTATTTTCGCTCTCTTATGGCGATTGACGATAAAAGCATGAGTATTATTGCGCCCAATATCAATACGACAATCATAAAAGTCATTACTATTCCACGCATACCTTCAACCGGGCCAACAATGGCGTTAAAAAGATGTTCATCGGTGATAACGTCAAAGATTGGATGCAATCCCTTATCACGTAGTTCCTGCTCGAAAGCCTCTAAATAAGATGGGTGTCTAAGGTAGTATCTTGCGATTACCTGAGCACCCGGCATCGTTTCGGCAACAGTCAGCACTTCGTTTTGGCGAATCATTACTGTACTACCCCACGCATCAACGCTTTCTGCCGCACAAAAGTAAATGCCTGTTACCACAAGACTATAAACAGTTGGAGTGAACCCCAATGCAGCGGCCGGCTCCAGAACAGTCCCATATAACTGTATGGTATCGCCCACAGATATACCATTTAATTCGGCAAGTTCTTCACTGATTATAGCTTCATTAACACGCACTGGCATTACGCCGTCAACTAAAACTCTATGCCCATTCGCAAAATCGTCCCAGTTGTTACCGTGCATTTGCATGGTTGGAGCAATTACAAAACCGTGTCCTGCTACTAAATCCCCGGTCTGGCCTATTGCAGTCACCGTTTCGCTGTAAACCATAACGCTGTTCATAATCACGCTGCGTTGTAATAGGTCGGATTCCGCAAATGCGATATATTGCTCGTTTGTAATCGTGATTCCCATCGAGGCTTCTCCTCGTTGGCGCATATCAACAAATGTTTGCACATTGCGCTCAATGGTTACTTCTATTCCGAATTGACCTCTATATTCATCAATGATTCTGTCGGACGTATTAACAATCATCAATGTTACAACTGTTGCGGCTATTATGGCGAAAATAATCGCCGCCATTAAAATGTTTCTGCCTTTGTTCCGCACCATATTTTCAAGTGCGTTTTGAAAAATGTACATTTGGTTTCCTCCCTGGTTGCATGGGCGACCAGCCTCGAATTTCACTACGATAATATAATAGCAAGTCAATCTTACACTAAACTTACAAAGGCAAGTCTATCCAAAAACAAACGCCATCGTCTGTATTTTCAAGAGAAAAATCAAAGCCCATACAGTTCAATGTTTTCTTTACAATGGCAAGTCCAAGTCCATTGCGCCCGACCTCACTACTCCGTGCTTTATCCTCACGATAAAACGGCTCAAACGCATTTGACAAGGTATCTGCTTCAATTTCCACACCTTTATTCAATATAAATAGTCGAACCGCCGCACCCATATCTTCATGCCATATAAATATCTCGCCCTGCTCCGGCGTGTTTTGTACCGCATTAAGAAATACGTTTGAAAAAACACGTTTGAGCATAACACAGTCTGCCATACAAACTATGGTTTCAGGAACATTAACATTTATGCGTTGTTCCTTTGCTTCCGTTAAAGTTTGATGTGAAGCAACAACCGATTTTATTACTGCATTAATTTCAATCATTTCATTGTTAGGAGTAATTGTGCCATCGGTTAAACGGACAATTTCCAATATCTCTGAAATCATTTTGCTCTGAGTTTTCATCTTTTTAATACATTCCAATAGATATTTAGGGTGGTCTTTGTAATCACCGATATTGTCGAACATTCCTTGTAAAAGAATTAAAGTTGAAGCGATTGGCGTTTTCAATTCATGCGAAGCCGCCGAGAAGAAATATCTTTGGCTCAGTTCCATTTCACGTACTCGTTGTATTTCCGATTTTAGTTTTTCATACATTACATAAACATCATCGGCAAGCTGTCCAATTTCATCATTACGAGCAACAGGCGCAGCGGCAAATTCAAGTTCAGACATACGCTTAGTATTCTGTGCCAAAATTTTTATTGGTTTTGTTATAAGGTGAGCGAAAACAGAAGCGGCAATTCCCCCTATTAAAAATAATAATAGCAGGGCTATAATTGTGTTTTGTATAAACTCCCTATGAACAGTATCATTGGCAACTATGCCGGACACAAATAGCGAAATATTACCCACTTGTGTCGTTGTCATTTGAGAACCGTCGTCACTGTAGGGTCTAAAAAAGAACACATTATCTCTACCTATTGTAAATGCGGTATCATTGCCGGATATAATTGCACCGGGGGTTTTGAAAATAATCTCTCCGCTATCGTTTGTTGCATAAAATTCAAAAGCTGCGTTTATTCCATGAAAATCTTGCAAAATAATTATTGCTTCTTCATCAGACTTTCCGACAAGTTGTTCATTTAGCGGTGAAAAAATATGCGAAAGTTGCTCGTATTCCATGCTTCGGAGTGCTTCGGAAATTTGGGTCGATAAAAACAATGCCGCAACAACTACCACAGCAAATAAAATTACAAGCGTGTATGATAAAACTTTTGCATATATACCAAATAACCCTCTACGCTTCATGGTCTGCATCCTCCAAGCAATAACCAACGCCTTTTATGGTTTTTATTATATTTACGGGGAGTTTATCCCTTAACCGTTTGATATTTACATGGACAGTACCTTCGCCGCCATCAAAATCGTAACCCCATATTTTTGTGAGTAGGCTTTCATGTGATATAACTTTGCTTTTATTCTGAAACAGTAAAAATAATATCTCAAATTCTTTCGCCGTTAATCCAATATTTACTCCGTCATATTCAGCTTTATATGCTTCGGGGTATAAGGTTAGTTTTCCAAAATGGATTTCTTTCTTTAATACACCACTTCGCCGCAACAAGGCTTCAACTCGTTTTATTAAAACTTCAATCGTGAATGGTTTTGTTACATAATCATCAGCTTCATTTGTGAACGCTTTTATTTCGTTTGTATCATCATCAAGTGCGGTCATCATAAGAACAGGCGTATCATGTAATTTACGCAATGCTTTCAAAAGTTCATGTCCATTTATGCCGGGTAGCATAATATCTAAAATAATAAGATGATACGAATTATCATAGAATTTTTCCAATGCGTTATTTCCATCGGCGCAAGTATCAACACTATACCCTGCGTTTACAAGGTACGCCGCTACTGTTTCACAGATGTGTTTGTCATCTTCAACCACCAGTATTTTTATATCCATTGAAAACTCACCTCAAAAAGATAATATCAAGTCAATCTTACACTAACCTTACAAACACTATAATCGTTACACATAAAAAATGCTTGCAAAGTCAAATGTAACTTGGCAAGCATTTTTACTTTACACCCATTCATCGTTTACATTTTGAGAATGATAATCTTCGCTCGAAAGCAGTATTCCCTCTCGTATGCCAATAACCTCATCTGCAATGGCCGTAACATTTTCTGAATGGGTAACGATAATCACGCATTTATTTTCCTCGTGCGCCAATCGTGTGAGTATATCTAGCACGGCATCTTCAGTTTCGGCATCAAGGTTGCCTGTTGGTTCATCTGCAATAATTACATCCAGGTCATGGGATAACGCACGAGCAATACCCACGCGCTGTTGCTCGCCGCCGGACAAGCGCAAAATTTTACGGTCTGCGGTTTCACGGTCAATGCCGACCTTTTCCAATAGTGCATATGCGGCTTTTTTCTTGGCTTGCTTATCCAAACTATTTTCGCTGATATTCATAGATAGAGTTATATTATAAACCGCCGTGGAGTTCAAAAGCAGATTATATCCTTGAAAAATTACACCAATGCTTTTGGCTCGATATTCGTCACGGTCAAGCTGCCGCAAATTTTTTCCGTTGTAGAAAACATCACCCTCTTTGCAAACATCTAAACCCGATATAAGCGACAATAGTGTTGACTTCCCTGCGCCCGACTCCCCTATGATTGTATAAACCTTGCCACGTTCAAAGGTGGCGTTAATTTCGTTTAATACAGCCTTTGTACTGCCGTCATAACGATATGTTACATCTGATATTTCTAAGCATTTCATGCCCGCCACCTCCCTGGTTGCATGGCCGAGCAGCAACGCTCTTTTTGCGTTGCGACCAGGCTAATTGCGTTCCATCAATATCTTGATAGGTTCATATTTTGTAATACGGCTAACGGACACCGCCCCGGCAATAGTAGCCAACAATATTGAAACGCCTAAAATCTGCAAAATCGTTATCGTGTTAAGCGTAATGCTAACTGTTCCCTCACCAGTCCAAAGCAAGTTAGAAACAGGCTGTGCAAGTATCATTCCGACAATCATGCCGAAGATAAAGCAAACACAAGTAATAACTACTGTTTCAACCCAAAGACATAAAGCAACCTTTTTCTTTTTCATTCCCATTGCTCTTAAAACACCAATTTCGTATTTGCGTTCACGGATAGCGATTGCGGATAATAAAACCATAATCGCCGCACCGAACACCAACACGATAACTAAGAATGTAAATGCAACCTCACGTAAACTATCTATTGGTGCAAGTATCCGTCTAAAACTTGCTTCGTCACGATATACAACCCATTCATCCGGCAGCCCTTTTTCTCGCATTTCAGCTTCAAATGCAGGAAGTAAGTCGGGGGTTAGCAAGTAAAATGTTGCATCAATACTCAAGCCTCGTATCCCACCGCCGCCTTGCGTAATTGTTGCGCCTGTAAGATAAACGGAATCTGCAAAAGAGTGGAAATCCTCAATCGTAAGCTGCGGCATTTCGGTGTTTCCTCCGGCAGTAGCCGCACCGCCCACCTGTCGAATTTGCGGTCTTATCCGTACCATGCTGTCAAAATCAATTCGTGCTTGCTCAATTATTGCATCAGAAGCGTTAAATATCGCTACACCAACAAAAGCAGAAGTAATAACGGCAAATAGGATTATACCAATCAAGATATTACGCCCTCTGTTTTTACCCAAATTTAAGAGAGCGTGTTCAAAAACGTACATATGCCATCCTCCTACTTTTTGCCGCCTTGTTGTGCCATTTGTCGGAACACACCTTTATCCAAGCCCCAAACCTCATCCGCAATAGTAGTTACTCTTTTAGAGTGGGTAACGATTATTACACACCTATCTTCCTCACGAGCAAGGCGGGTAAAGATTTTCAAAATGCTGTCCTCGGTAGTCTTATCAAGATTCCCTGTAGGTTCATCAGCAACCACTAATTCGGGGTTATGTGCTAATGCCCTTGCGATTGCAACACGCTGTTGCTCACCGCCGGAGAGTTTTAATATTTTGCGAGTGGCCTTTTCTTTGTCTATGCCAACTTTTTCGAGTAGTTCAATCGCTTTTGCCTTTTTATTTACACCCGACACACCGCTTATATTCATAGAAAGAACAATATTATCAATGGCTGAAGCGTTAGTCAGCAGATTTAGCCCTTGAAAGATAATTCCTGCCTTTTGCGCCCTATAGCGGTTGCGGTTCATTTCCGCAAGGTTTTCATTGTTGTAGGTAACGCTCCCTGCTGTGGCAACATCAAGCCCTGCCAATAGATTAAGCAAGGTTGATTTCCCTGCGCCGGATTTCCCAACGATTGTGTAAACTTTGCCTTTTTCAAAACTCATGTTTACATCATTGAAAATGGTTTTACTGCCACCTTCGTATTTATATGAAACATTTTCAAGTGCAAGTGTAGTCATAGTTTTAGTTCCTTTCCCTAAGAATTTTCAAAGGCTCATATTGAGTAATGCGGATTATCCCGATTAGGCTTGATACAGCAGCCAATGCAAGTGCAATTATTATTATCTGTGTTATAACATCAGCACCCAAAGCTACCTCAATATCGCTGATGGGTCTGTAGCCTGCCGCTTGGTCATCTGTTTGTACTTGGCCGCCAGCAATGAGAACGTGACCGCCTCCGCCGTCCACTTGAGCGGCTTCTAACGCAGATTCAACCTCACTTGCCAATAACCTGTCTGCCATTGGCTGTGCGGTAATTCCGCCTATGCCTAATCCGATAACAAGGCATAGAGCAGTAATCATAATTGCTTCCGCAAAAATCCCTATGGAAATTTTGCCACGTTCCATACCCATTGCCCGCAAAACGCCAATTTCATATTTCCGTTCACGAATGGCAAGGTAAGAAACAAGCACTAATACGATTGCTCCAAGTGTTAATATAACAATAGTAAAGGTTGTAGCAGCACTACGCATAGCGGAAAGTGGCCCTGTCACTCTGTCAAGTGCCGCCTCGTTGATAGTCACACCATAAACATTCGGCAGCCCCCTTGTGCGTAATTCTTGTTCAAAGCGTGCAAGATAATCGGGGTTTCGCAAATAAAATTCAAACCGCGGGTCAAGTCCGTGGGTTGTTTCCCAACCTACTGACATAAGCGTGTCAAAACTTGTGATAACTACATTATGACTAATCATCATAGGCAAAGAGTGGCCTATCATTTCCCAAATACCCATTTGCCATTGTTCAAACGGGTCTTGTTCGTGTGAAAATATGCCCACTATCTCTAGCTCAAATCGTTTTCCCGCCTGAAAGGCAGATTCGATATAGATTATATCGCCAATACTCAAGTCATTAAGCAAAGCAAGTTCCTCGGTAATAATTGCTTCGCCCAGTGCTGAAAATAATCTGCCTTCTATAAGATGCCTGTATGTGCCAAAGCCCGGAAGGTTTTCCGGCTCGGAATGACCTACAAGCCTACCCACGGGAGCATGTACTAAACTTGGGTCAGGTGGACGGGCTGCGCCAAACTCAAAGTCCCCAACAGCATAAAAGTTACCGAACCATGCTTGCATTTCCGCATTAAATATCGTATGTCGTAAATATCTTGAATCGGCAAAAGAAATATATTCTTCAATAGTTACGGCATGTTGCAAACCGGCTTGGCCGTGAGTGAACAAGTCGATACTTATGTCTACCCGTGATGCAATGTCAAGTCTTGCATCCTCAATAATCCGTGTGGAAGCATTATTGATTGTAAGCGTTACCACGGCGGAAATAATTATTGCCAGCATAACCAATCCAATCAAGATATTGCGCCCTTTGTTACGGAGCAGATTTTTCATTGCATTTGTAAGTACATACATTGTATTTAGTCCTCCTTGTTTTCGCCTGGTCGTTCTGCTTTCGTAGCACTGCTCGACTCTGCATCTCGATTGAACCATTCGTCAAGTTCCGCATCATTTTGAATTATTACGGCTTCTTTTACCGCTTTTTCTGCGGCTTCCTTTGCTACTTCGTTTATAACTTGTGCATTACTACTATGATTTTTATATAGCAGAAGTCCTACCCCTGCAAGCAGTATGGCATAGACAAAATATCGTCCTGTATTTGCCATGTAAAAACTGATTATTTCATAAAGATTCCCGCTAATCGTTATCTGTCCGGCTTCAATCGCATCTGAAATAATATCAGCACTACGCATAAACGCCCATACAGCATAAAACATAAGTAAAGCGGCTAGTACATAGAAAATAATGCTCGGTATTTTTCGTAAGTTCAATTAGAACTACCTCCTCGATATTTTTTTGGCATAAGATGAAGATACCATGCTAATCTGTAGTTTATCTGTAGATAGTCTGTATTTTTTCTGTATGTGTATTTTATATTGTAGGCATGTCCATCCAAAACAAAACACCGTTTTCTGTTTGCTCCAAAGCGAAGTCAGCACCCATAACATCCAACGTCTTTTTCACAATCGTTAGCCCCAAACCACTACGCCCTGTCTTACGGCTTCGTGCTTTATCCTCACGGTAAAATGGGTCAAATAATTTCGATAAAACATCTTTTTCAATAGTAACGCCTGTATTTATAACGCTGATGCGATACTGGTCGGACACAGCTTCGCTCCATATTTTAATCTCGCCGCCTGTAGGTGTGTTTTGTACAGCGTTCAAAATTACGTTGGATAAAACTTTTTTCAGCATTTCATTATCGGCTATGCAAAAATGGTCTTTTGGAATATCCATAGTGATATACTGACCGTTTGCATCTGCAAGGGTTTTGTGGTTAGGTAAAACAGACATTACGGCTTCATGTACGTTTACTTCCTTTGGTACAGGAATAATTTTTTCATCATACAAATTTACAAGTTCAAATATTTCGGAAATGATTTTATTTTGTGCATCCATCAACTTAACACATTCCCGAAGATATTTAGGATGGTCTTTATAATCACCTATGTTTTCAAGCATACCCTCAAGCAATACACTTGCGGCGGCAATGGGTGTTTTTAATTCATGCGAAGCGGCAGAAAAAAAATATCGCTGTGATTCTTCCATCTCACGAACACGTAAAATTTCATCTTCCAGTTTTGAAATTGTTTCTTTTAATTTTTCGTACATAGAATGAACATCACGGGCAAGATTGCCGATTTCGTCATTGCGTTTTGGCTGTGGTGGAACATCTTGCAAGTTTGCCATTTGCTTTGTATCGTCTGCCAGTCTTTTTATTGGGCTGGTCATTTGCCTTGCAAAAATGGCAGCGGCAGAAATGGCAATTAACATAACTGCGACAAAAGCAACCAAAGATGTTGTTAAAATTCCTGCGCCTGCTTGGGTAGCCGTGGGGCTATGAGCGATAAGCGTGTATCCCTCTCCAAGATTCATAAAAAGCCTGAAGCCCTCATTTACCATTTCAGGCGCAAAATTTGGCGTGTGGAACAGTACACGTTCGCCTTCTTCCATAATACGAAAAGCAAAACTTTGGTTATGTTCAAAAAAATTTCGAGCAGTATCAATCATTTGAAAACCATCCATGCCGTGCAAGGCTTCATAAAGAGATTGGTAATCTCTTTGTAGCTGTTGTACTTGTGCAGTATGGAAAAATTCAGTAAATTGTTGATAAAATAAAGCAATAGTTACAGATACGATTGCTATTAGAAAAACAGTCGTATATATAAACACCTTGAAAAATATTCCACGATTCCTTGTAATCACTATTCCACCTCCAGACGGTAGCCAACACCTCGCACAGTTTTGATTATGTTCTCCGGCAGTTTACTTCTTAAATTCTTTATATGTGTATGCACGGTGCTTTCGCCGCCATCAAAATCATATCCCCATACACGAGATAGAATAGAATCATGCGATAGTGTTTTTTCTTTGTTCTGAATGAACAGCATGAGTATTTCAAATTCCTTTAATGTTAAACTTAATATAGTGCCGTCATACTCAGCATAAAAATTTTCGGGCTTTAGTATTAGCTTGCCATAATTCAATTCTTTGGATAAAGCACCACTACGGCGCAATAATGCTTCTATACGTTTCAACAAAAGCTGTATTTTGAAAGGCTTTGTTACATAATCATCTGCTTCTGCATCAAAGGCTCGGATTTGGTTTTCGTCATCAGATAAAGCCGTCATCATCAATATTGGCGTGTTATTTATTTTGCAAAACTCACGCAATAATTCATGTCCATTCATACCGGGCAACATTATGTCCAGTATGGCAAGTTGATAACTGTTTTCATAAAATTTGATATGTGCTTCGTTGCCGTCAAAACAAGCATCAACGCTGTAGCCCGCTTCGGTTAAAAACGCTTTGACTGTATTGTTTATATGCTCATCATCTTCAACAAGTAATATTTTTATAGCCATATTGCATCCCTCCACAATAATTATAGCATGGTAATCTGTAGTTTTTCCGTAGCTTGTAAAAATTTTGATTAGTAAGGCGAACAGAAAATCAAAACCAGATACTATTTTTAAGAGCATCTGGTTTTGATTTTTACTTTTGTTTATTCCGCAAAACTGCTCTAAGCCGCTACGAATGAGCCGTTGCCGTGATATAAAGCAGGGTTTTCTGGACCACCCTTTATATCTTATACCCTCGGACACATACCTTGCCGGGGATTTTTTGTGGCTAACTCATAATTGAAATCATTAGGCAATATTTTTTTATCAGTTATGAAGGCGTTATTATTTTTCTTGTAAAATGCGATGATTTGCGATATGATAATTGCAAGGATTGGAAGGTGATTTAGTGGAACTGACAAACGAAAAAATTTCGATACTAAAGGATGGGAAGCGATACCTTTGTTCCGTTGAGCTTGCGGATGTAAAAGGTGGGCGGCAAGTTCTGTATGTTTCCGAAAATGGAACTGTGATAAAGCAGGAGCCATTATTCAGATATAACGAAAGAATGAAAAGGCGAGCTGCAAGCTCGTCAACTCGCCGTGCTGAAATACTTCCCATTAAAGAACGGCTTATAGTACAACAAATGCGCGATTTTATTAAGGATACAGATCCGAATGCCTACCATGTCGCACTCATAGCAGGTATTAGAAAGGTTGGGAAAACAACAGTTTTGCAGCAGTTACAAACGAGTTATCCTAATGCTGCGTATATAGATTTCCAAGTTAAAGATGCAGAGGCTACATTAGAATCTGCTTTAGAGCGTGGCGCAAATCCGCTTTTATTAGATGAAATTACGCATTTGCCCGACTTTGAAGTGACTACACAGGAAATTTATAACAGAGCTGTCAGGAATGGCACAAAGGTATTGATTACAGGCTCTTCATCAGCGCACATAGTTAAACTCAGCAGGTCTAAACTTGGCGGCGGGCGGGCGCGTTTGTTTAGATTACCACCCATTATGTTCGTTGAATATTTATATCTTACAGGACGCATACCCAGTTATAGTGACTATTCTGCGGTGAAAAATGAAGATTTTGTAGACTACCTGCTGTTAAAGGGGCTTATGCCCAATTTACGCATACAGTTTGACGCCGATTATTTTGATACTTTTTATAGTGAAATAAAAGATGGAAATGAAAAACGAGGATTATCCAATTCGTTAGTTGATCTTAAAGAAGGCGACTTAATGCACATGGCTAATTTAATTGCATATAAATTAAACGAAGCCGCAACTTATGACAAATCCGTAGGTCATTTGCTGCCGAAAGATGGTAAGGTAGGCAAGAGAGAATTTAACAGCTTAAAAAATTTAGATGTTGATGTGCCAAAATGGAATAAAATAGATTTATCCGATGCGTTTGTTACTGAAAGCTATGAGGCTGCAAAAAATGTTACGGCGCAAGATAAGGCGCGCATATTAAACTTTTTGCTATGGGCAGGATTGGCCAATATCGAATTTACAAAAGAAAGTGACGAAGCAAGATTGCAAGGAGCCGGGGATATTGTTAGCCGTTTGAACGAATGTACCAGCACACAAGAATTACAGAAATTATTTGATGAAGTTTCTATTTGCTTTATCACTCCTCTCTTTTATACGCGGCTAGGAGCAGATATAGTTTCACGTATGGGGGTTGATGTTGAAAATTTATGTAAAGGCGATATGCTTGGCAGAATGTTAGAAGTGTACATGCGCGGAGCCGTTACGTTACGCGGGGTAAACAGAATTATGTACTCAGTGAAATTAGACTATATAGATGGTTCCGGCGAAGTTGATGTTTTTGACGTAGATTCAGGTCTTTTATTAGAAATAACCTGTAGCAATAAAAGCGTAAAGAGGATAAACCTACAAAATTACATGAAGGATATGGAATTAATCCGCGTATGTTCGACTGAAAGTATTGATGATATTTACGGATGTTATCATAGAATACCATATGCAAAGCTATGTTGTATGTTAGATACGGGGGATATTTTCACTATGTTGCCACGGGTTAAAGGTACTGAGCCGACAGGGAATCCATTATGATTAATAAAAAAATTACAGCTCCATTATTAGACGAACTTATCCAAAAAGCAAGCGGGGCACCGGATGCACCCGACGACACCACAAAATCACAAGTGCTGACGCTTATTGATAAAATTAAAACCTTGGATATATGTGGTGACGATGAGCGCAGGGAATTATGGCTTTGGACAGAACGTGGCACAATAGAAGAATTCGGTGATTATAACGAATATCTTGAGTATGGTGATGTTGAGAGCCATGAAGAGTTTCAGGAGTTATGGCTGGCTTATTATCCCAACGAATTGAAATGGTACAAATTGACGCTCACGATATATAGGGATACCACTTATATTTATTTGGATGGAAAGCTCGTGTTTCAAAGTGCTACCTTACAACAGCATGATTATTCTGTAGACAACTCTGAACTGGCAATGTGGCTAACAGATGCCGTTGATACTGTGCTGGAGATGCTCCGCAATGAAACATACAATCAGTTTGTTGCCGACAATCTTCCATTTCATAAGCGGCTGGGCAAAATCAAACGCAGGGATTATTGGGATATTTACCCTGAGCTTAGGCAAGATTATTTTTGTGATATCAGCGCGGACGAGATACAGGAAGTCCTTGACTATGCAACAAAACAGCCTGAAGAATCCCCTGCTACTCGTTTAGCTCAAATTACTTCCGGGTTTTTCTTTGACTGTTGCAAAATAGGATATGTCGCTAATAATTATAAAAATTCTGCTGAACTTTCTGCAAAGCAGTTGTATATCAATAACGCAGACGGACGTGATGATGGCTTGTTAGAGCTGGATGAAGATTCTGCGGATGCTTTCGCTGACTGGTATCACAATCGTATAAACCACGGCGGCCATCCATGGGAAGTTTGCCGCGGTGGAAATTCAACGCACATATCACTCTATGCCAACCACGATGATGATGGATGGTATCTTTCGCTTGCCGGATCAAGTTATGGACGTTCTGTTGAAACCATAAAATTTTATTTAGCGTTGGTGAAACAAGACGTTCCAATATATATGTACGACAGTGCAGGTATCGTTTCGCGGCTCACCGAAGCAGATTATATAGGGATTGTACCTGAAGGAGTATTTCCCAGATATTGCAGCCAATTGTTCCCTGACGAAAAAATGCTTGACTTTATGAACCTGCCAGACGAGGATATCGACAAGGTGATTGCCGCAACCGAATGGTATCCGATTCCGCAGACAAAACTCTTAACACGTTAATGCTCTATCAGATTATCATAAGCGAAAATGGCGATACAAAGATAATGTGGAATATATAATGACGCTGCCTGTATGATGGGCGTTATTATTTTCTTGATACATATAAATATCGTTCTTTCGTGCGCTATCAAGTTTCCTAACAATGTCTTTTAGTGATGATTTCATGTTTTAATTCTTGTCTTTTCGTGATTGTTATGTTATGCTATCGTTGGTATGGTACTCTATTATCAGAGGAGATGATGCAATGACTACACTGAAAAGAAAAATATACGATGACCTTCTGACATGGAAGAAAAGAAGTAATGGAACTACTGCATTGATGATAGATGGTGCAAGACGTGTAGGAAAGAGCTTTTTGTGCGAACAGTTCGCAGAGAATGAATATAAGAGCCATATCATTATTGATTTCGGTAACGCACCGAGAGACATTCTTGATTTATTTGAAAACGACAGTGCCAATCTTGATTTGTTTTTTTCAAAGCTGTCTGCTTTCTATTCCAAGACTCTCCACAAGAGAGAGTCTGTCATCGTATTTGACGAGGTGCAACAGTTTCCACGCGCCAGACAGCTTATCAAATACCTTGTTGCCGATGGTAGATACGACTTTATCGAAACAGGGTCTTTGATACGACTCAAAAAGAATGTTCAGGATATTATTATCCCTTCCGAAGAAGAGCATATTGAAATGTTTCCGCTGGATTTTGAAGAGTTCTTGTGGGCACTTGGAGACGATGCGACCACTACCTTAATCAAACAATGCTTTGATTCGAGAACTGCACTTGGTCAGGCTCTTCACAGAAAAATTATGAACGACTTTAGGCAATACATTCTTGTGGGTGGGATGCCGCAGGCGGTGCTTGAATATGTAAAAACAAAAGAATTTGAAGCGGTTGATAC
>JGI20163J15578_10000577_pt1 | contig 15153 bp, 13 predicted proteins | sample TergutCu122P1_FD_15578 | JGI IMG/M metagenome (IMG submission 15578)
TTTATATAATATTGTATTTAAGGCAGCGAAAGAGCTTTAACAAAAAGTGATATGATAACATAAACAAGGCTTGCGGCTGTTACGCTTCGCCTATCGGACGGCTCGCGTACCAGCCTCCAGCCGCGGCAAAGTGATATCATACTTACAGACGAAGCGAGTGTCGCGGGCAAGCTTGCTTGCACATGACCGAGCAAGGATGGTAAGCAAAAGATATTATACAAAGTATAATATCTTTAAACAAATATTTAGTTGTACAAGGAATATTAAAATGAAAAATAAACTTAGAAGCGGTTTTATAATGGAAGAAAGGCGCATGGCAGGAGCCAGAAGCTTGTGGCGTGCTAATGGCATGAAGGAAAGCCAGATGGGAAAACCCATTATTGGTATTGCAAACTCTTTTACGCAAATGGTTCCCGGTCATGTTCATCTCCATGAGGTAGGACAATACGTTAAGCAGCTTGTAGAAGAGCAGGGCTCTTTTGCCGCGGAATTTAATACAATAGCAATTGATGATGGAATTGCTATGGGGCATAGCGGAATGTTGTATTCGCTTCCTTCAAGAGAAATAATTGCAGACAGTGTTGAGTATATGTGTAATGCACATGCAGTTGATGCACTGGTGTGCATAAGCAATTGCGATAAAATTACTCCGGGAATGCTTATGGCAATAATGAGGCTCAATATTCCGGCAATACTTGTTTCCGGCGGTCCAATGGAAGCAGGAGTATACAAAGATAATAAAATTAATCTGATAGACGCAATGGTTATGGGGGCAGACAAAACAATTTCCGACAGCGAAGTTTATGAAGTTGAAAAAAGCGCTTGCCCCACTTGCGGAAGTTGTTCCGGCATGTTTACGGCAAACTCAATGAATTGCCTTGCCGAGGCGCTTGGGATAGCGCTGCCGGGTAACGGGACAATTCTTGCCACTCATGTAAAACGAAAAGAGCTTTTTGAAAAAGCAGCAAAACTTATAGTAAAAAATGCAAAAAATTATTATGAAAACGGAGATAATTCTGTGTTGCCGCGCGCAATTGCAACAAGAAAAGCTTTTTTAAACTCAATGACTCTGGATATTGCGATGGGCGGCTCTACGAATACAATTCTGCATCTGCTTGCAATTGCACAGGAAGCAAAAGTTGATTTTACCATGAATGATATTGATAAACTTTCGCGGAAAGTTCCGTGCATTTCCAAAGTAGCGCCTAACTCACACTTTCACATAGAAGATGTAAACCGCGCGGGCGGAGTTATGAGAATAATGGGCGAACTTGCAAGAGGCGGTCTTATCGATAAATCCGTAAAGCGGGTTGACAATATATCACTTGAAAAAATAATGGATAACTATGATATTGCCGGCGGGAAAGCAATTCCCGAAGCATTTGATAATGCAAAAGCAGCGCCAGGCGGAAAATTTAATCTTGTATTTGCATCACAAAATGCGCAATATGATTCTCTTGACCTTGATGATAAAAACGGGTGCATAAGAAGCTTAGCAAATTGTTATCATACAGAGGGCGGGCTTGCTGTGCTTTTTGGAAATATTGCGGAAAAGGGCTGTATTGTAAAAACTGCCGGTGTTGATACCTCTTTGTTTAAGTTTAAAGGAAAAGCAAAAGTGTATCATTCGCAGGATCAGGCTTGCGAAGGCATTTTGGGCGGCGAGATAAAAGCAGGGGATATTGTTGTAATAATTTATGAAGGTCCAAAAGGCGGGCCCGGAATGCAGGAGATGCTGTACCCGACTTCTTATCTTAAATCGATTCATCTTGGCAAAGAGTGCGCGCTTATTACAGACGGCAGATTCTCCGGCGGCACATCCGGGCTTTCCATAGGCCATGTATCTCCGGAAGCAGCTTCCGGCGGAACCATAGCTCTTCTAAAAGACGGCGACGAAATTGAGATTGATATACCGCTAAGAAAAATAAATGTATTAGTTTCGGATGATGAACTTAAGAAGCGAAGAGAAGCAGAGCAAGCAAAGGGCGATCTCGCATACAAGCCGCAGCGAATAAGGATGGTACCCGACTCCTTAAAGCTTTACTCGCATTTTGTTAGCTCCGCAGATATAGGTGCTGTGCGGATTATACCTTAACCTAATTCACGTTGGCGAATAAAAGAAATTTTGTTCGCCTCCTTATTCGGTAATGTGCAAATTATATTTGCCTGCAACTCTAGCTGCGTCGGCGAAGAATATAACCCGGGTCTAAAATTCTGTCTGTCTGGAGATATGTTACTTTCCCGTGGTCGGTTTTTTCTATTTTTTTCATGTTCTCATCAAGAAGATAAAAACCACTATCTTCAAGATAAATAATGTCTGGTCCTATGTATTCGATTGTATCCGAATCCCTAATCTGGTTTTTTACATCAAGCCTGTAGAGAAATGTTTCTTTGCTGCTGTTGGATTCGTAGAAGCAAGCTTCTGGAGTTAACGCTTCGGTTATGGTTCCGAGAAAGGCGTATTCTCTCTCATAAGCTTTAAAAGTAGGCATTTCTATTTCATCTTTTCCAAAGAAAAAGCCTGTGGAAAATTCACGGTGACTGACTTTAAGAAGCTCATTCTTGTAAGTTTCCAGGTTCTCAACAGTTTTGCCCATAAGAGAATCGAGCGCTTTTCTGTATGCTCGGGTAACAACAGCAGTGTAGTAAACAGACTTCATTCTGCCCTCAATTTTAAGGGAATCAACACCAGCATTTTTTAAGTCTTGCAAATGATCAATCATGCATAAATCTTTTGATGAAAGTATCGATGTAAAATTCTCTCCTTCGAGAAGAGGAAAAAACTCACCCTGCCTCTCTGATTCTTCGAGTACCCTGTATTGCCACCTGCACGAGTGGGAGCAGTCGCCTTTGTTTGCCGAGCGATCTGCAAGATATTTGCTTAAGAAACATCTGCCGGAATATGCAAGACACATTGCGCCATGCACAAAAACTTCGACTTCGAGATTCTCGGCATTGTTTTTAATAGCTTCTATTTCTTTAAGACTAAGCTCTCTTCCGGGTATTATCCTGGAAAACCCCATGTCGCGGTATAGTTTTGCTGAGTTTGAATTAACGCAATTTGCCTGCGTGCTAAGATGAAGCTCTTTGCCAGGAAAATACTTTTGCAGCAAAGGCAGAATCCCAAGATCGCTGATTATAAAAGCATCTATGGGATATAACGAAATATATTCTATCTCTTCTTCGAGCAATTTTATGTCGCTGTCGTGAAAATATATGTTAAGGGCTGCATAAAGCTTCTTATTTTTCTTAATTTTTTTAATTTCATTATATTCATCATCTCTGAAGTTATCAGCCTTTGCCCTAAGAGAAAAGTTTTTTAACCCGATATATGCTGCATCTGCACCATACTCATAAGCGTAAAAAAGTTTTTCGATGCTGCCTGCCGGCGAGAGTAATTCCATACCTGTTTATAATACTCTTTTTTAAAGAAAAAAGATACTAGTGAGTGATATTTAAACAAAATATTAGGGAAAGTAGCCCCGAACAAGTTCGGGATGCTGCGCAATTTATTCTCGATTGAATAAATCAGCGGTTTCTTAGAACGTTATTCTCCCAAAAAGACCTAGCTGAAGACCCAGTAAATAATTGTTTTCATCGCCGGTGAAATCATAAAGTTTGCGTCTTTCAATTCCCATGGAAAAGAGTAGTCTAAGACTTCCTCTATCCGGGAAAATAAGGGATGTTTCATGTGTTAGCAAAAGAGACCATAAATTATTGTCGCTTATATTGCTTTCAGGTTGAGTGGTGAACACGATGGTTTCTGTATGAACAAAATAGGGATCCGGCGCATTTCTGTCTGTAAGATGCCTTACTTCTATTCTCCTGTTTGGACGAGTTACCCACATAAACGAAGCAGAGGTTGTATTATGATAAAAAGTTCTGTTATCTGCAAATCTGTGAACATATCCAAACCTGTTGTCCAGTATAAGTTCTCTTTCTCCGTGCCCTGCGAAATAGAGGCTGTTTCTGATTGAAAGTTCCCTGTCCTGGGGTATATGAGTATCAATAGAACTTGCAGTAACTGAAATCCTTGTTACAAATTCATCTGTTCTGTAAAAATTAAAAATAGGATTAACTCCTGCAGAACCGAACATATTTATTGCTCTTGTAACATATTGTGCTGAAATTCTGTAAGTATGCGTGAAAGTATCGTCTTCTTTTGCAAACTCTTTTGAGTAACGTGCATTAAACTCTGATGGGGCAAAAAAATCTGCCAGAGAAGAACTTCTTCTTCTTGAAAATCTTAGAAAAACTTCCGGAGTATATCTGCTGCTTGAGAGAGAACTGCTTCTTTCCATGAATTTTTTTTCAAAGCGATCAGAAAAAAATTCTAAAAAAGGAATGCCTGTGTAAAAATAACTTTGTTCGGAAAAATTTTCAAACCATAACTGCGTATCGTCCATAAAGCTTCTTCCCGGAGCATTTCTGTTTGTATATTCAAATGTTCTTGAATACCCTGGAGTAAGCCTCCACCCGCCAAGAGATTGGTTAAAAATCGGAAATTGTATTTCCATTCTTCCGCTGTTTCTTTGGCGCCTGTCAAAATTCTCTCCTGATGATGATGTTCCTGCATTGAAAAGCAGATTTATTCCAAAAGATTCCCGCATAAGAGAAAAATTATTTTCGCTGCTTATTGTTCTGTCCGGCCACGGATCGTTGCCATAGGGCAGAAGCAGGGAAAATGAATTAATCCAGTTTGCAAGATAATGAGAGTCGTGTGGAACAAAGTCATTGGATACTTTTGTAAATGAAAGACTGCTTCCGCCGTGCATTTGTCTTCTGGTATCTGATCTGTATCTGAAATTCCATCTCTGCGATAAACTGTCAAAAATTGAAATTGATTCTGCGGAAACAGATGCAATTCCGCCTCTTTCTCCTATTCTTATGCTGAGCTCATCATGTTTTGAAAATGAGAGAAAATGCAAATCCCTTGATTCGCTGAAGGAGTTTGTATACATAATAAAATTGGTAAATAACGGTGTTCTGTAAATATGATCAATTGTCGAAAAGTTATCGCTGCCTGCTCTTGAGAAGTCGATATTTGCTGCAAGGCTTGATCTAAAAATATCTGTTGAAATACTTGTTCTTGTTCTTGCATAGCTTTCAGATGAATTTTCGTTTAGATCAACGCTGAAATCTTCTGCTACAAACATAACGTATTCCCGTATGGAGAAGTTGCTGATTACGTCTGTTTCTCCGATAGTAAGAACAGGTCCTGGAATATTATATTCAAAAGTAGCTGCAACTGCTCCGGCAACAGACAGCCGCGGGTCTGTGAAGTGGATTTCATCAATGAACATTATTCCTTCATAGGCGTCGGAAGTTATTTTAAGCTTTGTAAGCCCAAGGTTTGTCGGAGTTGTTCTTACAGTGCCGCCAATGTTTACTCCGCCAAGATATATTCTTCTCCTTTCAAGGTCTATTTCAAATTTTTTCCAGTCAGGGAATGATGCTGTTTTAAAAGTTGCTGTTATTCCCCTGCCGAAGGCATCTGTAAACGAGATAGTAAATTCCGCTTCGTCAAGGCACGGGTTATCAGGATCCCCAAGCCGGTGTATATTTATATATCCTGCAAGTTTTCTGTACATACCATAAGGAACAGGAGTTGAGTAACCTGTAAGAGTAAATTCGTCTCCTTTCCACTCGGCTTTTAATATTTTCTGGGTAGTTACAATATCTGCGTTTCTGAAAAAGATATCTCTTACTTCCGGGTATGCAACTAAAAGTCTTCTTGCCGGAGCTTCTTCTCCCGGAGCGAATCTTTCATACACTTCTTTTGCAGAAGCAAATCCTCCTGGAGATATAACGGTTGCGCTAAAAGGCGAGCTTTGTATAAAAAGTTCTCCAATTAAAATTTTTCCTGATGATGGGATATCGGCAATATTATCATTTATATATATAAATCTTACTGCAGATGACTGCGCAAGACGTCTTTTTTGTTCAGGAGTAAAACGATGAGTTACTCGCAACCAGCCTCCTGAGTTTTGATCATTTGCAAAAGAGATTAATCCTAGTCTTCCTGCCACTAAAGCACCGTCATCGTCGAGATCTATTGTAACAATATTTCTTGGGTCTTCGAGGTCAAGCACTCCGCTAAGATCCATATCGTTTGAATAAAACGCCCTGCTTCCTCCGACTCCTCCTATGCGCATAACAGTTCCGTTAGCAACATCGTGAAAAGGAAATCCGCCGAAGCCCTGGCGAAGTATGCCGGTATCGTCCAGGTCTTCGCTTATGGATCCGATTTGTATATAGAACTTGCCTCCGGTTGGAATATTTTCCCACTTTATTTGAAAAGAAATGCTTTCTGCATCCGAAAGGTCCTGTCTGGCAGCATTTCTTATTATAGGCACCTGTGCGCCAACCCAACGACCACGCGGCACTTCTTCCATGTCCATGATAAGGACTTCTCCTATTATTCCTACGTGAGCTGCATTTGCATGATATGGTCCTATGGGATTGCCTGTTACATAATCAAATATCTGGTTTCTGGGCACGCTCCAGTTATAATTATTTAGAGTAGAAGTTGTAAGAGTATAACTGTGAAAATCTTTATATATAAGTTTCCCTCTGTTGTATCTGGTAGTTAAAGGCCGCGATGCAGGCGGCAAACAATCCCATGACGGCACACTTGCCGGAAAAATATTTCCCCGTCCAAGCCTCATCGTAATGCCGGACTGCTGCATATCAAAAAGCCTTAGTATTCCTGTTGTATCCTGAGATGTTATGGAAACGCCTGTATTAACTCCTACTCTTAAACTATTCCCGCCCCTTAGATCATCTCTTACATATTCAGCGCCGCCTGTGAAAAGCATAGCGCCTTTATGTTGTCCCGGGAAACGAGAATACTGATTTTGGAGTATATTCCATCTTATTCCAAATGCAAGTTCTGTTGTTAAGTAGTCGCCTATAAAAAATCTGTTTCCAGTTGCAAAAAGAAGGTCTCCGCCGTCTGTGTCTGCAAAGGAAGTTTTATATGTTACTCTTATTCTATCATTAGGATGGATATATGTTCTGAATGTTAATATCCCTGTCCGGTAATCCACATCAAACATTGTTTCTCTATTGCCATTACGCATAACAACAACAGAGCCTGGAATAATACCAGGGTCTAGCATAAAAGCGCCTACAGGCATAAGAACTTCTAGCCTTAACTCACGGCTATAGCTGCCTGGTATTGTATTTCTTGAAGGTCCATATACAGGAATTAGGCGGTTTTCATCTCCCTGAAGGCGAAATCTATTTGAGAAAGGGTATCTGTTGTGCATGTCTCTTACGCCATTGGAATTTGCATAAACATATAGCAGATTGTCTTCACGTATTATTCTGAATCTTAATTCACTGCCTCGGTTGAAGCTATAGCGAATTACTTCCGGAGGGTCGCTTTTTGAAGATATTCCGAATCTGACTCTAAAACTATCTTCAGGCAGAGGAAAAAATGACTTGTAATACGAAAGAGATTCAAAAGGGGAAAATTCGCCTCTGTTAAAAATAAGAAGAGCATTTTTTCCGCTAATTAATACTTGTCTGTCTAGCATATTTTGCCCTGGCAGAGGATAGTTTGTAAGGCTCCAGTTAAAATCAACAGCCGGTAAGTGCGGCTGCGGAGTTCCAAATGCATCAACTTCCGGGAGAGCTCCTATTCCAAGACCAAGAGTTCCTATTGATACTCCGTTTACCCTGTAATATACAAGCACCCTGCTTTCTGCTGCTCTTCTTAGTCTGAGAGTTCCGTCTTCGCTTGAAAAAGTAAAGTCTCTGTTATCTGCCCTTCTGTATCTTCTATTGTCACTGCCTCTGATATTGCCGTTATCATCCTCTATATAAACTACCAGGTCTTCAAAATTAGTATCCGGCAGAATAAAAAATCTACCCCGGTAATAATCTGTAGGCATAAATGTCTGTCTTTTTACTTCATTGTTGCCTATAAATTCCCTTGATTGCACTTCTGCCGGGTCATAACGCAAAAGAAGCTCGTGATAGCTTCTTCGCGTTTGAAAAGCTGCCGAAAGCCCAAGAGAATTGGATGGTATTGAAGGTATGGATAAAAAAGCATAATCCTCAATTTCTATTCTAGTGTTTCCCAATAACACCCGCTGAACAAATTCACCTTCTTTCCCTTGATACCCGAGGAGAAAGGTATTGTTTTCTCCTTCTTCCCTGATTGTAGCTTCAAAAAAGAAACGATCCATAAGCCACAAAGAGACAATAAAGTTAGGAATTTGATTAAATTCGAATCCTGGAGTCATTTGCGGAAAAGGCGATTCTATAAACCTGCCGGCGCTGAAATCATACCCTATGGATCCTGTAATTGAGATATCCCACGAGCCTTCCAGGTATAAATCTACTTCTCTGTCATTGATTTTTGTCTGAAAAAGCGCTGCAGGAGCTTCATCAGTGCCGCGGTTTCTTTGAGCTCCGGTTCTTCTGTTTTCTTCTTCATCAGCATAAGACAAAAACGGGAAAAAAAAGAGAGTTAGTAGCAGGAATATGAAATTTTGTCTGTTTTTCAACTTTTCTATTGGGTTCATGCATGAATAATGTTATACTGCAATACTTAATTTGCAGAAAACAAATCTTCCTTTGCCTTAATAAGATTGTATAACACTTTATTGACTGTAACATCAATATTATATTTGCTGCCCAGTTCAATTATTTTATAAGAGAGCATTTCCATATCCAGGCGCATCAAAGTTTTTTCTTTCGGGGCAAGAGAATTAAGAATTGTATGCCATTTATTTATGTCTGATTCAGTTAAATGCACGCCTTTGGCATTTGCTATATCTATTACTTCAAGCATTGCATTTTCCATAAGTTTTTTTGCATAGCTGTTTTTCTGTATAAAGCCATAGTCTGCATCAAGAAGAGCTGGTATTTGGTTTATTCCTATGTTAGCCATGAATTTGAACCAGATATCTTGCTTTATCTCTTGTGCATCCATTTCAAAAGGTAGAAGTTAAACCCCTTTAGGAAAAATAAAAATATCTTCCAAGGTTTTTCTGTTTTGGAATTGAATTGAATCAAGAAAATTCTCTTCTGATGTTGCCGTGATTTCAATTAGTTTAATGTATTCATTAAAATCAGGGTGATTTACAGTAATTTTATACATAAATGATTTTTCTTTGTCAAGTTTATCGGCTCTCTGAGGAGAAGGCCAGAAAGTAAACATGCCGCCGGTGTGTTTGCTAAGTTTAATTGGATTTTCCATAAGATAGGAAGCCATAAAAACAGGGGCATCATCTATTATTAGTGTTACTTCTGCATCTGAAACTGGTTCAAATGTTGTGCCATTTATTACTTTTCCGATAATATTGGGAAAATTATAAAAGTATGGAAATTTTTCCTCATCTTCTTCTGTTTTACAGGTATTGGTATTTATGTAAGGTCTTTTTCTGTTTGACACAATGGAGTATCCCTTTTTTACAAGAGATAGAACATCTGCTTTAAGCTGAATTTTTTTTGAATAATCAAGTTCGTGATGAATAATCCCTCTTGTTGATACAACATATTTGGGAAGCATATTATTTAACACATAACATGTTACATCCAACCTGCATTGTTCGCTGCATCCGTCTTTTTTTCCTTCGTCAAGGCTGTCAAAATATTCATCAACTGATGTTCTTACTATTTCTTCGAGAATATTATGTATTTTCATATTATGATATAGCTTATCAGTTGTTAATAATAACTTCAAGAATAATTTTTCCGGATTTTATTTTTTTCTTCTATGTACATGTGCTGCAGTTTCGTTTTTACAGCCTATCCGGCAAATATTCGCTGTTTATTTTCCAGGGCTAAAAACTCACTTAATTTGATTTAACATGATTTAATTTGATTTAATATTTCCTTACAGTATAAAGAATTAAAATATTTTGCCATGTAACACACTTTAACATGCTTTACTTTTACTTAACATTAGTTTACACTTTTTTGTAGAACATTTGTAGAACACTTTTTTAAAAGGACATATTTTGAGTGTTAAGGTAAGAGAAAAAAAGGGTAAATATTTATATTTAGATATATCACAATAGGGTCAGAAAATGGGAAAAGCTGCCTTTGCGCCTTCCCGGGGATAAAAAAGCAGATAGAGAAGTGTTGCGAGTTGCTGAAGAAATAAGGCTACAAAGAGAATTACAGATAGCGCGGGGAGAATACAGCCTTCTTGACTAGATAGGCGCGAAAAAGCCTTTATATTCCTATATCGAGGAAATATCAAGAACCAAAGACAAGAAAAATAATACTAAAAATGTCTTAATATATTTAAAACAGTATCCTGCCGGAGAATCTATTCAACTAAAACAGATAACAAGTATCTGGATAGAATCGTTTCAGAGTTATTTATTAAAAGAAACTGCTTTATCGCATAATACAATTTCGCAATATATGGCAGTGATTAAGTTTGCGCTCTATAAAGCGGTCAGAGACAACATAATATTAAAAAAACCTGCTGTTTCTACAAAGACGGTAAAAGCAGAAGAAAAAATACATGATATTTTAACAACTGATGAAATTGAAAAGCTTTACAAAACACCTGCGGATAGTGAATTTAGAGAAGAAATAAAAAGAGCTTTTATATTTGCCTGTTATACAGGGCTAAGAATATCAGACTTAAAAACTCTTAAATGGGAAAATATAGAGCATCGAGGTGACAAAACACACTTAGCGAAGATTCAGACAAAGACCAAGAGAAAAGTTTTAAGCGAATTACATAAAACAGCTTATGAGGTGATAAATGATAATAAGCTGCATAACAGAGATGATTATGTTTTTCCTCTTTTGAGCTCTACAAATACAAATATAAACAGGTATTTAAAGCAATGGGCTAAAAAAGCCGGGATTGATAAGAATATAGGCTGGCATACTGCTCGCCGTTCTATTGCCAGCTTGTTAAAAGCAGACCCGTTCATTATCAAAGAAATACTTGGGCATCATGACTTAAAAACAACTCAAAAATATGTACAGGTATCGGAAAAGGCAATAAGCGAGGCAATTAACGCGCTGCCTGAAATAAAAATAGAGAAAGAGAATATCGGATGATCCGGGAGGGGATAGTTGTAATGGAAAAAAGTTCACTGAAAGAGAAGAATTCTTTTTAGACTTGCCGTCATTACCAGAGGAAAAACAATTTAAGGGCAAGACAATTATAAGCCCTGAATGCGGAATTGAGAAGTATTTTAAAATGCAACAGTCACTAATCACTTATGGTGAAATTGAAATGAGTAAAGAAGATAGAGAATTACTTCATAAAATATCGTATGGCAGTAATTCTGATAATACGGCATTAATTTTAGATAGGATTGATTTACTTGAAGAAAACCTGGAGCAGCAGAAAAATGAAGTCCATCAAAAAACAACAATCAAAGAATTAGACAAAATAATCTATGATTTTTTATGCGAAGAAGTACTGGCAATTACCCCGAGTGACATAGTAAAAGGAAAATATGAATTTAAAAACGATTTTACTATAAAAGAAGTTTTTGAAATTGTTGAAGAAATTGCCCGCCCTCGCTTCTCTGACGAAAGACGCAGGGAACGTTATGCAAAGAGTATTTTTAAAAAAATATTAGGAACTTCTGGTGCATTAAGAACTTTTATTTACCGCCGCCACAAGCTTAAATCGTCACAAACGTCACAAGAGGCGTCAAGCGTCACAAATCTCTAAAGAAATCAAACATAATCTAACCTTCTCCGTAAGGCTATAAGCCAAACATTATAAAACTTACGGAGGGCAATATATGTCTAATGCCATTCTTGAAAGGCCGCTAACTATTGATGAGGCAGCCGAATTTCTTAGATTAAAGAAAAGCTATATTTATAAATTAGTAACACAGAAAAAGATTTCGCACTATAAGCCAAGAGGCGGTTATCTTTTCTTCAAACAGAGCGAATTACACGAATTTACATTTAAAGGGAAAGTGAACGCCGATTACGAAGTAAAGCAGCAAGCAGAAAAGGTATTGAGCAGGGGGCGAAATGAATAAACCCCGAACCAATGATCCGGGATTTAACGAAGCTGAAAAAATATTATTAGGCGTGATACTTAGCGGCGGTATTATTCCTAATGATTTGAGCATAGCACACTTTTATAATCCTGACCACAAGAAAATATTTGAGACAATAAAAAAAGTCAATGAAGAAATAAAGCCAGACATTCACAACGTGTCGATGGCATTACGAAAAGAAGGCTCCGGTACTTTGATACCTTATATTACAAACTTAACCAGTATTCACGCGCTGCCTTCACAAGCAGATTGGTACGCAAATACAGTTGTCGGGAACAGCAGAGAGCTTCAAATAAAAGAATTGTTTCTTAAGTGCACAGAAGGCAAGTTAAACGCGGACGAAACTTTGAAAGAGGTTGAAAAAGTAAATACCTATTATAAAAAACCGAATCAAATAAATAAGTTTTATACAGGCTTAGAAATAATAAATACTGTTGATTCTGTAAATGAGTGGATAGTTAACAGCTTGATTGCAATAGGCTTGACGGTTATTTCCGGAGCTTCAAAGATTGGCAAAAGCTGGCTTGCTTTAGGTTTATGGCTTGCTGTTCAGAATGGTAATATTTTCTTAGGCAAGTATGAAACGAATAAAACAGGCGTTCTTTACTTATCCCTAGAAGATAACAATAAAAGGCTGAAGAAGAGGTTGTCCAAAACAACTCAGGGCAATAATGAGTTATTACAGCCCGGATCATTTATAAACACTCGCTTTACTGGCGGTGTATCAGAATTAAGAAGCTTTTTAGAACAGAATCCCGGTATACGGCTTGTCATCATCGACACTCTCATAAAGTTCGCGCAAATTAAAGATATAGGTGATTATTCACAAACTACAAAAGCGTTAACAGATTTAAAAGACATTGCAGATGACTTAAATATTGCTGTCGTTGTTATACATCATACAAAAAAGGGAAGCTCCAAGACTACAGGTGATGATGATCCTGTTGAGGATACCTTGGGTAGTACCGGTATAAACGCAACCGCAGACACAATAATGATTTTGAAAAAGAAGTTGCGTACAGAAGCGGAAGCCGAGTTGTATGTGACAGGTAGAGATACCGAAGATTCAAGTTGTATATTGGCATTTGACAGGGATTTAGGAAGCTGGACATATAAAGGCGACAAAGCGGAAATTCAGACTTCCGATGCAAAACAAGAAATATATGACTATGTCAAAGATCACGAAGGACAAACTCCCAAGGAAATATACGAAGGTATGAAAAGAGAGGGGGCGAAGAGAGGTTATACAGGAGTTAAAAATCTATTATCTAAAATGCTTAATGATGAGAGTTTGATAAACAATGCAGGTCGATATTATATAAATCAGAGACACCAGACATCGGAGATACCGATTTTTACAGGGGTACAAGCAGAAAAAAGCCCTGAAAACACCGAAAAACAGGGGAATTTAGACTTACAGACCGAACATGACAAGAATTACAACTTTGAGGTTACGAAAAACCTGCTGGCATTTATTACAGACAATAAACACGGAAATAATGATATTGCCTTATTAACTCAACAGGTCAACGGCTTTGACTATGAAATAATAGCGGGTTTAAACGCATTAAAAGCAGGCGGCCATATTTATAAAACAACAGACGGATATTATAAGCCAGTACAACTTATTACAGAGGTGACAGCGTGAGTAAAAGATATTCATCACCTGAAAAAACAGTAGTTAAAGAATGCCTTGAATATCTTCGCTTAATGGGTATATATGCCTGGAGAAATAACACAGGCGCAGTAAAGATTGACGGAAACAGATTTTTAAACTTTGGACTGCCAGGAAGCTCTGATATTACAGGTATTCTAAAAGGCGGAATATTTATTGCCGTTGAATGCAAGAGCGATAAGGGCAAGCTATCTGAGCAACAAAAAATATTCATGGCCAAGATAAAAGAACAGGGCGGGCTTGCGGTGTTAGCCCATTCGTTTAAAGATGTTGAAAAAGCATTGATAGAAAATAAATATTTTTAAATTATATAAGGAGATAGAAAAATGACAGAGAAGCAAAACAAAATAACGAAAGAAGACATAAGAGAAGCAGCGTGGGGCTTGTTAGTAGATTTTATGGCTGATAAGAGAAAAGAATCAAAGTGGAAAAATATTACAATAATTACTTTGATTGCGCTTTTAGCAGGCAGTAACTTATATCATAACTGGAGTTTTTAAAAATGAGAAAAAAAGATAAAATTATGAAAGAAGCAATAGTATTATTAAAAAAAGCATTGGCAGGTGATTTAGATGCTATTGAGTTTATACTCGAAACCATAGGCGAAAAGCCAAAAAGTAAAAATAGGGTAACATATGCCGGCAAAGGGAACCGATATCCATAAACCGTTAACAAAACGAGAAGAAGCTTTTATAAATGCGCTTGCAATTGAGGGCTTAACACAACGGCAGGCGTATAAAAGAGCCTATAACTGCGAAAACTGGAAAGAAGAATCAATCGACAGAAAAGCTTCGGAAACCCTTAAAAGAGTCCATGTTCTGGCTAGGTATAACACTCTTTTGACGGAAACTCAGCAAAAAGACAGGGAAAAAGCGATATTTACACGTGATGAATTGATCGCTGATTTTAAGCATGTTTTTAAGACCAACTTAGATGATTTTAATAAAATTGCAAAAATAAAAAAAATAGATCAGGGCAAAAATATAATGTTGGGAAGAAGTTCGGCTGCACTTCAAAGGGTTGGTAACGAGATAGGTAAGATATTAGGTTATCATTCTGAAAATATCGTTGTTGACGATAAGCGGAAGAAGGAATCGGAATTAGACAAGCGACTTGCTGCAATGTCTCTTGAAGAGCTTAAGGAAATTTTAAATGATTGAGAAAGGTTTTTTTATTTGTAACTTTTGTAAAAACAAATTGCAGAAAATAACTCAAAATATGACGCTGATAGCTGATAGTTACTTCTGCCATAAATGCAAGCAAACCAACAAAATTACTGTAATTAACGGTGAGGCATATGCAAAAAAAAGAAAAGGCTAAAACCTAAAAACAAGCATACCCCCGGATCTGGGTGACGTATTCTAAAAATGCCACCAGACGAAAAAAGAGCCTATCTTAAAAATTGTGTAAATGACCATAAAACGGTATACTTACCGGAGGAGAAAACATGGTCATGGCACGAAAAAAGCCATC
>JGI20163J15578_10000578_pt1 | contig 15152 bp, 15 predicted proteins | sample TergutCu122P1_FD_15578 | JGI IMG/M metagenome (IMG submission 15578)
AGCATCGCTATTTCATGCAAGTACGCCGGCTTCGCCTGCTTTTCCCAACTTACTTTTATTAACGAAATAATAAAGACAAAAGCTTTGATTTTTGGTAAGATTATATTGATTAATGTTACAGAAAAAAAGGAGTGTGTTTTTTAGATACAGTAGGCAATAGCAATGATCCAAGATTTGTTTTAGGCACAAACGAAAGAATATGGGAGTTCATTGATAGTCTATAATCGAATTCATATTTGGAGAAATGCTTATGAAAAATCAAAACGGTGGAGAAAAGGAAACAAGTGCAACAAAAGTTTCACAAAAATACAATAGACGTTTGCCGATAATTGCATTAACATTCGGTCTTGCCCCGATGGCTCTTTGGCTTCTGGGCTGGATACATGAGGTGTTTTGGATGCTGTTTTTTGTGAGTTTTTGGGGGCTTTATTTTCAATTGCTTGGCTTGCTATTGGGCATCATTTCTCTGCGTAAAGGAAAAAACAACATAGGAGTAATGCGGTTAATTTTTTCTGGTGCCGCAGTTCTTGCACCGTTTATTTGGGCATTTACTATTTGGTTTCTTGATCGAAGTGGCGTGCCGGTATTTCTTTGATGACTATTAATGATAAAGTGTTTTATTATAGCTACAGCGATTATTTTGATAAAAAAATTAACAGCGCATAGTGATTATATCGTTTATTCGTAAGCGGATGGGACAGAAACTAAAAGGTGGCATTTATGAAAAAAGTGAAACTACTTATATTATTTGTTACACTCATAATAGTGGCTATCTCTAGTATATGGTGGCTCGCTGTGAGGATAAACACGGATTTCGCAACTCAAGCATTGCTAGAATTTCATTATCAAGCATTTCCGGGAGGTTACAATCCGGATGTAAGCATTTCTGTTGTAATAACAGACGAAAATGATATTTTAGTATTGCAAGAAATGTTGAGAGGTCGCTCATTTAGAGATAGTCTTGCGTGTGGTTTTTCGGCGGATATTTCAATAACTATGACTAATGGGGGACGCAGCATTAAATTCTTGCCAGCAAATGATGGTTGTCTCATTTTGCGTATTGGTGATTCTAACAGATATATAAGAGTTACGGATGATGCCATAAAAAGGCTACATGAAATATTTGTGCGATATGGTGGGTTTTTCCCATGCATATGAGTAACACCGTTAACACTGTAAGAAAAAGCACAACTCTGAAGGCGTAAAATAACCACTTCACAAATATGAAAGCTATTGGTATACTTATAGCTAATGTAAAACGATGTTTATGGTACTACGAATAACCGAGGAGGGAAAAACATATGAAAATTGTTATCGTTGGGGCAGGTGCAATGGGTTGCCTGTATGGCGCAAAACTTTCACTAGCTTCTTCAAATGAAGTTTATCTGCTTGATGTTTGGCAAGAACATGTTGATGCTATAAATAAGAATGGTTTGGTTTTAGAAGAGCAGGGAAACGATGTAGTATATAAGAATGTCAAGGCTATTTCGGATGCAAAGGAAGCGGGAGTATGTGACCTCGCCATTATTTTTGTAAAGTCGGCATTTACTTCTGCCGCAGTAAAAAATAACAGGGAAGTTTTCGGGCCTGATACTGTTGCGTTAACTCTCCAAAATGGACTTGGGAATGTTGAGCTGATTTGTGATGTTATAGGATCTGCTAACGTTATTGCGGGAACTACCGCTTGCGGAGCAACAATGCTGGGTCCGGGAAAAGTGAGATTTGCAGGACGTGGGAAAACGATTATCGGTGAAATCGACGGAAAAGAATCGACACGAACTCTTGCGATTTCTGAGGCACTACAAAATGCAGAATTTGAAACAGAAATCTCCCTTAACGTTATGGGCCTCATCTGGGATAAACTTTTAATAAATGTCGGAATTAACGCGCTTACGGGAATTACAAAGTTGTATAATGGGGAACTTCTGGATTTCCCAGAAATAGATGAACTACTGGAAGAAGCGGTGAAAGAAGCTATGGCAGTGGCAAAAGCTAAAGGGATTGCCTTAAAAACAGAAGACCCGGTGGAAAACACAAGACAAGTTTGCCGCAATACAGCGAAAAACAAGTCATCGATGCTTCAAGATGTGTTAAATGGCAAACTTACTGAAATTCAGATGATTAATGGTGCCATTGTGAGAGAGGGTAAGGCCCTTGGGATTGCTACGCCGGTAAACATGGTGCTGACGAATCTGATTACTTTTATTCAAAGTAATCAACAGCAAAAATCATAGACGGAAATATCAAACGGTGTGGATCTGCAAGAGTTTTTTCGTAGATTCGAAAACTCTTGAATAAGCGGACATTATAGAAAAAGGCAACTTAAAATGGGAAAAAGAATTACAATAATTTGTGGTCACTATGGTAGCGGCAAAACTGAAGTTTCAATTAATTATGCGATTCATCTTGCGTCTACTTCTGCCATTGCAGGAGAAAAGAAAAAAACAGCTCTCATTGATTTAGACATTGCGAATCCATATTTCAGAAGCAGAGAGCTCCGACCGCTGTTAGTTAGCAAAGGTGTCGAGGTATATAGCGACGCTTTTGGATATGATACAACGGCAGATCTTCCTGCTTTAACTGCAAACGCAAGAAAACCGCTTGAGAACAAAGATGTGTTGGCGGTTGTTGATGCCGGCGGTGATGCGGCAGGCGCAAGAGTTTTAAATCAATTTCGCAAGTATTTTCTTTCCGGTGAAACGGAGCTGGTTTGTGTGGTAAATGCAAAAAGACCCGAAACAGCAACTGTAAAAGGTGTTGAAACACATATTGCGGCAATTCAGGCTGAAACAGGGCTTCTTGTAAGTGGAATTATAAATAATACACATCTCTTGCGGGAAACAACCTGTGAAATAGTTTTGGATGGAATAATTTTTGCGGAAAAGCTCGCAGAAGAATTGCAAATTCCGGTAAAATTTCATACGTGCCAAGAAAGTTTGCTTTCAGAGGTGAATGCAAAGATTGAGAGAGAAAAAATTAACGTAAAACTGTTTCCGATGGAGTTACATATGAGACCAACATGGCTAGACAGATGACAAAAGGCTGTGTTTTGGAAAAATATATCGAATCAGGCGAAAGGTAATACCTTTCGCCTGTCTTTTTTGTTAAATATTGAGAGAAAATCTTGACAATTCCTTATAATAATTATAAAATTAAGTCAAAAGGTCATACCTAATGTTAAATATGTATCAAACCATAACACGAACGCTGAAAGGGGTGTGTAGCTTTGGTAAAATTTTTTACAGAAATTGATGGTGGAAGATGTAAGGGATGCGAGCTTTGTGTGTATGCTTGCCCACAAAAAATACTCATAATTGATGACGTGGAAATTAACTCAAAGGGTTATCATCCGGCCCGTGTGACCGAAATGGAGAAGTGCGTCGGTTGTACAAACTGTGCCCTTATGTGTCCCGACGGAGCAATCAAAATTTACAAAAATGAAAAAGGGGTGGGAGAAAATGAGTGAAAAAGTTTTGATGAAAGGCAATGAGGCTTTTTCTTGTGCCGCAATCAGAAACGGTTGCAGGTTTTATTTTGGGTATCCTATAACACCGCAAAACGAAATACCTGAGTATATGGCAAAGGAAATGGTAAAAGTCGGCGGCGCTTTCATTCAGGCAGAAAGCGAGTTGGCATCAGTTAACATGGCTTACGGTGCGGCATGTGCAGGCGGAAGGGTTTTAATATCTTCATCATCACCGGGAATTGCGTTAATGCAAGAAGCATTTTCTTTTGCGTGCTCTGCACAGGTGCCTTTTGTTGTAATTAGTGTATCACGCGGTGGTCCGGGAATCGGTAGCATTCAGCCGGGTCAGGCAGACTATTATCAAGCAACGAGAGGTGGAGGAAACGGAGATTATCATGTGATTGTATATGCTCCGGCATCGATTCAAGAAGCGGTGGATACAATGGGTAAGGCATTTGATGTGTCTGACGCTTTTAGAAACCCTGTGATGGTGCTTGTGGACGGCATGCTCGGGCAAATGATGGAACCTATCGTTTTGCCGGAAATAAAGCAGCTCGAAAATATTGTCAGTTCTGAAAAAGACAAACCATGGATTATTGCGGGGCATAAAAACAAACGTGAACGCAATCGAATTCAATCACTGACTTTACAGCCTGAGCTATTAGAAAAAAAAGTAGAAGGACTTGCGGAAAAATATGAAAAAATGCGGCAAGAGTTAACTGAATATGAAACTTTTGACCTTGAAGATGCAGAAATTGTTTTTGTTGCATACGGGACCACATCGCGTATAGCGGACGAAGCAAGGGAACTTCTTGCATCAGAAGGAATTAAAGTTGGACTTATCAGACCAATAACTTTATGGCCGTTTCCATATAAGGCATTTGATGAGATTGGAAACAAAACAAAGGTAGTTCTATCGGTAGAGTTATCGCAAGGGCAAATGATGGATGATGTGCTTATCGGCACTAAAGGCAGGTGGCCTGTATCGCTTGCAAAGAGAGTTGGCGGGATGTGGCTTACACCACCGGAGGTGGCAGAGATAGCCAAGGCAGCTTTAATGGAGGTGGGACGATGAAAACAGTATTTGAATTAACTAAAGGGATGCTGGATGTTGAAACAACATATTGTCCCGGATGTACCCATGGCATATCACACAGGCTTATCATGGAAGTTATTGAAGAAAAAGGTTTACTCGGCGATACCGTTGGAGTGGCGCCTATAGGATGTAGTATTATTGCTCATCATTTTATGAATATCGATATGTGTGAAGCTGCTCATGGAAGAGGGCCGGCTGTTGCGTCAGGCTTAAAAAGAGCGTTGCCGGATAAAATGGTTTTCACATATCAAGGAGACGGAGATTTAGCTTCAATTGGGATGGCGGAGATTGTACATGCGGCACACAGAGGTGAAAAGTTTTGCACGTTTTTTATTAACAATGGAATTTATGGCATGACAGGGGGGCAAATGGCACCAACAACGCTTTTGGGGCAAAAAACAACTACCACAATGGAAGGCCGAACTGAAGCTGCAGCAGGAAAACCATTAAAAGTTTCGGAACTCATGGCAACGATCGAAGGTGCTGTATATGTGGAGCGTGTTTCTTTGGATTCTCCGGCAAATGTTCGGAAAGCTAAAAAGGCAATAGAGCGTGCATTTGAAGTGCAAGAAAAAGGCTTAGGGTTTGCACTTGTGGAAATTCTGTCTACTTGCCCGACAAACTGGGGACTTTCGCCTGTGGCTTCTGTTGAGTGGGTAAAAAATAATATGCAACAATATTATCCTCTGGGAATATTTAAATGCCCTGCATCCATTGCCGGTGGTAGGGAAACGTTTGAAAAATAATTTGTGGCTACGATAGTAGCAATGGAGGAAAAGATGACACATAAAATCATAATATCCGGATTTGGTGGGCAAGGAGTTATATTGCTAGGTCAAATAATCGCCCATGCAAGCATGTTAGAAAATAAAGAAGTCATATGGATGCCGTCATATGGTCCGGAAATGCGTGGCGGTACGGCTCATTGCACAGTGATTGTTTCCGACAAGAAGATTGCATCACCTGTAATTACTGAAGCAACAGCTGTTGTAGCAATGAATAGACCATCCCTTGCAAAGTTTCAGGAACGTGTAGCTCCCGGCGGTAATCTTTTTATAAACACTTCATTAATTAAAGAAAACTCGAACAGAAATGACGTGCAAATTCACAATGTGGATTGCAACGAGCTTGCGTCAGCGGTTGGAAGTGACAAAACGATGAATATGGTTATGCTTGGCGCAATTATAAAAGTAACAAATGTTGTTTCGCAATCAAGTGTTGAAAAAGTGATGGAAAATATTTTTACAGGTGATAAGGCGAAAATGTTACCTTTAAATAAAAAAGCAATGGGGATGTGGGAAAACAATTTTGTTTGACATTGTCTTATAAGTGAATGTATAATATCTGCAAATCACACGTCAATTTGTGTTGTGTTGTTTGAAGCGAAGCTCGAAATTCTTTTGGGTGGAAAATGATACTTGGAGGTATGATATGTTGTTCGATTTTTCATATGTAGATATTGCTTTCAAAAATGGAAAAGTTATTTTGGTTGATGAAAACGATGGGCTAGCTGAAGCGGTAGCAGTAAAGGGCAACAAGATTGTCTTCGCAGGTACAAATGAGGATCTTGAAAAGATTATAGACGAAAAAACAAAAGTGATTGACCTTAAAGGACGGACTTTGATGCCGGGGATAAATGACACTCACTTCCATCCGATTTTAACGGGGATGATAGGTACTGAGCTTGATTCGGCTATGGTTGACACTTTCAACAGAAATTGCAAATCCCTTGCGGACATGTTAGAGCTGGTTAAAAAAGTTGCAAAGATTAAAAAACCGGGCGAATGGATATCTATGATGGGATACGAACCGTCGCTTTTCCCGGAGCAGCGTCATCCTACGATTGAAGAACTTGACAATGCGGCACCTGACAATCCGGTGCACTGTATGCACGGCGGTGGGCATATTTGTATGTATAATTCAAAAGCATTGGAGTACCTTGATGTTTATGGTCCTGAAGATGCTGAAAAATATCCGGAACATGAAGTGGAAGTCAAAGATGGCAAATTAACCGGCATGGTGCGTGGGCATACACATTTTAAACTATGGAGTTCAGTTGTTTACACAGAAGAGCAACAAAGAGTTGCGGCAATGAAATCCTATAAACTTCTAATTGAAAATGGAATTACTTCCATAAGTGACTGTGGGGAATGTGGTGCAACTTCTTATCACGTTATGCAAAAACTTTGCAGGGAAAGAACTTTTAAAGTGCGCTCAAATATGTTTTTGCACAGCATCTTTGGCAAACCTTACTCGTACGCTGATGTTGAACGTTGGTTAGCACTTGGATTTATGTCAGGGTTAGGTAACGAATACTTCAGAGTGGGAACGCTAAAATTCATGATAGACGGTGGCTCGGGTGGTCCGTCTTGCTTAACAAGAGAGCCTTTTTCGCATGACCCTGATCTTCCGAGAGAAAAAGGTTGGGAAAGAGAAGAAGTAGCCGAATATATAAAGAGGCTTAATGCTGCTGAGTGTCAAGTTACGGCTCATGCCATTGGCGATGAAGCTATAGAGTATATGGTTGAAGGTTATGAAAAAGCTTTTGTAGATAACCCAAGACCTGATTTGCGTCACAGAATTGAACATTGTACAATAGTTGACCAAGATCTTGTAGAACGAATGGCAAAATTAAATTTATGTCCAAGCGTAAATGTTTCTTCAATTCAGAAGCTAGGCAGCAAATTCAAGAAGTTTTATGGCGAAGAGAGAAATAAATATATTGCAGCAATTCGCAGCATGATTGATGCAGGGGTAATGTGTTCATTGCATAGCGATAAACCATCCTATGAGACAGGGATGGCGCTTCTGGACGCCGCAGTAAATCGTTACGATCGTTCTGTCAATGAGCAGTGTGACAAAACTCAAGCGGTTACTGTTATGGAAGCGATTCGCTGCATGACGTACAATGGAGCATATGCGACGTTTGAGGAAAACATCAAAGGAAGCATTGAGCCGGGGAAATTAGCTGATCTTACAGTTCTTTCGGAAGATATTCTTGCGATAGACCCGATGGAGCTTTACAATGTAAAAGTTGACATGACCATGATAGATGGCGAAATAGTATATGAACGAAAATAAATGTTGGTTAAATGCGACGAGCTGAGGTTACGGTTTGTCGCTTTTTAATAAATAAGGATTAAAAGAAAGGAGAAAGTTATGGTACCAATTTTAACGGAAAAACAACGAAATGAGCAGATAAGAAAAGAACAAAGGATGTCAATTATTCTTTATGTTGTGTTCGTTTTGTGGCTCGCAATAACCGGTTACGGTCTTGGTGTCGGTGATCCGGCAAACTTCGTAACTATTATGGGGCTTCCTCTTTGGTTCATCCTGAGCTGTGTGGTCGGACCTATTTGGTTCTGCATAGTTTCATGGTTATTGGTCAAATATAAGTTTAAAGATTTTGACCTTGACCAAGTTGCTGATGAAGAAACAGTAGTTGCGGCGGCTGAAACAGTAGCGGCAGCGGAAACAGTGGCAGCAGAAGGAGAGCATACAGAAGGAGGTGACGAACGATGACTACTACAGCAATAATAATTACTGTCATCTGCGTTGCCTACATGTTCTTTAATATCGTTGTTAGTTTGTATGTAAGTAAAATACAGGCTAAGAANGACGAAAGCGAAGGCAAAGGTTTTCTCGTCAGTTATTTTATGGGCGGAAGATCCATGGGTGGTTTCGTTTTAGCGATGACAATTATGGCAACGTTTATCAGTGCCAGCACCTTTATGGGTGGTGCGGGACTTGCGAACCTTAGAGGATTGTCATGGGTTTATCTTGCAATCATACAAGTTCCTACAGCCTTTTTACTTTTAGCACTTTTAGGTAAAAAGTTTGCGATTCTTGGAAGAAAGACAAATGCTGTTACGGTTATAGACCTTTTAGACGCCAGATATGAGTCAAAGGCCGTATCTATAATTTCTTCTGTGTGCCTTGTATTATTTAGTATCGCAATCATGGTAGCGCAGTACATTGGCGGCGCAATAATTTTTGAAACAATCACAGGTCTGCCTTTTGTTGTAGGTCTTTTGATTTTCGGTGTTTCAGTTCTTATTTACACAGCATGGGGCGGCTTTAAAGCGGTTGTTACAACTGACGTAATTCAAGGTACACTTATGGTTGCAGGTGTAGTTTTAATACTTTGGACTGTAATTTCACAAGGTGGTGGAGTAGAAGCGATAACGACACGTGTCGCAGAAGTAAATCCTTATTGGAATGTACCAAACCCACCGGCGGTACAACCACCGTTTCTATTGTCACTTTGGATTTTAGTAGGTATTGCGACTATCGGTTTACCTCAAACTGCAGTTAGAGGGATGGCATTTAAAGATACAAAATCAATGCATAGAGCGATGACTTACAGCACATGTATGTTTGCGTTTATCATGCTTGGAATCAACCTTGCCGGAGTTTTCTCCAGCGTTATGGTTGACCCTACAACTCTTGTAAACGTTGACTACACTTTGCCTGCTTTAGCGCTTGCAGCGATGCCACTTGTGGTTGCGGCGTTATTTATAGCGTGTATCTTATCGGTTATTATGTCTACAGTATCTTCGCTACTAATCATGGCTTCGTCGTCTATCGTAAAAGACTTATATGTTAAGCATATAGCAAAAGACAAAGAAATTGAAGCAGGAAGCGACAGAGAAAAATCAATCAAAAAAATCAGTTTAGTAATTACTGCAATTTTGGGCGTAATCGTTATTTTACTTACGATTCAACCGCCTGAGCTTATCGTATTTGTTAATCTGTTTGCATTTGGCGGACTTCAGTGCGCATTCCTATTCCCAATTATTTTCGGTCTTTTCTGGAAAAAAGCTAATGCGATGGGAAGCATATTCTCTGCAGTAGCCGGTGTGGGAATATTTATCGCATCACAAGGATTTGCGTTCGGTCCATTGTTGTTTGGCCATTTCGGTGCAAACCCGATAGTACATTCATTGATTATCGGCGCAATTGCATTTTTCATCGGAAATTTCATCGGAGAGGCAATGGGCAAAACTAGCCCACAAAGAGCACTGGATACATTCTTTAAAGAATAAAAAACTCTTATTATTGTAACAAGGTTCTACGTCAAGTTGGGGTGGAACTCTTAAAAAACCAGCAACGCGCTTGCCGAAATTATTTTTTTCGCAAGCGCGTTTTGGAAAGAACCATCAATTGTTTTTACTAGTTATATTTAATTATAGAAGAGTAAGTTTGAAAGGAGAATGAAAATGAAAAAAAGAAGAGTTTTCGTGGTATTTTTGGCTTTGATTATGGTGCTTGGAATTCCGGTTTCCAGCTCAGCATCAACGATTGATAATCCAAACCTTGAAATTGTGAGTGTGAACGATATTCCGGGAGTAATAATCGGACATTACACAGATGCGGTAAATGCGACAGGTGTTACTGCCATCATTAGTACAGTACCCGGCGGAGCAACAGGTGGAGTTTCTGTTTTAGGGGGATCACCTGCTACAAGGGAAACTGACTTACTTGATCCGACCAGAACAGTTCAAATTATAAATGCGATTTCACTTTCAGGTGGAAGCGCTTTTGGACTTGATGCTGCCGGCGGCATAATGCAATATCTTGAGAAGAGAGGGCTTGGGGTCCCTGTAGGTGTAACGGTAGTTCCGATTGTTACTGCTGCAAGCATCTTTGATCTTCACAGAGGAGCAAGCGCACAGCTTGGTTATAATATGGTTCGCCCAGGCATTGCTGAAGGGTATGCGGCAGCGGCAGCAGCTTTTAGAGGTGACCCATGGCAAGACGGAAATGTTGGCGGTGGAACCGGTGCAGGTGTTGCAGCAACTATGAAAGGCGGACTTGGTTCTTTTGCCTATAGATTTGGAGATCTTTATGTAGGCGTTGTTGTTGTTGCAAACCCGGCTGGACAAGTTATAGATCCTGTTTCCAGAGATATTATCGCAGGTCGTATTGATGCAGAGACAAATACTTTCATTGATGCGGAAACACGCATAGTTAATATCAATGAACCTCCGATGGCTGATAGAACAAACACAACAATTGCAGCTGTTATAACAAATGCCAGATTAACTCAGTCAGAAGCAAATCGTCTGGCTGAAATGGCCCATGATGGACTTGCAAGGGCAATCCAGCCGACGCATACACCGGCGGATGGCGACGTTGTTTTCGTTATGGCAACCGGAACAACTGCAATTGAAGCAGTTACTTGGGGGCAAGAGCAGGCAAACATGAGTCTACTGGGCGTCTTAGCTGTAAATGCGATGGAACGTGCTATTGTTAGTGCCGTGTACAATGCAGAATCAGCATATGGACTACTGGGTGCAGCCACTTTGAGAGCGGAAGGAACAACTCCTGCTCAACCGGCAAGCAGATTTGTACCTATTCTTGAAGATGTTCGAAACAGCCCATCTTTGCGTTTTGCTGAAGAGTCTACAGGAAGTGTCGCCCCAAGGGGAGTTTCTGTAAATATCAATGGAACAGCGGTTGCGTTTACTGCCGCCAGTGGGCGTCCGTTTTTAGATACTGCCAACCGTACTCAGGTACCGTTCAGGCAGACTATGGAAGCGTTTGGTGCTGAAGTTGCATGGGATGGCAGCGCACGGGTTGCTACTGCAATTTTCAATGACATTGTCGTCGAAGTACCTGTAGGGCAAGCGTATATTTTGAAGGATGGAGAGCGGATTAACAATGATACCGTTGCAGTTCTTCGAGATGACAGAGTATTTTTGCCAATACGTGTTGTGCTTGAGGCTTTCGGATTTACAGTAGACTGGAATGCCGAAACGAATACGGTTATCGCATCAAATGAAGAGTGACTTGAATAAGTAAACAATTTTTTTCTACATGCAAAAAGAGGCGGATGTTTTATCCGCCCCTTATTGTTTTTGGATTTTCATTATTTAAAGTATCTGTTTAAGAAACCTTCAAAAGCTCTTCCGTGTCTAGCTTCATCTTTTGCCATTTCATGTACTGTGTCATGTACTGCGTCAAGATTAAGCTCTTTCGCTAATTTTGCAAGATCAAGTTTGCCGGCGCATGCTCCGCTCTCAGCATCTGCACGCATTTCAAGGTTTTTCTTTGTAGAGTCTGTAATAACTTCACCAAGTAATTCTGCAAATTTTGCTGCATGCTCAGCTTCTTCATAGGCAGCTTTTTCCCAGTAAAGTCCGATTTCAGGATAGCCTTCTCTATGTGCAACTCTTGCCATTGCAAGATACATCCCAACTTCTGTACATTCGCCTTCGAAGTTCATTCTTAATCCTTCGACGATTCTTGGGTCCGCATCTTTTGCAACTCCAACTACATGCTCAGAGACCCATGCTCTTCCTTCACCAACTGCATTAAATTTTGATGCAGGTGCTTTACATTGTTGGCACACTTCCGGAGCAGCAGCGCCCTCATAACTATAACCACAAATTGAACAAGACCATTTCATAATATTTTCCTCCTTAAAATTAATTCTTTTTGCAAATTATTTTGCGTTTAGCTCATATCTTTCAATAAAGAAAGAGTATGGCGATATATAACTAGTGAAAGAAAACTTTCACAGTGATTTCACATATTATCAAATATTTGTTATATTAATCAGAAATATTACTCACTTAATGTTATTATACACAAGTTTGGGGTAAAATAAACATAAGACTTTACCTTTTGTACAAAAAGATTTATAATTAAACGAGAAAAGGAGTCTGCAAGGGTATGAGCATAACGAAAAAAAAGAGAACAACAGTGATAAGTATTATGCTTGTTTTCACTGTTTTATTGTTAACGGGTTGCGAAACGTTTAATAATTTCAGAGCGATGTTTGTTGAAACAGAAGAAGATCTCGACTCGGTTATACGAATCGGAGTTTTTCAGCCGCTTTCAGGACCACATCAAAGATATGGCGAACTTGAAAGGCGAGGGATCGAATTAGCCCATGAACTTTTCCCAACAGTATTGGGAAAGGATGTGGAGCTTGTTTTTGCTGACAATAGATCTGACATCCATATCGCTGAAGTTGCAATCCAAAATCTTATAAGCAGAAATCCGGTAATTGTTTTAGGAAGCTATGGCGAAATTTTCTCCTTGATCGGAGCTGAGTTTCTGGAAGAAGCAGTAATTCCTGCAATTGCCATATCTAATTCAAATTGGCTTGTGACAAGCAACAATCCATATTACTTCAGGGTTCGTTTTGTTGAGTCCTTTGAAGGTGTTGCAGTGGCAAGGTTCGCAGTGGAAGAACTTGACGTTTCATCAGTAGCTATTTTTCAACCGGCAAACGATGATGCAGCTATTGCTGTAAGTCAGGCGTTTGGGGATACAATGATAAGGTTAACTGAGAATCCGGATATTATTGTAAGTTCACAAGACTTTGACCCAAACAGCGAAGACTTTAGACCGCAGCTTCGAATGATAAGGCATTCAGGTGCAGAGGTAGTTTTTTTACCTGCAAACATAGAAGTTACCGCCGAAATATTAATTCAAGCCAAAGAAGTTGAGCTGGAAGCGGTATTTTTAGGAATCAGCACATGGGATAACCACGAGCTTATTGAATTAGCAGGGGAAGCGGCAGAAGGCATTGCTTTTTCAACCATTTTTGACCCTGATGCCGGAATAACAGAAATGACCGAAGTTTTTTTGAACGCATACAGAGAAAAGTATGGAGAAGATGCAATTCCACACCATTCTGTAGCTCTGGCATTTGATGCGTATTTAGTTGCACTTGATGCGATAGAAAGAGCAGGACGTGTTGACTTTAGCAGAATTATTATTCATCAGTTATCACAGACAACTGATTTTCAAGGCGCAACGGGTAGCATAACATTTGACGAAAGAGGCGACCCAATTAAAACAGTAATTATCATGACGGTTCGGCGTGGTGAGATTGTTGCAACATATGCAGTAGATCCCATCATAGACGACGAGTATAATTTTGATGATATAATGTGGTAAAAAGGATTTTAAACAGGGGAAAAATGTATTGTGGGAAAGATTTTAAAGTGTGTTTTCGTCGTTCTTTTGGTAGTATTTTTGATGGCGTGTCAATCTGCACCGATAGAGCAAGGTAACGTTTATGAATATGAGCCGTATGACTCGGATGAACCTTATGAAGAGTATGAAGAGTTAGAAGAAATAATCGAGTACTTACCGCCTGTATCGATTTTGATATCAGCTGTTGGTGACATTATGATGCACATGCCGCAAATTAATGCAGCGCACGACACGGGAACGGATACTCATGATTTTCACAATAATTTTATTTACGTGAAAAACTATCTTATCAATTCTGATTTGACAATTGGCAATCTTGAAACTACATTTGGTGGAAGACCCTATGCAGGGTTTCCACTTTTTAGTGCACCCGACTCTGTTGCGCCGGCACTAAAAACGGCAGGTTTTGATGTAATTGTAACTGCAAACAATCATACTGTTGACAGAGGTAAAGCCGGTCTTTTGCGCACAATTGATGTGCTTTTGGAAAATGATCTTGTGGTGTCCGGAAGTAGGCACGATGAAACTCAGCCGAGATTTGCAATGTTTGAAGTGCAAGGTGTAAATATAGCGGTCATTGCGTATACATATGCAAGTTCGGATGCGGCAGGTCGCTTGCAGGTTAATGGAATTCCTGCAGAAGATTCCAGGCAGCTTCTGAATTATTTCCGATACACCCATTTGTATGAGGATTTGGAAAATGCCAGGTTAGATGTGCTTGATGCAAGAGCGGCAGGTGCCGACATTGTCATCATGTATTACCACTGGGGAAATGAGTATTTTACAACGTCAAATGACTGGCAACGCAGAATTGCTGCACGAACGGTTAATTACATGTATGTGGATATCATCTTTGGTTCGCATCCTCATGTTCTGCAAGAGGCTGTGTATCTTACGAGTGAATTAACCGGCAGACAAGTTCCGGTTTTTTATAGTTTAGGAAATTTCATATCAAATCAGAGACGTGAGACATTACCAACTACCAGAAATAACAGGCATACAGAAACCGGTGCAATTGCACAGGTTCGAGTTGAGTTTGACCCAAACAACAGAGAGATTATTTCGAAGAGCAAAAGTGCAATTCCCACATGGGTGGATTTGCATCGTTATGGAGGACGAGCTGTGTATACAATAATTCCTCTAAATGAAAACCTTGAAACTAATTCAATACTTGCCAGGTCAGGATATCTTGGTCGAGCGCAAAGAGCATGGGAGTACGCAATTGAAATACTTGGAATTGATTGAAAACAGTAAAGATGACATGATAAAAATGCTGCAAGAACTTCTTGAATTTCGTAGTGTCGTTGATGAGGGCACTGATGAAATGCCATTTGGCAAAGGCATACATGAAGCGTTTATGTATATGCTAAAGCGGGCAAAAGCCGATGGTTTTGATGGTGAGAATATCGACAATTATGGCGGTCATTTAGAATTTGGCGGTTATATTTTAGATGAAGAGGGCGATATCATTGGCACAAGCGATGAAGTTTTTGGCATACTTGGGCATCTTGACGTAGTTGCAGAGGGAAATGACTGGGATTTTCCGCCATTTGGCGGTGAAGTATCCGATGGCAAAATATATGGGCGAGGCGCAATGGACAACAAAGGACCTGTCATCGCATCATATTTTGCGATGTT
>JGI20163J15578_10000579_pt1 | contig 15135 bp, 6 predicted proteins | sample TergutCu122P1_FD_15578 | JGI IMG/M metagenome (IMG submission 15578)
GCGGGCATGGCCAAGACGGGCGCTGCGGTGATGTTAAAGGCAAAAGCCCTGTTCATCAAAGCTAAAGTCGCTTTGAAACTGCTTATTGCAAGCCCCAAATTGCTGGTGGTTCTGCTTATAGCAGGTTTACTCGTAGCCTTTATTGTGGCTCTGTTCAGCCTATTTGCCGCATTTGGCGGCGGTGGCATGGGCGGTGTATTCGGTGCGCTGTACCTTGCGGAAGATGCGGACATTGATAATGCCGCACTTGCTTACAGCGAATGGGAAACCGATCTGCGGCTTGAAATATTAAACGCAGAAACCAATCACCCCGGCTTTGATGAGTACCGCTATGAAATAATCGGCAATATAGGCCATAACCCACTTCAATTAATGGCATTTTTGACAGCCATGTACCACGACTTCGCTTTTGCTGAGATTGAAGACAAACTACGGGCATTGTTCGATGCACAGTACACGCTGACCTTTACACCAAGCACAGAAATCCGTACCCGTATGGTGCCAGGCGACACATACCCTTACGGATATGTGCAAATCCAATATGAATGGAACATTCTAACCATCAGGCTGGAATCTATTCCGTTCTCAAATCTTATCATGCCGCTTATGAATACAGAACAGCTTATGCACTTTCAAGTGCTTATGCAAACGCATGGCATGAGACAGCACGTAGGCAGTCCGTTTCCGTTTAACTGGCATCCCTTTATATCAAGCCACTACGGTTGGCGTATTCATCCCATTACCGGAGCAAGGCAACTCCACAGGGGCATTGATATTGCGCTGCCGACAGGCACGGAAATATTGGCGGCACATGATGGTTACGTCACCTTTGCAGGTGAAATGGGCGGCTTTGGTAACGTGGTCTTTATAAATAACGGTCAAGGCATAGAAACCAGATACGCCCACTGCGACACGATATTGGTAAGTGAAGGCCAATGGGTATATGCGGGTGATGTTATTGCTACGGTAGGCAGCACCGGCGACAGCACAGGCCCACATCTGCATTTTGAAATTTTATTAAATGGCGTACACAAAAATCCGATATTCTTTGCTTTTGGCGGGGAATAAAAAATAATCTAAAGAAAGGTTGACGATATGGCAAATCCCAAAATTGAAAAAGTTAATGCCGACATCGCCCGCACTAAGGATAAGATTGCGGAGTATACAAAAAAACTCCGCGACTTGGAGCAGAAGAAAATCGGCCTTGAAAATGAGGAAATCGTGGCACTTTTCCGCCGCGAAAAACTCAGCGAAGACGAATTTGCGGCATTGATAAAAACAGGGCGCAAAGATAACCGGGTGCGAGATGACACAATACCCGCAGAAACCCCAACAAATCGAGAGGAGGAAATCGCCGATGGTTTGGAAGAAAACTAAATTTATATCACTGGCACTGTTAGCACTTATCATCAGCATGAGTGCTTTTTTATTGCCGGTCTATGCGTCTGTGGGTTATGACGGTTACGACGAATCCGACTACGAAGACATAATTGCAATTACGGCTATCAATGCACCAATGGTAGTACACGCCACATGGCTGGATGATGAAATGCTCCGCATTGATGTTACAGACATCGCAACCGGGGCAGTATCTTCGTTGGCTATCAGATTAAGCGACTTTGTGGCCGATGCTGGCAACAGCCCATATATCCTAATCCAAGCGGCAGACTTGGACGGCAACCTGTCCGGTGCAATTCAGATAACCAATCCGTTCTATGTGCCAAAGTCTGATGATGGCAATACCAATGCAGATTGCGCGACAGACCAAAACAATGCTTCCGAAGCCGAAAGCGCGAATGGTAACGGTAACGGCAGCAGCTATGGCAACGGTTATGATGGCACCATTGTTCCGCCGTCAGGCGGGCTTACCCCGGATGGCACAGGTACGGTTGTAGACAATGTTATAACGCAAAACGAGATTGAGTTCTTCACCGTATTCACAGAAGAAGGCAATGTATTTTTCTTGGTAGTTGACCGCCAGCGCAATACAGACAACGTGTATCTGCTTAACGCTGTAACGGAAGCTGACTTAATGGCCCTTGCAGAAAGAAGCGGCAATCCCATTGAGAACAATCACGAAAGTGCCATACCAACGCCGCCAATTCAAGAGCCAACACCACCGGCAGAAAACAACCAAGACCCTGAGCCACCACCAGAACCCGACACGCCGCAGGCATCAGGCAGTGGTAACGGCAACCTTATTTTCATGTTAGTGGCCGTCGCTGTCATGGGCGGTGCAGCATACTACTTCAAGATTGTCCGACCTAAGAAAAACGCCGCATATGATGATGACGATTATGACGAATCGGATGATGAGAGTGGCGGTGACGAGGATAGTTTTGGGTTTGATGAAGACTACGGCGCAGACGATGGGAGCGATGATAGATGACAAAGAAAATTCCCATCTTGACCGTTACTCTTATCGCTTGGCTGATATTAGTGGTCTTAATATCGGTTAGGGTATATGCCGCCGAGGGTGACGACGGCGACAGGCAGCCCATTTCTATTACCGTGGTTGTGCCGCGCCCGGAGAATAATCAGGAACTCCAAGCCCCGCAGCCCAATCCCTATCATATCTATCCTGTACATGTATGGGAGAGCCGAGAAGATGGGCGCAGGCAGATAATCCGGGTATATGAACTTAGGGAACATGAAAACCCTGCCCATATCCCAAGAGAGCCATTCGAGCGTGACGGCTTTAGATTTGAGCTTGCAGAAATTGTACGCCGTGAAATGCCGGCCCATAGTGTAAGGGAACACGCAGAAACCGTGTCAGTAAGCACACAGACCAATGACCTTGCCACGGTTATCCGGCTACTGTCTTCCACAATGGAGTATATCTCGTATGATGGCTACTTTGGCGTATTGGCACTTGATATATCCAGTATCGAGATTGTTTCGGACGGCACAAGAACAACCAGCCATACGGCCACAACTACAAGGGAATTTCCCCATTTGTCCAGTACGGACACATCCCTTGTGCCGAGGACAATTACAGACGGCGGCAGAACTTACAATCTTGTAAATGTGGAATGGCGCACCCAAAGCACAACAGCCATTGACTACACACAAGTGGCTTCAACATTTACTGCCGTTGCCACCTATAGCCGAAACGCAACAAGGACATCAACAATCGGCTATACCACAACTGCTGTTTATCGCGGGCAGGTTTCAAGGATTGCCGTGGGTAGGACAGAATTTACTGCCTACTTCATAGGAATCCCCATTGTTACGCCAACGGTGAATGTGCCAACGACAACTCCTGCGGCAGAGCAGGAAACAGCGACTGTACTACCGGAAGCTGCACCTGCTGAAACAACACCCACTACCGATACCTCACCGAATCCTACGGTTATCGAAAATGTAACAGTAGAACAGGTGCATATCGGCGGTATTGTTGTAGAGGTGGAACACACAACTCCGTCTTTGCCAACGGAATACACACCACCCCCATTAGTGGAACTGGTTGTGGAAGATGAACCCGACGACGAAGACTATGTATTGGCAGATGGCGATTCAAGCGGGTTTCCGTTTGGAAATATCAGCATTGCCATGCTATTCGTTGGTGGCATAGTGCTTGCATACTTCGCAGGCAAAAAAGGCAAGGCAATGTTGGGCTTTATGAAGAAAGCATCATGCTTTGTTTTGTTATTCATGCTGATGTATGGAGCTTTGCAGACGGTATCAGTATACGCTGCTCCAATACCGCGATACGGTTTTGGTTCGCAGAGTGAAGAAAACGCAACACACTTCAATCCAAACGGTTCGGGGCAAAGCACAACTTCTTCTGATGCCGTACATTTCGCCCCCGGACATTCGGGAGGGCAATCCGGTACAGGCTCATCAGGTGGAGCTATCCACTTTGACCCAACGCGAACGGATGCCGCCCCACGGGATAGCCCTACAACACATTTTCAATCTGGCAGCACCAGTGCAGGTGTCAATAACCATAACAACAATTATGGTGATGTGATAGGCACTCTTACCGTAGAGCGGCTCGGAAGAAGAATGAACGTAATAGCCGGGGCAACGATGGAGGCGATGGACTTCGGCGCAGGGCATTTTTCGTTCACAGGACTAAACACAGGCAACACCGGCCTTATCGGTCATAACCGTGGTAATACCAACGGATTTTTCTCATTCGTAAGGCTTTTGCGTGAGGGCGATATTCTGACCCTTGAAGCAGGAGGAATTATCCGAAGCTACGCAGTAACAATGGTTTACTACGTTTATGAAACGGACTTTGCACCACTTATGCAGTTTGGCGACACTCGCCTAACTCTCGTAACTTGCAGGGAGTATCACCGCAATCAGCGTCGTATTGCTGTAGCAATCGCGCTGGACTAAAGCAGTAACACACAACCAAATAAAAAATAAAAACCTAAAAGGAGAAATTGATTATGGAAAAAACACTAAGCACAAAATGGTTCGCACCTCTTATCGGGGTAGCAGTATTTCTTGTTTTAATGATGGCATCCGCAGTAACCGTAATGGCGGCACCGCAGCATGGCTTTGGGCGCGATCCGGGGCGCATTGACACAGTTAATGAAAATGACTTCCACACAAACCAATGGGACAGGTTCAGCTTTAACTACCGCTTTGTATCCGGCCCCGACCACCGCTTTGAACTTGGCAGACCTACACAATTTAACGGCATGGTGCCTGTTGATGTGTTCACTTCCAACTTTCGCAGTGATGCACAAGTTTCACTTCGTCCGCCGAGCTACGGCATTTTCAGCGGCCAATTTCATACGCCGCCTGCAAACCGGTTCATGCAACAGCCTGTTAATCCCAACTTCCGCATGACGGAATGGGAGAATCCCAATATCGACCCTCGTTTTGATACGTTGGGGCAAGGCGTAAATAGCAACGGCAATCAAAGTAATCAAAGCAGTGGTAGCGGTGGATTTTTGCCGCCGACTTCTATCAGATAGCTTGCACTAAACAATTAAATACAATTACCAAGCATGGGGCAAATAAATCCAATATATCTGCCCCATTTTTATTTTGAAACGGAGGAATGAAATTGAGTAGAAAAACACTCTCACCTTTCACCAACAGATTCAAGACCACATTGGCTCTGCTGTTGGTTCTCTTAACGGTTCTTGGCGTTTCGCCGTTAAATGTTTTTGCACAAACTGCTACGGCTTCCGAAGAAAATGAGGAAGTCATTTCTATACAATTTATGGGCGAAACAGTAGAAGCTGTGCCGACCGAAAGCGGCGTTTTACGCATGGATGTAGACTTACTCGGCAATACAGAGTTTGTAATGACCGAGTATATCTGGTTTGACGGCAGGCGTATTTCCATAAGCGATGAGCGTATCGGAAATGTTGTTCCTGTGGTTACACCCCTCGGCACATTTGCAGACAACCCAAGAGCAAGAACAGGCGCACTCCCTCCTGTGAACAGGGTTATAGATGTAGATGCCCGTTTTTACAGAGAACCTGTAATTAATATGAACAGCAGGCGTGTAAGTGCGCGCCGATATGCCGTTGAGATTGATGGCATAACTTACGAAGCGTTCTGCGCCGACCCGAACTTACCCGGCCCGGAAAGCAACGCATCTGTTTATGAAATCACAGGAGAAGCACCGCGGGCATTATTTTACGCTCTTAGATACGGCTTCCCTGTAAATCCCTATCTTTCAGACCCCAGCATGGATAACGAAGACCTTATGTGGTGGGCGTATGTCACCAGAGTGGCTGTAGCAATGGCAGCTAACCCTAACGGAAATTTTACCGGCGATGCCACCGCATTACAACAAGCACGGCAACTGGCTGATGGCCAGACCACAAGGGATTTTGACAATACAAGCCCTGCTATTACCGTTAATGGTGTTCGTCATGCAGATGACTTGGGGCGTGAGATTGATGCTGCCGAAACTTTGGCGGCTTCACTGCCATTTCAAACAGGCTTTAACCGCAGACATCATCAGCATACCAACCCATTCAGATTTGAATGGGCACCGGGTACTCCGGCAGGCACAAGGCTGCTTGTAAACGGTAATGTTGTAGCTACTGCCGCGCAGGATATTACTGCACGGACATTGGCATCTCCTACTATATTTAGAGAAACAGTTAGCTTTACTCTTGAAATGCCTAACGAAGATGCTTTTGTAGGTGCAACGGCCAAAGTTTACATGATAGGCGTTCATAACCAATACGCAGGCCGTATATGGATGATGCAAAACCCACAAGACCGCGACAATTGGCAGGACATAGTGTTCTATATACCCTATATCCGCTCCAGCGCGGCGTTTTCGTTTAATGTAGATGAAATTCCATATGGCGGTTTGCGTATCATCAAGACCAGCCAAGCAAACGGCAATCGTCTTAGTGGTGCTGTGTTTGAAGTAAGAGACAGCGAAGGTGCTTTGGTTCGCGGCAATCTGCGTACAAATGCCAATGGCGAAGTTATGGTAACAGGGCTTGAACCCGGCGTGTACACCATAACTGAGGTAACACCACCTTCAGGTTACACCCTCGCAGAACCCGTAAGCCAACAGGTAACAGTAGTGGCTGATGAAACAGCAACAGCTACTGTTACATTTTCAAACCCAAGAACAACCACACCACCCCCTGTAGAGCCGCCGACTGTGCGTATTCAAAAGATATGTGCTATCTCTCGTGAGAACATCCCCGGCGCGCTTATGAGGTTGCGTGGTATGTCTGCTCATACAATCGTTACAGGCGATGGTGAGGGCGACCAATATTGGATTCTAAATAATACCGGCATCAACGTGAGTCAAGTTTTAACCGCAGGCGCAACAACCGCCGTACCCGGTGATGTTATATCCACCGTGGAAAATGGTGTTTGGACACTTGAAGGTCTTCCGTGGGGCTTTTTCATGGTTGAAGAAGAACGTGCGCCGGAGGGTTACTCTTTATATCCGCAACATACGGCGTTTGGGTTTTGGCTTCTACCACCTACAGTCACAGTAGAAGGTATAGGCAGGCCCATCACTTGCCCTGTGAGCGGTGAAGTGTTGGAAATTATCACGGTGTATGAAATTACCGAAAGCGGCGGCGTTAGTCATATTCTCATAACTTTTGAGAATTATCCGTTTTCCGAAATCGTTGTTTATAAGCGCGAAATGTCCAATGGCATAGGCAATAATCAGCTTCTTGCTGGAGCCACATTTAGGATTCAGGGGTATTATCCCGGCAACCCCGCTATCCCTATAGACCGAACAGCAACTACAGGCGCAAATGGCCGTGTTGTGTTCAGCGACTTACCCGCAGGCCACTTTACCATCACCGAGATACAGCCGCCAACAGGCTATTTATTAGGTGATAATAACGTATGGACTGTTAATATCGGCTGGGGGCAAACTGTAGCCGCTGGTACAGCAAACTCGCACACCTTTTTCAACATCCCTAAATCATTTTTGGAAATACTGAAGATTGATGCCATAACCAATGAGCCTTTGGCCGGAGCGATATTTGAATTGTACGACCCAACAACGGGTGAAAGATGGCAAGCAACAACCGGTGCGAATGGTATCGCTGTGTTTGGCCGAGGCAGCAACGGAAACTTCTTATATCCATATCGCACCTATATTGTCCGTGAGATAACTGCCCCGGAGGGCTACTTCCTTATGAAAGGGCCGAGGGAAATAGTGCTTTCTCCGGGCGACGAAAACAGAATTACGTTTGAAAATTATCCGTTTTCAGAAATCGTTATCTACAAGCGCGAAGTGTCCAATGGTATAGGTAATAATCAATTGCTTGCCGGGGCAACATTCCGCATACAAGGTTACTACCCCGGCTACCCATCTATTCCTATTGATAGAGTTGCCACAACGGGCGCAGATGGGCGTGTAGTATTTGACAATTTGCCCGCAGGTCACTTTACAATCACAGAAATCCAACCGCCTACTGGTTTCTTGTTAGGCGAAAACAATGTATGGGCTGTAAACATTAATTGGGGACAAACTGTTGCCGCAGGCACAGCCAGCTCTCACACGTTTTTCAACGTGCCGAAATCATCACTGGAAATCTTAAAGGTATGCGGTGTATCTAACGAGCCGTTAGCCGGTGCTATCTTTGAATTGTACGACCCAACATCCGGCGAAAGATGGCAGGCAACATCAGGTGCAAACGGTATCGCCGTATTTGGCAGAGGCAGTAACGGAAACTTTTTATATCCGTATCGCACCTATATCATCCGTGAGATTGTCGCACCGGATGGTTTCGTCCTTATGGATGGGCCACGCGAGATAGTTTTGTCTCCGGGCGACGAGAATCGAATCACATGGCGCAACTGGAGAAATCCGGGCCTTACAATCGTAAAGCTGTGCCAAGATACAGGCGAACGCCTTGCCGGAGCGCATTTTACTATCGAAGCGCAAGGCAGTGGCAGACCACTTCCTACAGACTTCCCAATGATAACAGACGAAAACGGCGAAATCTTTATCCCGTGGACTTTGTTTGAAGGTGAAGTAGAGCGCAACTTTATCGTAACCGAAACCGTGCCGCCACCGGGGTTCCATTTATCTGACCCTAACTGGCAGCTTGTGACCTTACAAGCCGGTTATGATAACACCGTGGTATTCCGTAACCGCCGTATGCCTACGCTCACTATTGAGAAGACCGATAGTATTACCGGTGCATTTATTCAAGGCGCGGAATTTACCATAGAAAGGCTTAGCCCAGCACCAACAGGTATGCTCACAGGAAATCCCTTTAGGACAAACGCACAAGGCAGAATCGTGTTGCCTGACTTGCCTGCCGGGGTATACCGTATTATTGAAACAAGAGCCGCCAACAACTACTGGCTCGACCCTCATGTGTCGAACAGGACTTGGACTATCACCATTCGTGAGAATGAAGATTACCTGCTCCAAGTGCAAAACACGCTGCTGCCGTCTTTGATTATAACTAAGATGAACGCAGTAACTCATCGCCCTGTACCCTTAACTCATTTCCGCATTTATTATGAAGTGCCGAACAGCCCTAATGTGGAGCTTATCGGTAACTTTGTGACCGACAGCAACGGACAAATCATTTTGCCGTTCGTACAAGTAGGTTGGTACAGGTTCATTGAAACAAGACCGGCACCGGGCATGAGCCTTGCCACGAATAACAGCTTTAGAGTGTTCCTGTCTCCGGGCCAAAATACCTATCAGCTTATGCGTCAAGGTTTATTACCGAGCAATGCTGATATTCCGGTAGTTACAGACGATTTTACTCCGCCTGTTATCCCTGAACAATACGAGGAATTACCCCCATCAAATGTAGAACCGCCAGACATTGATGTGAATGATATAGAAATTGTTCACGATGCCCAACTTGTAGCGCAAGTAACACAAGGTTTGGTTGTCACAGGCGGCGGCGACTGGCTGATGGGCGAAGGAGTATGGAATTTTCCGCTCAATTCAATCGTTATCAAGAAAACCTGCTCCGTTGCCAGACAGCTTTTAGGCGGCGCAACCTTTGAAGTAATTCACACTTCCGCAGGGGTTAGCGGCACTCTTGGTACGGTAATCGGCAGATACACCACCGACCCAAGCGGTATTATCGTCCTTACAGGGCTTGTGCCGGGCAGCTATGTGGTGCGTGAGGTAACTCCACCGAGGAACTTCACCTTATCAGAAACAAACACCCAAACTGTATTTTTACAGCCTGACGGCCATAGCGTAGTGGAAATCGTTTTTGCCAACGATCCATACGGTTCTCTGCTAATCGTTAAGCGTTGCGAAGTAACAGGAACACCTTTGCGTGATGCCGAGTTTGAAGTTAGAAACTCTAACGGCACAGTAGTAGGTACAGCTAATGGTCGCTTCACTACCAATATGCAAGGCGAAATCCTTATTCCCAACTTGCCCCCGGACAGCTATGTTGTAACTGAAATCCGCGCGCCGGAGGGTTTTGTTCTTAACTCCGCACCGCAAACCATTCGCGTGGAAGCCACAGGGCAAACCTATCGCTTGGAATTTACTAACCGCCCATTATCCAGTCTTGTAATTCGCAAACTGGACGACTTCGACGGAGGGCCTTTAGCCGGTGCCATCTTTGAGGTAAGACGGCAAAATGGTGAATGGGTTGGCGAGTTTGAAACGGGGCCGGACGGCACTATCACAATCCCCGGATTGTTGGGCTGGTTTATCGTGACCGAAACACAAGCACCCGCAGGTTTCGCTTTAGACCCAAATGCTACTCGTACAGTAGAGGTACGCCCCGGCGCGCCAACAGTGGTTACGTTCCGTAATCCACGTTTAGGCAGTATCGTTATTGAAAAAGTAGACGGCAACGGCGCACCACTTGCAGGAGCGCAGTTCCGTGTTACCCACCAAAACGGTGAACTTGTGGGCAACTTCACATCTTCCGGCACAGGGATGGTTTCTATTCCAAACTTACCTGCGGGTTGGTTTAATATCGAGGAAACCCGTGCGCCGCAAGGTTTTGTTATAGCACAAGGCTCACAAACCGTAGAGGTTCGCCCTAATGCCGTGGCTCATGTTACCTTTGTCAATTATGAAATGCCAACTCTTATCATAGAGAAGGTAGACGAAAACGGCAGAGCGTTAGCAGGTGCTGTGTTTGAAATCCGTAGACCAAATGGGGAGCTTTTATCCCGTGTTACTACCAATGCACAGGGCATAGGTCATGTTGGTGCGCTTGAACCGGGTACGGTAGTAATCGAAGAAACTCGTGCGCCGGATGGCTTTATGATTTTAGAAGCATCTCGCATAGTAGAACTTCGTCCCGGTGAAAACAGGACAGAGCGATTTGTAAATGCCCGTATGTCTAATGTCACCATTCGTAAGATTAGTGGTGATGACGGCAGGCCGCTTGCGGGGGTAGTATTTGAAGTAACTTCTATGAACGGCGAACGGGTGCAGAATCCTGCCAATAACTCATTTGAATTTGTCACCGACAGCGCAGGTATGATTATTCTGCCGCAATTGCAACCCGGCACCTATGTGGCAAGGGAAACGAGGGCATTACCCGGCTATCAACTGGCAGACCCTTATACCTTTATTGTTACTACCGACAGAGATACCACCATCACCATCCGCAATTACAGGATGCCTAATGTCACTATCCGCAAAATATGCGGCGACACCAATAGACCATTACAAGGCGTTGTGTTTGAGATCGCAAGGTATAGCGGTGTAAATGCAGGTGAAAGACTTCGCAATCCTGTGAACGGCAGCTTTGAGTTTGTAACGGATGCAGCAGGGCTTATCCAGCTTGCAGCACTGGAGCATGGCACCTTTGTTGCGATTGAAACAAGGCCGCTGCCCGGTTATGCTCCTGCCGAGCCTACGGTTTTTGTGGTTGGTGGAAGTGAAAACACCACTATTACCATTCGCAATTACAAAATGCCTTCCGTCGTTATCAGAAAAATCTGCGGTGATACTGGACAGCCATTAGCCGGTGTTCAATTTGAAATAGCACGATACTTCGGCAATGGCAATACAGGACAGAGGCTGAAAAACTACGCTGTGGACAGCAGCTACATCTTTACAACCGACCGCTCCGGTCATATCTACTTGCCAACTATGGAAGACGGTGTATGGATTGCCATTGAAACAAGGCCGCTGCCCGGATTTATGGCGGGCAGCCCCACAATCTTTACCGTGGGCAACAACGGTGATACCACCATAATCGTAAGGAACTACCGCTATCCTGATTTTGCAATCTTGAAACTGGACGGCGCAACTCGCCGCCCATTACAAGGCGTACACTTTGAGATAGCTCACTACCTCGGTCAAGGCAGAGCCGGCGAAAGACTTATCAACCCTGCTGACCGTACAAACACTTTTGTAACGGATGCGGCGGGCAGAATCCCACTGCCAAGTCTTGCACCCGGTATGTATATAGCGATTGAGACCCGTGCTTTGCCCGGTTATGTAATTGAAGGGCCGACAATCTTTACGGTTGCTCCCGGCGCAGACAGGGTTATCACTATCTACAACCATAAACGTGCAGATTGGGTTATCCGTAAGACAGACGGCGACACAGGACAGCCGCTCCCCGGCGTTCATTTTGAGATTGCTAGATACTTTGGCAATGGTAACGCTGGAGAAAGACTGCAAAATCCTGTTGATGGAAGCACAACATTCATTACCGATAATGCAGGATTAATTCACCTGCCGAATCTTGAACCCGGCACTTATGTTGCGATTGAGACCCGCGCATTGCCCGGATTCATCTTGGCAGAGCCAGTTATATTTGTGGTGCGTGAGGGAGCGCAAAATACCACTATCGACATTCGCAATTATCGTGGCGCGGAGCTTACCATCAGAAAAATCAACAGTATCACTCGCGCGCCATTGGAGGGTGTTGTCTTTGAAATATCCCGTCCCGATGGCACAAGGCTTGTAAATCCGCAAACAGGATTCCATGAGTTTGTGACCGATTCAAGAGGTCTTATCCATCTCCCGACTATTCCCGATGGGCGTTATTACTTGCACGAAACCAGAGCCTTACCCGGATTCTTGGTAGACCAAGCGGTTATTCCGTTTAATATCGACTCATCCGCAAGACAGCGTGAACACGTATTAACCGTGGAAAACACACCCGCAAGCGGATTGCTTATCATCAAGACTGATGCCCAAACAGGCAGACCACTTGCCGGTGTTGAGTTTGAAATCCGCCATGCAGACGGCAGACTGGTTACAGGACAGATTTTGGATGGTAATCAGCCAAACACTCCGGCTAACTCTCCGCAGATGGCCGCAAACGGCAATTTTCTCACAGATAGCCGTGGACGCATTGAGTTAAACCACCTTGCTCCGGGGGTATACCACGTAACGGAAACAAGAGCTTTACCCGGCTATCAATTAGATACCACGGTTCATGTGGTTACGGTGCTGCCCGGTCAGCAGGCTGTGTTAGAAGTAGAAAATGCACCGCTTGCAGGATTCCGATTGCTGAAAGTTTGTGCTTTCACAGGACAAGGCATATTCAACGTGGAATTTATGGTCTTCGACCACAACGGCAAGGTTGTTGGGGTATTCTACACCGACAATAACGGCGTTATCGACTTCTCGGCTATTCTTGCCCCCGGCAGATACACCATCAGAGAAACAAGACCGGCACCGGGCTTCTCCCGTGACGATATTCCTCGCACGGTTGAGTTTGTTGCAGGCCGCGTGACCGAGATTGTGTGGGAGAATGTGCCGATTGCAGGACAATTGCAGATTTTGAAAGTGTCCGGTGATAATAACATTCATAACGGATTACCTGCCGGAACACCACTGCAAGGTGCAATCTTTGAAATATTCGATGCACGTACAGGCAACCTTGTAGACCGTATCATTTCCAATGAGCGCGGCATGGCTGTATCTCGTCCATTACCTCTTGGAAGGTATATAGCAAGGGAAGTAGCCGCTCCCGCTTTTTATATGATTAACCCACAGGAAATCTACTTTATCATTGAGCATGAGAACCAGATTGTAAGAGTCACATTCCCTAACTTCTCTGCCAATACAGGCGTTACCATCCGCAAGACGGGGCCAGCCGAGGCAATGCAGGGGCATAATATCTTCTATGAAATCCCCATTGTACGCAATGATTCGAGTATTCCTTTGGCCGACTTCTTCTGGCGTGATGTGCTGCCTACAAATGCAGTTAGAGCAGACAGGCTGATTACAGGCACTTACAACCATAACCTGCGCTACAGAGTGATTGCTATGACTAACCGAGGCAATGAGATTGTTGTAGCAGATAACCTGTCTACTCTTGTAAACAATGTAGTTGAGTTACGTCCTGTCCACTTAGGGCTTGCCGCTAACGAATATATCACGGAGATTATTCTATTCTTCGGACAAGTACCGGCAGGATTTTCTTCTGTAGAACGGCCACGTATCTTTGTGGATGTATTATCTGCAAACCAAGCATTTTTACCTGATGGCATGATGTTTGCTAATAAGGTTGATGTGGGGGGCAGGATTCCGGGAACAGATGAGTGGGTAATTGGAAATTCAACAACAGCTACGACCATTTTCAATCCTCGCAGGATTCCGCAGAGTGGCTGGTAGAATGAAATTATTACGCTCTATGCACAATTAAAATATTGTTCGGAGGATGTCATTCCAAATGTGACTCCTCCGAACATATCGTTTTACTCTGGATACCACAACCAAAAACGTGGAGACGCATAAAATCAATCCCTAAAGCCCCCAAAGGTGCAGTAATTAGTATGGCAAACACCGCCACAAGCAAAATGATGTGACCGGCACCCATGCCAATCGCCAAGGCTGTGCCGCCTATTGCCGCCTGAACAGTTGCTTTTGGTAGGTAAGCAATGGCGCAAAAAACTCGTTCCTGAAAACTAAGCTGTGTTCCGATTAAGCATAGAGGTACACCGCAAATTCTAAAAAACAAGGCAATCGCTATCACGGCAATTGCAGCGATGCTTACCTCTGAAATATAGTTTACATTTATAGCTGCACCTACCAACACAAAAAGCATGATTTCTGTCGGTATCCATATCTTAGCAAGAATTTTAGATGACTGTGCAGCAAAATTGCGAAAGTATCTTAAAGCGACCGCACCGGCAACTACAATTACCAAAGGTAATACTGCACTACGCAAAATCATGTCTGCCCCTGCGCCGCTGCCATCTACCCATAAGAGTAAAGCAAATAGCATTATGGCGAAAATTCCGTTTATCGAAGTAGCTGCCATGACAAGTTGAGGTGTGTCTTTTTCTGCGCCTTGTCCTTTTTTCATCATATTAAGCATACGAGGTACAGCAATCGCCGGAGATACTGCACTCAAAACAGTTCCCATAATGGCAGCATCCAAATGCGAAATAGGTAATAATATAGGTGCAAGGAGGGTTACTGCTCCTATTTCCAACAAGGGAGGGATAAAAGACATAAGTATTGCCGGTTTGCCAACTTTTCTCAATGCTTCTATATCAAGTGCAAGTCCTGCTCGCGCTAAAATGACCATCAGAGCAACTTGCCGTAAATCTGCGGAGATGATAATAATCCAAGGGTCTATTAAATCTAAAGCATATGGCCCCATGATTATTCCGGTTATAATCATGCCGATTAGACTTGGCAGATTTATTTTTTTTATAAACCAGCTTAATGCAAGCGCACAAGTTATTACAACAGCTAAATGCAGCAATGTCACGATTCACCTCGAAACAGACCATAGTTATAATCCTATA
>JGI20163J15578_10000580_pt1 | contig 15126 bp, 11 predicted proteins | sample TergutCu122P1_FD_15578 | JGI IMG/M metagenome (IMG submission 15578)
ATATAAGTTATATTGAAGGAGCGATGGTTGAGCCGCTGGCTTGCTCTTCTTATGGGTTGAAGAAACTGGATGTTCAATTAGGTGATTTTGTGGTGGTTATCGGTAGTGGAACGATCGGCATTATGATGGCGCAGTTGATCAAACAACAAGGCGCTAAGACTGTATTAATGAGTGGTATCATCGATTATCCATTGGAAAAAGCAAAAGAAGTAGGAGTCGATTATATCTGCAATACGCTAGATCAAGACTCCCCTTATTATACGCCTGATTTAGCCGCTAAAGTGATGGAGTTAACAGATGGATTAGGAGCCAATCGGGTGATTGTGCCGGTGGCCGCTAAGTCAGCATTTAAAGATGCCTTTGCGGTTTCCGGCAAGGCTTCAACGATTGTGTTTTTTGGCTTGCCGGGAGAACAAGATATCATCGAAATTCCGGCCCTTGAAACCCTGACAAGCGATAAACATGTACTCTTTTCTTGGCTTGCGCCATATACTTGGAATGAAGCTTTACGGGCACTTAAAAGTGGTAATTTAAGAGCTAAGGAGTTGGTGACTCATACCTTCCCATTAGAAAAGGTGGGTGAAGGAATAGCGTTTATGAACTCGGATGTTTCAGAAAAAATAAAAGGGATGATTGTTACGGATGCGTGAATTGTATCTATTAACCGGCGAGAGAGGTGTTAAATGAAAGCAGTGCGATTTTTAGGAAATGGGGTTTGTGATGTAGCAGAGGTACCAATGCCGATTCGGAAAAAAGGTGAGGTTTTACTAAAGGTTATGTCCAGTGCGGTATGTGGCAGTGAAAATCCGTCGTATTTTGCGGAACGAACGGAAGGGTATATGATTCCCGGGCATGAAATGTCAGGGCAAGTAGTGGAAGCAGACGAGGCTTCCGGCTTTGTTCCCGGTGACACTGTGGTGGCGCAGATTATGATTGGCTGTGGTGAATGTTTGTATTGTAAGCAAGAAACATACACCTTCTGTGAAAATCTTGAATACGGCGGGAGCACTCATGCGCAGTACTGCTCTATGGATGAAAAGTGTGTGATTAAAGCACCATCAGACATTCCATATGATACGCTGGTATTGCTGGGGGGTGATACCGTAGGAGTGGCCAATCGAGCGGCGAAGCAGTTGGATTTGGCCCCGGGAAAACTGGTATATGTTTCCGGTGCCGGCCCGATTGGTTTGGGGGTAATTGCTTTATTGAAACATTATGGTTGTTATGTGGTGGTGAGTGAACCCTCTAAGTATCGACGGGATTATGCGGTAGAACATGCCAACGCCGATAAGGTACTAGATCCAACCACAATGGATATTAAAAAAGTTTTACGGGAAATGACAGAAGGTGTTGGTCCGGAAATTATCATTGAGTGTTCCGGAAACCCAAAAGCGCAGTTAGAAGCACTTGAGTTTGCCCGTTGCGGCGGTACCGTTATGTTATGCGGTGAAAACTATACGGAGCTAAAGATTATCCCTAGTATGCACATCATTCATAAAGAATTAAGTGTGAAAGGTGCCTTCTATTTTACGGCGGCTGATTTTACCGATATGGTCGGGATGTATCGAGAGGGACTGGATGTATCAACTCTTGTAAGCCACCGTGTACCCATCGAACAAGCGCCGGAAGTCATTGCCGAGTTTGCGAAAGGTCGAACCGGAAAGGTTATCTTGCATCCACAAGATTAAAATTGAAATGATTCAGGTATCAAATAACTAATGTTCAACTAAGAGGAGGAAAAAATGTACAAAACACTATCACCAGGTAATATCGGACATGGAGTTTATTTTAAGGATGCGGCTAGAGCCGCAGTAAAACATGGTTTTGAGGGCTATTGGTTTGATATCACGGAAGACGCAAAAGTACCCATCGAAGAAACGAAGGCGCTATTGGCCGAAACCGGCTTGAAAGCCGCCGGATTTGCGCTGCCGGTAGAATTTCGCGATTGTCCGGACGTCTTTGAAGGGGAGTTTGCCAAACTAGAGGAGTATGTAAAATATGCTGCCGAAATCGGAGCGAAGCGATGTGTTACGTGGATTTTCCCATTCTCTGACAAATACTCGTATGAAGAAAATTTTGCGCTCCACCGTGATCGTTTGAGAAAATGTTGTGAAGTGTTGAAGAAATACGACATAATTTTTGGAATGGAGTTTATCGGACCACCTAAGCTACGGCGAGGTGTGAAGCATGAATTTATCCACAATCTGGATCAAATGTTGGAACTTATGGATGCCATCGGCACCGGAAACACCGGTTTGCTATTGGATGTGTGGCATTGGGATATGGCCGGACAAACACCGGCCGATTGGAGCAAAATTACGGCCAATCAAGTAGCGTTGGTACACATCAATGACGCTCCGGATGGAATTCCGGTTGAAGAACAAGAAGATTTGGTGCGTAGATTGCCCGGTGAAACCGGCGTGCTTCGGATCGCCGAATTTTTCGATGGACTGAAATCGATTGGATATGAGGGACCTGTCTTGGCAGAGCCATTTGTGCCGGAACTTTCCCGGATGTCATTTGAAGAAGCTTTGACTGTGGTTATGGATTCGATCAACCGAGTCTGGCCATCTTAAAGGACAAAGGATAAGGTAGTTTATACACACTAAAAAAAGGAGAGTATTATTCATGAAAGCATTAGTATTACATAACGCTAAGGCATGGACAGAAGAAGTGGCAGACCCCATCGCGAAGGATAACCAGGTGGTGGTAAAAATTGAATCTACCCCCATTTGCGGTAGTGACAAAAATGCATTTCTAAGTGAGACCCCTGTCCGCGAAGCCGGGCACGAGGGTGCCGGGATTGTGGTAGAAACAGATAAATCCAGCTTGTTAAAAGTAGGCGATCGAGTGGTGTTAAATCCCCTCGCCGGATGTGGTGAGTGTATCAATTGCCGGACCGGAAATTACATCTTTTGCCGGTTCATGCCAACATTCTATACCCATTTTGCACAGTACGTTCAGATTCCCGACTTTGTTTGTACGTTGTTGCCGGATGATATCTCATATGATCTAGGCTCGATGGCATGTTGCGCTTTAGGCCCCGCCTTTAGTTCGATCAAACGGATGGATTTACGGGCGTATGATACATTGTTGATTACCGGATTAGGACCTGTTGGGATGGGAGCGGTTAGTATTGCCAAATTCATCGGTGCTCGTGTAATTGCGGTGGATACAGTTCCATTCCGCAAAAAAATGGCAGAAGAATTAGGTGCAGACGTAGTATTGGATGCAGCAGATCCTGATATTGCGGCAAAGATCAAAGAAGCAGCCAAACCCGGGCGGATGATTCGCGCCATTGACGCTTCCGGAAATGCGGCTGCGGAGAGATTATGTATTGATGTCATGGAACCGGGAGGCATTGTATCCTTCGCCGGCGAGAACTTTGGCGAGATTTCGATTTCACCAAGTAATGACTTCATCCGTAAAGGTTTAACGGTAATGGGAGTGTGGCATTATAACCTAAACGACAGCGAGCAAATGATTTCGATCTTGCGTCGTTCCCCGGTTGTGCATAAGTTGATTACCGATGTTTATGGTTTTTCCGATGTGCAGACAGCCTTTGAAAAATTCATGGGTGGAGATACTTGCAAAGTAATATTGCGTCCATGGGAATAAGTAACAGAATGGAGAAAAAGTGTATGGAAAGAGGAATATACTTTGATAGTTGGTACAAAAACATCTATTGTTATCACCCCAGTTTGCCCTTGCGCAATATGCAAATGATCGAAGATATCGAGAAGTATCGTGGAACCATCCTATTGTGGTCGATTCTTGGTGGAGGGTCGATATCCTTGCCGTGGTTAGAACATGAGGCCTTTGGTGATGTGGATCCCAGATTGCGTTTTTATGGTTTCCTTAACGATAGTGAGTTTATCGCCGAGTGCGGTAAAAGAGGTATCAAAGTATTCGGGATTGTATTTGAAGTGCAAGGGTGGGAGTTTCCCGCTGTTATTACCGATAGAGGAGGCGGAAAGTCAGCGTTTAAAGGAATCAATCTGCTTCGAGAAGAGGATGAAAAGGAGCATGATTGGTATGGATTAGGCGAGTTTACCTCCGACAAGCATTGGGAAATTTTTGGGAAAAAGTTTGCCGATTATTTTCCCGATGGATTGTATGATAGTAATGGCAAACTCGTTACCAATATTATGGAAGAAGGCTGTTCTCGCACCTATGCCGGGGAGCCGGTCCATGCCGGCTGGGTGGAAGTAGTAGATCACAAACATGTAGGTTATCAAATGTGCCGAAACAATCTGGTTTGGCGTACCTACCTAAAAAAGATTATCGAAATCATGATTGATGCCGGGGTGCAAGGAGTGCAACTAGACGAGCCGGAATTACCGATGATTTCAATTTTTGATAAGGGATGTTTTTGTATCGATTGTGTAAAAGAGTTTCGTGCCTATCTGCAAGCAGAAAAAGCGGCCGGAAAGTTGCCGGAATTGCTTGCAAAGATGGATTTGACCGACTTTGATTATGGTGTGTATCTACGAGAAAGTGGGCGAGAATTTCCGAAGTTTTACGATGATCTGCCTTTCAGTCAACTTTACCGCGAATACCAACTGCGGGCGGTGAAGGGATACTTTAAAGAACTTGCCGATTATGTGCGGGCGTATTCCCTTCAAACAAAAGGGGAAAGTGTATTGGTATCAGCCAACTTCACCTTTATCCCGATTTGTTTTCCCTTATGGGAACATGTGGATATTGTGATGACGGAAATGAGAGTTCCGACCTTTAAGAAGCCGGCATGGTATCGATATATGGCTGGTTTTGGCGGTGATAAGCAGGTGATTATCGCCGAAAGTCCCGGCGGAATTATTCCGGAGCTGGTGGAAATGCTTGACAAAGGACAAGGCCATGACTTGTATCGGACATTTTTGTTAGAGCCGGCTATCTTTGGTTGTAACATGAGTGTACCGTACGGCAGCTGGATGGGTAATAGCATCAAAAATGCCTTCCATCCCCCTCGTCATGTGACCATCGAGATTCAGGATTTTTTGGCGGATCATGATCGATTGTTTGGGTTCAATTCCGGAGCCGATGTGGCCGTCATATGGAGCTATCCAAGTTATTACTGGCGGGAAAATGTGGCCGGATATTCCACCGAGTTTGTCGATGGAGAAGTAGATGAGCACCGTCTTCCATTCTGGGAGGTTATTGACCTATTATCGGAACAACAAATTTGCTATGATGTATTGCTGACTGCCGATGGTGAAATGCGGGAGGATACATTTGAATTAGCAACAATTCATCCATACCCGGTGTTGGTACTGGCGGACTGTGTGTCCTTAACCAAAAAACAAGCCGACGTCATTGCTTCTTATGCAGAAATAGCAGGAAATACGGTATTGGTCTATGGACGGATTGCTGAGAATATTCCTTCTCTAGCCAAACAATTAAGAGACAAATCCAATGTTGTCTTCTGCCAGAATTCGGCGGATGCAAAACGCTCTAATGATGGATTTGTTAAGGTTTTTTCCGAAATATACGACAGCTATGGACGGGTTTGGGTGGATGATACCGATGTTGGTTTTCATACATTTATCACAGCAGATGGGCATACCGCCCTTCACCTGATCAACTATAATTATGACAAGGTGGCAGATCGGGTCAATACAATTGATGAATTTACCGTAACTGTGAAGGGAACCGGGCTGGGAGAAGTTGTGTTACATACTCCTTGTGAGCCTCAGCGAGAAGCAATCGAGATAAAAAAAGTTGAGGACAAGGATAAAACCACATATACAATTAAAAAGATGCCTCTTTATATTGTTCTTGAGCTGGATGCTATCATATAACCGAGGAAAGATGTCCTCCACTTCTGCGATTGAAGATTAAATGCAGTAGAACATTAGTAGTTCTACCTTTCTACCGCCTAGGTAATATCGCCCCGGCACAGCGAGTAGAGAGGCTAAAGGCGCCTCCTTCACGATTTGAAGTGACGAAGCACTAAATGGATTCAGAGCATCCCGGCAATTTATTGCCACGAAATATGGCAGCAAACGTCAAGAGTTGATAATAGGCTAATTGAATAATGAAATGTATATCGAAGCAGCTCATGATGAGATTGTAAGAGATAAAGTTTACCTGTGAGCAGGAGGGTTATATGGAGCAGTATAAATGCAATATCGATTTTACCAATGAAATCAAAAAAGATATATTAGGGGTTGGGGTGGAATGGGATCCGCCGATGTACGATTGTACCCCGGATTTTACTGAAGAACAGTGGGAGCTAATCTTCAAACGGTTAGATTTTTTCAAGCTTAAATTTGCCCGGATGATGATGTACAGCCCCCTGCCGGAATCGGGAGCGACAGAGAACAACTACGAAGACAGGCGGGTTAAAAATGTAATCCGGGTGCTAGAGTATTGCCAGAAAAACGACGTGAAGGTGATGTTGGGAATGTGGAATAAACCGTATTGGGTGGAACGGTATGACGACCCGGTGTGGATTCGCTCGATTGCGGATTTGATTTTGTATTTCCGGGAGAAGGGCTTTACCTGCATCAAATATTTTAATTTTGTCAATGAACCGAACGGTTCCTGGGAGATACCGGACAATAACTGGTACCAATGGAAACCGGCGGTAACCGCACTGCATAGTGAGTTTGAAGCTCGTGGAGTAACACCTGAAACGAAGATTTGTGGGCCGGATTCGGCTTATGATGATGAGTGGGTCGATATGTGTATTGCGGCAATTCCTCAGGTGATTGGCGAGTACGAGTATCATATTTATATTCATGATAAAGCTGAAATTGTCAATAATCAATTAGAACGTAGACTAAATCACAAGAGGTGGGCGATTACCAAAAATGATCCGGATGGTCCAAATAAACGATTGTGGCTTGGAGAATTTGGCTGTCGCGATGGCAAATGGGATGAAAGAACGGATATGCAGGATTCAGTGTATGATTTCATCTATGGAGTATGGATCGCGGATGCCGTGTGCCAGGCATTCCGAGCCGGCTTAGACGGTATCATCCCCTGGAATATGGATGATGCGGCGCATACATCCAGTGTTGATGGGAAAACCGATGGAAACTTCAAACGTTGGGGATTCTGGAATAGTTACGGAGGGCAAACCATCACCGGCAATGCCGGAAGTGTAGATCATCCACCGGAAGATACGGCCATCCGACCTTGGTATTATCCCATGTCTTTATTCTCCCGGTTATTCAAACAAGGTAGCACGGTGGTAGATGCAGGAGAAGCGCAAGGTTATATCAAGGTATGTGCCTGCAAAAATGGAGACGAGTATACAGTAATCTTGGTAAATGCATCTAATGAGGTAGCTAAGGTGAGCCTTGAATTATATGGTTTAGAAGGTTCTGCCGGTAAGATTTATAAATACTGCTATTTTGATCATGATTGTCCAACCGATGAAAATGGATTTCCGGTAGTCAAAGAAGTTTTACAAGGATTTCCGCAAAATGTGGAGTTATCGGGAAAAGGGGTTATGTTTTTATCGACGATGTCCTGATAGCAAATAAGTTCATAGCATCTCTCTATCGTAGAAAAGGATTGGGGCAAACTTATATCTAGGTTCGCCGCAATCCTTTTAACCATCAAGACAAGTTCCCACCTCTATTTATTTATCTTCCCAAACTTCTCATTACTTTCGATAAGCTCTTTCATCTTTACTGCTTCGTTAATTGCGTCCCAATCATTATTAGCCAGATACTCAATTGAGAAATGACCCATATATCCGTGCTCTGCGAGCTTGTCAGCCACCCAATCAAAGTCTACATCTCCTTCGCCAAGAGGGGCTTGGATATTACCTTCGCCGGAATCGCGTAGGTGGGAATGCACACAATTTTTGATGATAAATTCGCTCCGTTTCAATCCCATCCCTTGGGTAGTAAAATGAGAAGGGTCATACACGATCCCTGCCGTAGGAATCTTACTAAATAGATATTCCATCACGTCTAAATCTTCAAAGGGGCTATTGATGTGGAGCTCTAATCCCAATTTGACCCCATATTCTTCGGCGCATTTGTAATACTCGCCCAGTGAGACAATACAATCATCCACTACTTCCCATCGATCTCTGGTATCATCTCTTTGCAAAGGTTGTAAGGCGGCCGCAGTAACCCCGAAATGCTGCATTAAGCGACATAAAGCAGCACATTCTTTTAAGTTTTGGGCCACTGACTCAGGGCGTCGGTCATGCATCTGGTAAGTAAAGCCGATATTCATCGCCCCCATTTTAAGTTGATATTTCTCTAGCAGCCCTTCCAGATAAGCTAAAACACCATCATAATCTGCCACTAAGTCAGCCGGGTTAATATGGCACCAAGTATTGATTGCCAAGATATCAATATACTCAAAGCCGGCTTGACTTACGGTTTCCATTGCCACTTCTAGGGAGGCATTGCTTCTAACTGCACTTGAACAAATAATCATAGGTCACCTCTTTCTCTTAGCATCATGTCTAAGGGGTACTCATCTTGTTTTAGGGGTAACTCGATCCGGGCGTTGATCCGGGCCGATTCGTAGATAGCCATCACTACTTCAAAACCTTGCATAGCGTTATCGATATTCATCGGATGGGGGACACCTTCTCGAACAGTCCGGGCGAATGCACGATGAGTATTGCCCAGGCCATAATCAAACTCGCCCACCATCTCTACCGGCAACTCCTCCCATTCGCCGGTAGTATTAATACTTACCGGCGGATTGGAGAAGTCATTGTTACGCCAAAGCCGTCCTTTGGTACCAAAAACCTCGATATCTTGGTACACCCGATCCGGCATCAGTAACTGGGCACCACAGTAAATCTCACAGCGAACGCCGTTGACCATTTGGTAGCAGCCAATCGCCGATTGCTCCACATTGTGCCCGAAGCGAGTGCCAATGTAAGCATAGCGGTTCCGGGCGTATTCTTCGGCGGTGGCTTTGGTTCCGCGGAAAATCTGCCCGGCCACCCAGGATACGGCACAATCGTTGTTTAGGTATGCAAGGCTATCGACCGTGTGGGTGCCATCTGAGAGCATATCACCGGCACAGATGCCACGAATAAGATAAACCTCACCGATGAGGCCATCCTCAATCGCCTTTTTCATCGCCACATAGGGTTCCGACATCCGCCGTTGGTGGCCGATTACTAAAGGGATATTCGCTTTTTTACAAGCCTCATCCATGATTCTTGCTTCTTTCATATTTACCGCAATCGGTTTTTCGCAATAAATTCCTTTCACTCCGGCTTCCACTGCTTGTAATGTCATAGCACAGTGCAACGCGGTGGGGGTGACGATACAAACCACGTCAGGTTTTGCCTTGGCCAACATTTCTTCATAACACAAATAGTAGGGTATGTTGTACTTTTTGGATATTTCTTTGGCCAATTCTTCGTTTAAATCGCAAAGAGCGGTTATTTCATATTCCGGTAACTTGGCATATGCTTCTAAATGACCTTTACCCATATTTAAACCAACGACTGCGACAGAGAGTGTATTCATTCTTTTGTCCTCCTTTGAGACGGTTATAAGTTGCATCCTTCCAATGTTCTCACGAAGGCAATAGAGTTTTCCAGACAAGTAATCGGATCCATTCCCGGTGGCGGAAACATCTCGAACATCATCGTTAGATTCTCCGGATCCGGAGCAAATTTACGTAAGATATCCCAACACTCTCTTAGCGGCACCATGCCGCCACCCAAATCAGAATTTCCGACCTCAAAATGAAGGGGAGAAGCGTAAGGACGGGGCTGCACCCGTTGGTCTTTAAAATGAGAACCAATGGTGTAAGGAGCCGCCTCGTAAAAAGCCGGCAAAGGTTTTTCACCCAACAAATACGTATTGCCGGTATCCAAAAAGATATACATGTGAGGCGTGATTTGACATAATTTTACCAGGTCTGATACATAGTAATCACCGTGGTTTTCGGCACAAAGGGGAGTGCCAATCTGAGCACATCCTTCCGCCAATGCCGCCATCCGATTGGAGAGCATATCCAAGGTTTGCTCTACCGGACGTGCGCCATCAAAACGATGACCGGCCTCTAATCCGGTATGACAAATGCGGTTACGTAAAGAAGGGGCATACTTGGCAAGTAACTTCAGCTTCTTTTCGGTTTCAACTTTGCCTTCATCTTCGGTTAGACCAAGATAATTAAATCCGACGATGGGCATCAAATCCAGGTCATGTTCGGCTAGATAGGCAAAAATAGTGTCCTTTTTCTCGTCACTGAATTGATCCAACTCATCAATGGGAATATAGGTGTTTTTAAAATTGTACTGCTTTAAGAATTTCAGTTTCGCTAACATAGGATCTTCATCTAGGGTCAAATACTCGCCGTACCATCCTAAAGCGTATCCCCATCGAACTCCCGGTTTGACATTTGCGCATGATGCTAATTTTAATCCCGCCATAAACTAACTCCTTTTCTTTTTTTTGTTATATAGATTCAACCGACAAAACTGACTTCTTTTAGCTCAACACTTTGAAGCCGCATAGCCTTTTGCCCTTAGCCACCGGATTCCCCATTTGTCAGGCGAATCTTATATAGTCACCGCTTAGTTTCGCTCTCCAAACGGTTAGGTTTAATGTAAAATGATTCGAGCACCCATAGGAGCTATCAGCCCTTAAAGGTATTCGAATCATAGAATAGGTGTTGCTTCGTCGTACCGTACCCCGGTAACACCATTTGCCCTGATATAATTAATGAAATCGGAATCGGAGGTGATCGTAGTTTCCAGATTTCTTACCCTTGCTACTTCACTTCCGGGAAGGGCACTATTTCCCGTGCCCCGTGTTTCCTCATCGTCAAAAGAAGGATGAATAACATATACATATTGTCCACTGGCCAGCGAAGCTAGAAAATTGCCGAGCCGGTGAAGATTCTCTTCATCATGTACTTTTGGTGGCACATTTCGATAATCGGCACCAAAAAGCAACCCTTTTTTAGTAGCCCAATCTCGCTTGGCGTCTGCTAAGCCTTCAACAAATCCTTCCTCATGCATGTGGGAATCGACATAACGAATATCAAATCCAAGTCTGGTAAGTTTATCCAGCTGAGCCTCATATTCAGCTAATGCAGTTGTAATATCAGGTTTCGTATCTAAAAACATGGAAGGCGTAGCGAGAAAATAGCCCTGCTCATCGACTAAACCACTATCTTTACTAAGCTTTGTTAAAGGTTTCCATCTGTAGGTATCCCACTCGGCATTGAGCGTCGCGTGAAGCCCATAGCAAACATTTTTCACGGCACCCAAAAGACTAAACGCTTCATCAATATAGGGACCCACCGCCATTAATGAAACATTCTTGATAAAACCGGCTTGAATCACTTGCAAGGTGGCTGCATTTGCACTTCTGGTGGAACCAATGTCATCTGCTCGACTAATGATACGGATATCCTTCATCAAAACCAATTCCCCTTTGCTAACTTTTGAGATAACCATACGCTATTGAGATTCTGTTGTCAAGAAAAAGATAAGAGAAAACTTAGTGGAAAAGGATATTGATGTTATGACGAAAAACAGTTATACTAAATACATGAAGTCACGAAAGCAACCATCGTTGAGGCTATGTGATGTGGGCAGATGAGCGAACATTTGTGGTAAAGTTGAAATTATGACAGTAGGGGGAATTTTCACATGAGCAAAACAAGTCAAGAGTATACTTACGAACTGGAAAGAAAAGACCTATTAATTAAAGAGTTATGGGATAAGGTGGATAGCTACGAGAAGGCCAAGGAAGAACAAGAGAGAATTTACGAAGATTCTTATGCGGAAAAGGAACTCGAAAATCGGGTACTAGCTGTTCGCTTGGAAAGTCTTGTGTTGGAAAATGATGCTAAGATCCAGGAAATCATCAAAAAAACTGAACGAGAAAAAAACAGCGAAATGGCGTCGTATAAAAAAGGCTTAGAAGCAAGAGAAAGAAAAGTCTTAATGGATGCCCAAAAGCAGCAAAAAGAAATACAAGAGGCAAAAGCGGATAGGGAAAAGCTTTTGGCTGAGATTGATGTGCAACGAAGAAAAGTGTTAGGTGCCGAAGGGGAGAAGAAAAAGCTCTTGGAAGAAAAGCAAAAGCTTTTGGCGGAGATAGAAGCGCAACAGAAAAAAATGTCTGATGCCGGTGTTGATAAGAAAAAATGGCAAGAAGAAATTGCGGCTGAGAGGAAAAAGCTGGAAGAGGAGCTCGAAGCCGAAAAGAAAAAAACGCAAGCGGAGATGGAGGAGAAGCGGAAAAAACTGCTGGGAAATATAGAAGAGCGGCAAAAAAATCTGGTAGAAGCAGAAAAAAGTCAGGAGAACTACAAAAAAAGAATCACCGGTGAAATGGAACGCCTAACCGAGAAAATCAAACAGCTGGAAGCCGGGAAAAGAGATTTAGAGGTTCGCCTGCGAGATATGAAAAAGGAGTTTCAAGCAAGAGAATTAAAATCAGTAACTGAGTTCGAGGCGAAGAAGCAAAAGGCTTTGGCCGAACTGGAAGAAAAGAGAAAAAGGGCGCTGGCGGAAGCGGAGGAAAATAAGCAAAAGGCTTTGATTGAAGTAGAGTTGAAGCAAAAAAAGAATTTTTCAACCGCATTTACCAAGCAGCAGGAATATCTGGCGGAAGCAGAGCAACGTTTTGAAGAGCTAAAAAAACAAAACACTCTGGAAGTGGAAAATTTCCGGAAAGTTATTGGTAAATTAGAGGCCGGGATAAAGACTCTGGAAAGTGAAAAAAAAGAACTTGCGGCCAAGATAAAGGAGTTAGAGACTGAGAAAAGAGAGTTAGAAGCTAATAATAGAGGGTTGTTGGCAAAAGCAGCCGAAAAAAATGAGCAACTGAAAATTTTCAACACCCAAGAAGCAGAACGACATCAGAAAGAGCGAAAGCAGCTGGAAGAGGAAAAGAGAGCCTTAGAAGGGCAGAAAAAAGATTTGGAGACTCTTTTGAGCAACACCCAAAAGGAGTTTCAGTTGAAGGAGCAAAAAATCCTCTCGGATGGGGAGGCGAAAGAGCAAAAACTCATCGCCGGATTTGAAACTAAATATCATGAGATGTTACAAGCAGCAGGAAAAAAACATGAAGAACTGAAAAACCAAAACATCAAAGAGATCGAAAAACTACAAGAAGAAATCCGGCGCTTAGAAGTTGGGAAAGGCTCGGCTGAAGCGGCGCAAAAGGAGCTACAGCTACAGTTAGATAATAGCAAAAAGGAGCTTGGGATTCAGCTAAGTAATATGAAAAAAGAGTTTGAGTTAAAAGAGGAGAAAACCTCATCTGGCGTAGAACTTAAAATGCAGAAACTCCTTGCCGAAGCAGAGCAAAAGCAAGAGGAATTAAAAAATGGCTACAAACAAGTGGTCGGAAGATTAACGGATGAAATTGATAAACTTGAGGAAGAAAAGAAAGCCTTAGAAGAACAACATAAGAGTGTAAAAGCAGAAGGGAAAACAAAGGAATTAAGAATTCTGTCAGAAAGCGGTTTGAAGCATGATGAGCTTAAAAAGAAGTATGAATTGGAAAAGGAAGAGCTCGAAAAAGACATTAAACAACTAGAAGAACAACGAAAAGAACTAGAGAACCAATTAAATGCTGCCGGGGTAAACGAGCAGAAAATGTTGGCTGAGTTTGAGATGAAAACACAAAAACTTTTGTCAGAAGCGGCAATAAAAGAGCAAAAACTGGTGTCGGAAGCAGAGCAAAAATATGAAAACTTAAAGAGTCGATATCTTCATAAAGTGGAAGCGCTTACCTCAGAAATAACCCGCGAGAGAGAACTTAGAGTTAATAAACTGAAGCATGAAGTTGGCGAAAGTGTTGAAAAATACGTAGAGACAGAATTCGAAAAAGTTCGCGCTTATGCGTTACCAAAGGCACGTTTTGAGAAAGATGGCGATTTTAAGATTGGTGAGAAAGGCGAGTATATTTATCGGGAAAAAGATGACAGTGGCAATGATGTATTGTCAATCTTATTTGAAGTGAAAAATGATTATGAAGATGGTAAAGGCAAACAGAAAAACGAAGATTTCTTTAAGCGACTAGACAGAAGTCGGAAGGTCAGAAACTGCGATTATGCGGTGTTAGTGTCGATGTTGGAGCAAGATAATGATTTTTATAATGTAGGAATTGCCGATGTAAGCCACAAATATCCGAAGATGTACGTGATTCGCCCACCGTTTTTCATGCCCCTTGTAGGTTTGTTACGAAATGCTTCCCTGGATACGATGGAAAGCAAACGCGAATTGGAAGCTATGAAGAAACAAAGTAAGGAATCTGCCCAAGTAAATGCAACAATGGAAGAAATAGAAAAAATGATTCGCAGTCTGAAAAAAGGTAAAAGTGAATAGTGATGATTCTATGTACAGAATGTTACATTCAAAAAGACAACAAAACCTTGATGCTCTATCGAAACAAGAAAAAGAATGATATCAATCAGGGGAAATGGATTGGTTTAGGTGGCAAGTTTGATGCCGGCGAATCACCGGAAGAGTGTCTGGTGCGAGAGGTAAAAGAAGAGGCGGGCGTACTTATTACGGAATATCACCTTAAAGGAATTCTTACCTTCCAAGTGCTAGACAATCCAAGCGAGCCAATGTATATCTTTGTGTACACTGCTTCGGCTTACGAGGGAGAAGTGGGTGATTGCGATGAAGGGACGTTGGCGTGGATAGATACAGATAAAATCTTAGAATTAGAATTATGGGAAGGGGATCGCCTGTTTTGGGGATGGATGCTGGAGGAGAAAGGATTCTTTTCGGCGAATTTCAAGTATGAACAGGATAAGTTGGTGGACTATCAGGTGAGGTTCTACTAGATGACACTAATGCATTAAAAGGGACGTCGGTGGCGAAAAGGGTCACCGGCGTCCCTCATCGTATGTACAGAGGGGCGGGTTGAAGTTATTTGCTAAACGTGCTGACGCGGGAGATAGGCATGAAATCGCCTCCTACTCGGTCGTAAGGTGGTTGCAGCTGTTGATCGCTACAGTTCACGCCGTCGGAAGGCGCTCTCAGTCTGCCACATCCCATTCTTGTTCCCTACGCTAAGCACTCCTTGAAGCCTCTTCAAAAGCGCGTTACACTCAGCACGGGGCGGTAGAACTGTTGCACAGTTATACCTTCTTAGCATCGTGCAACGAGAGTCTTCACTCCGTAGCTCCGAAGTCACACGAATGGGATATGGCAGA
>JGI20163J15578_10000581_pt1 | contig 15123 bp, 18 predicted proteins | sample TergutCu122P1_FD_15578 | JGI IMG/M metagenome (IMG submission 15578)
GTGCCGAGGTAGCTCAGCCTGGGAGAGCGCTCGGCTGAAGACCGAGTTGTCGCATGTTCAAACCCTGCCCTCGGCACCACTCCATACTTTTGGCATAAACATGCGACGATTTTTGGGTTTTTGGACAAACATGCGACGGCTATGTTTTGCGTTTCCGAAACAGTTTAGTTTCACCGTTATCAAAGCTTGTATGTTCCTCAAAGCCTTCCTCAATTAAAATAACGGCTTCAGCAGGAGTTTTAGCGATTTTACAGATGTATCCTTTGTCTTCGCCTACAGTGACAAGTTGTGTGTATAGTAGAGTGTTTTTGATGTTTTTGTGGCCAAGTACTTGCATAACGTGAAGGATGTCTTTTGTTTTTTCGTATTCAGTGGTTCCTTTCCAGTGTCGTAGGGTGTGAAATTTTATCTGGTTTAGTCGGGGGTTGCAGAGTTTAAATGCCAGTGTTTTGCGATGTTTTTCAAAGGTGCGTCTAAGATTGTTCAAGTTTTTGTAGCGATTAAAGATTCTTTCAGTGGTTTTTGGGTAGCATTCGAGCATATTTTGAAGCTTTTTTGACATCGTGAATCGTCTAGGATTGCTATTTTTTTCTGCCCTAATGCTTAATGTTCTAGCTTCAAAGTCAATGTCTGTCCATAGTAAATCATAGATTTCTCCAGCGCGTGCACCAGTTTCTTTGGCAATCAGCAGTAATAAGCCTATTTCTTTGTGTACTCCAGCAATTAAGTCATCGATTTCGCGTTCTTGTGGGATGAATGGTAATTCTCGTACTGCTTCATACCATGGTCGTTTCCATGTGTACCCGTACTGTTTGGCGTATAGGTCATATGCGAATGTTACGACTTGTTTCTGTGAGGCTTTCCAATGGTCCTGGTTTGCTATAACTGCTTTTACGCTTTCAGGGTTATCAAGGTCTGCGTTTAGTTTCAGTAATCCGTATAATGCAGAGTGTCGGCGAACTATGGTTGATTGTTTGTAGCCTTGGTTTTTCATCCAGTCCAAATGATTAATGATTTTTGAGATATCGCCCACTTTTTCAGTATATGTTTTTGTGGGTTCCAAATTTTTCGCTTTCCATGCGCTTATTTGGCAAGAATTAGATACGGTCTCACCGCATTTTAATGTATTTGCTTCAAAAGTGTATTCTTGTTGAAGCCTCGCTTTAGCAGCTGCAACAGTAACTGGATCGCTAAACCGTGCACCGCACTGGCGACAAAGCCAGCGTTGAACAATATCACCCATCGTTGATTGGTATTTGCCTGCACGCCAAATCTTCTGAGTGTCAGCACCGCATTTTGGGCAGTTGGGGATTTGGGAGTTGGAACCAGATGCCGTAGTACTGGTATTGTTGGAGCTGATATTGCCAAATATGCGCTCAGAAGCAAACTCAACCGTTCCCTCCCCACTACTATCCATAATTAAACAAGCCCCTTTGTTGGATCGTTACATCTTTGAACCTCAACTTTGACGTCAGCTCCTATCCTTAAAATTTGCCAGCTTTAAAAGGCAACAATAATCACTCGCAAATAGAAACCAGAACCAGTCCCACATACCAGCTAAATTAACAATATCCCGCCAAGAACCAAAAACATAGTAGACAACAACTAACTGTCACAAATCAACGCAGAAAAAGGCAATTATAGTAAATGGTCTGTGTCGGTAAGTGGAATAAAATTTTTCGCGGTTTTAAAAGCTTACGATTTGTGGGGTTATAAGGCAAACACTACGCCTGCAAGCCCCAAGGCGAAAAAATATGACTAAAAAAAGAAGTAAAAAAGTTTTAACCCAAAATTTTCTAACAAACACTCAACAAAACCCTAAAAAACACACATTGGGGGTGCAAACAATTGTGTGAAACTAAAAGCTGCATTGAATGTCGGGGAACAAAATTTCTACATGATGAAAACACTGGAGAAATCGTATGCATAAACTGTGGCTTAGTACTGCTGCAAACGTTAGCATTCACGCCCCCACCTGACCGTACCTCTAAACATGGATCCATTAATCCTGTAGCATACACCAGCATTTCCGTAGGCAGCGAAATGGACTCCCACCAATACTTAGAAGTAGCTGTAACCAAAGAAATCCAATGGATAGTACCCAAACTACACTTTCCACATAGCACAATACAAATGGCAATCCACTACATGCGCAAACTACGACACAACATGAGACAACACAACCCCCACAAAATACGCTTCACCAAAACTGAATTAACCGCCCTATCGATATGGAACGCTCTAAAACAGCAAAACTACCCCATAACCTACAACGAATTCACTCAGCAAATAACACCCCTCATCGGACCCATAAACCTAATGAAAACTCAAAACCGTGCTAACTATTTCATAAACATCCAAAACCGCGTCCCCGATACAACTCTCATCATAGCCCACATAAACAAAATAGCAAACCAGCTGGTAAGTAAACAGGTCATAAACAACATTTATGCAAACATTCTAAACAAATATGCCCTTCAAATGATCCACAAAAACCCCAAAATCACCGCCTGTCGTAGAGCAAAAATAGTTGCAGCCGCAGCAATTCTTGCCGCCGACAAACTTCTCGCAAACCGTCTACACCTACAACCCTTTGCCAAATTAACAAACAATGGAACAGGCAAGCTATCCTCCCTAACAACAACCCTAAAACGAAACGCCCCACCCCTGCCCAAACAATGCGCAGCCATAAAACTCAACGAATACCTCACACGCAACATCGATAAGGAGCTGAAATCTAATGAACCTTAGACTGAACCAAATCAGAGCTAACACTTGGAACTGCAACTTTATGGACACGCAGGAACGAGAAGCCCTAAAACAACACATGTATGAAGCGGGTTTTGAAAAAACATTACCAGTTGTGGTCAGGTTGATGTCTGATGGAGGCTACGAGTTAGTTGATGGAGAACACCGCTGGACCATCGCAAAAGAGCTTGGCTGGGAAAAAATAAACGCAATTGTACGTGAAGCAGATGATCTACAAGCCAAAGCCTTCTGCGTTAGCTATAACAAACTACGGGGACGATTCAACTGGTTCAAACTCCACGACGTAATAAAAAACGACCATGACAACGGCATAAACATAGAAGAGACATACAAAGATGCACTAACAAACAAAGAACTCAAATGGATACTCTCCCTTAACAACTTGGTGCCCCAAGCACGAATAAACCTTGAAAACTCGCTAAAAAAATATCCTGAATATACCCTAGAACAGCTGCACCTCATGTCTAAATTTCCACCTGACCAACAAGAAAGCCTATCTGAAACCTACAAAAAACCCATAGCCACCCACCTCCTAACACGACTCCTAGCAGCCTTCCTGCAAAAAAACCAACCCACCCACACCACCACTACCACTAACACAGATCATAACACAAATGATTCTACAGAACAAACAGACAACCAAGAAGAAAGTACACCAATAGATTTTTGGCAATCCAAATGGTCAAACAACAATGAAGATGATGAGACCACGTTGGAAGATCAAGCTTCACAAACAGATCATGATAAGGAGCAAAACTCTAGAGACACTATCAAAGATCAACGAGCTTGGTTATTATCCGTTGAACATAATTGCAGCTGCGGCCGGCTCTACCAAGTTAATTTTAAGAAAAAAACAATCATAGCACAGAAAGAAAACGGGCTCTTTGAACACGTAGACCTTAGTACGCACACGTTTTTGGTTCACTGTAATAGATGCGATAGTGACCATGAAGTCAAAATAAACAACACCGAAAATGACGATGAAGACGAAGTCGATGTAACTCTTTGCAATCATTGCGACCCAGTCAGGAAAGGATGGGTAAATGTCAACACCGGTGAAATTACATGGCTTTAATCTGGGCAAACTAGAAAAAGACGTCATCAAACTGATGAGAGAAGGCGATGAGCCCCCGGGCAAGCCTATCCTCATCTGGGTGGGCATATGCCAAACCTATGGAATAGACTTTAGTGCCGGTTCAAAAAAAGATCAAACCGAAGAGCTCTATAAAGAAAACCAGTACAAATGCGCAATCTCAAGGCTAATTAAAGTGCGTCTCATTAAACTTGAAATAATGCCCACATCAAAAGGCACTTTTTTGGTGCCAAACCCAAGAGGTCTTGGTTACAACTATTATAGCTTAACTAAATTGGGACGGTTAGTTGCAGATAAACTATTACAGCAAGAACATCAGAGAGTGCGGTCGTTAAGGGTTAAGGCGGATTTGAGGAAGGCGTTTGATCAGCTTTGTGATTTGGGGTATGTTCAGGTTACGATTGAGCAGATTCGAGAGGTGTTATGGCAGTTGTCAGGCGATACTTTTGGTAGCAGAGCGGAATTTGACGAGTATTTGAGTAATGTCAAGATTGGACGGATGTTGCAATATTGTAGTGTTAAGCGAACACGTGTTAGTAAGAAAGATAGGCGACAAAAATACCAGTTGATATAGCATGGCTGGTAAGATAACCCCTTTTTTGTGTCATCTTGTTCGATTAGTTATTGGGATAGCAAGTGTTGTGTAGGTTTGGTTTGTTGTGCAGGGGTGTTGGTGGTAGCCATGGTTGCGCCAAGACAACACAGCCGCTGTGTTGTCTTACACTAACCATAGCTACCTAGTGGTTATTTTGTGGCTATATTTTGTATTTTTGAGAGCCGCCTGTAAATGACCAATGGCGGAGATGCCAAAACTTGCCATAAGGCAAACGATTAGGGGGTTTTGTGTGTTGGGAAACATGTAGGTGTGCAGTATTTGCAGTGGTAGAAACGCAAATGACAACAACAAAGGAACTTCGATTACTATGGGAAAGAGTATAGCGGCTTTTTTAAAACCAAATTTTTCTGTAAGCCACACAAACAGTTTGTTGCGCTCATTGCTCCGAAATTGACTTGGGTTTTCAAGGTAAAACCTGTAGGTCGAGTGCACATCAAACCCTAAACAAAACAACCACCCTACAACAAACAATGAATGCATTTGTGGAAAAATAGCAGATAAAAAAAGAAAAATGGGAATAACTACCATAATAGATAGTAGTTCTTTGAGCGACATTTTGGTTTAGTTACAGATAGCAGAGTTTGTTTTTGGGTTGGTACGACTTAATTGGATTCCGCCATAAATTAGTCCGGCGATGACGACTACTACGCCTATGTACATGAGTAGTTGCAAAAGCTTATCAACTGCACTGATCAATTCTGTAGGTAGCCCTGCTTGCATCGTTGTCACGTTCCATCCTGTGACCCAAAACGCGACTGGCTTTGCGACCGCCATGAGCACTCCAGCAATAACACACCCAACAAGGACTTTCTGTGCCCGCGCCTGCTCTTCAGGACCCTCAGATCTGACCAAAGGCAAAGACCGATAAACAACCAATGTGGTAGTAATTAATGCAATAAGCGTGGGTAGTGTGTTTGAGTTTAGAAGATTAGAAAGAATCAATGTTAGCGTTTCAGTCAACGTTTTAGTCCTCCTCTGCCTCTTTTGGATTCGAACCAGAACCTGTTGTTGAGCGTATTTTGAATGCTGTTTTGACTCTGTTGTAGTGCTTGTTAAAAAAACCTGAAATGTCTGTCAGTATTTTACATTTAGAGAGTTTTTTACGTATGCTATTATTCATATAGAGACCTAAAAATAGAGTTTATAGAAATTTTTAAAGCGATTTAACCGCTTAACGAAACCTGTAAGGGTGTTTTAGTCTGGAAGGTTGTAAAATAGCGGATAACCCGTATTTCTGTCACTATTGGTAGCAGAATTGCGGTATTTTATTTTTTGTATTTCTCGCGACAGTGTTGCGAGTTTTGTTGTTTGACTATTTCTATAACTGTTGGCAGTAGAATTAATTTGAATATCCAACAGATATCGTTTTTAATTTTTATAAATTAACCCTGTCACATTAATCCATAACTTTGAAGCAGGCTGATTACATTAACATTCGACAGATTTTTCGCAAAAAGTTGCCGAAACTGCACAGTCTTTTCTCTACCTTGATTTCGCAATTCTGACAATTTACCAGCAATTTTCTCTTGCTCAGCGATCAAGTCAGCTATCATTTTTTGCAATTGTGCGAGCTTTTCACGATCATCCATTTTAACCACACCATTTTTTTGCATTTTAAGTGAAAAAGTTACTATCAAAAATTTAAAGTATTGGGTAATACGCAAGTTTACCGTTATAAAAAATTGTTTGATAGTAAAACTAAAAGAACTTTGTTATGTACTCTAGTAATACAGGCGTTTTAAGACGCTTCTTTTGTCATGACACCTTGCTTATTCCAGCTTAGATTTGGGCATTTCTCTGCATTGACATTCACTATACGTGCAAGTGCAGTTTGGGTTATAGCCACTGGCACATTCATCACTACACGTACATGTCCATCTTTTTAATGTTGGGAAAAAGACCTTCATATTATCTAGAGCTTCTTTTTCGTTAAAATTCGGATCATCCTTAAACATTTCTTTCATATGCTTAAGACTTATCTCTATCATATCATCCATAGTTACGTCTTGGGTAAAAGCGCCATCTTTGTAGCAATAAACGCAGTAATCCTTATTTTCGCTGATTACTTCTGCAGTTTCAAGGGGCATACCACAACTTTGGCAATATTGTTTCTCTGTTTCCTCAATCATAATAGTCCATTTAAGCCCAAACCTATCTTCAAGCTCAGCATAACATTTATTCCAAAAAGTTTCCTGAGCCTCACAAAACACTTTTCCACCCTCTTTTAGAATGTTAAATGCTGCCTTAACGTGTTCTGCATTATCAAGTTCTACACAGGCAAAAGAACCATTACCAAACGTTGCTCTATTATCGGGTGTTGTGTCACAGAGGTAAATTGTGCTATTTCCAATGGGGAGTACTGCGTGCATAACAAATTCTTCTGTGCCAGGCTGTATTGGATATTTCTCAGAAGGTGGCGCATCTTTGTATTGACAGAAATTAGCCTTTGTGTTAAAGGCCTTCTCGTAGAGTTTAATTGCCTCTACACAATTCCCGTTAAAAATTAAATAAGGTGATACTTTCATGTTATTTCATCTTCCTACTTTTTGATGCTCTGCTTAAACAGAGGTGCTATCTTTCTTGTGTCATCAGTATTTTGTTTTCTTTCGTGTTTGCTACACGTTGAAAACCATATTTTTTTGCAGCCTCTTCACCAATCTTACGTACACGCTCATTATACTGCTTATGAGTTAAATCTTTTGTTTCCTCATATATCTCAAGCCGAATCTGATCAACTTCCTGCTCAATACGTCTATCTTTCATCGTCAACTATCTCCATTGGTGAATAAATCTCAATAGCCGAATAGCCATTTAAAATATTAATAGCTCCCGTCATTTTTAGAGTTTTCCGCTTAACAATATGATTAAAATTCAGACTAACTATCATATCTAGCCCATAAACTGTAGCAATGGCAATATGCAAACCATCTGTAAGATATTTCTGCGGAATAACGCCTTCAGCGACATATAAATCTGCAAGTCTGTTCGCGTCCTCGTCAGGTTCCAAAACCTTTACACCATATTCCGCAACAAGCTTTAACATCTTGTCGCTTTTCTCTTTTTTTGCCCGTTCAAGCTCATTTATAACAAAGTCAGACGTAAACGCTTCATATTTCCCCATGGCAATCTCTTTAAACAGTGCAACGGTACTTTCATGCGCAAACCCTTTACTTTCATCAACATAAAAATTGAACAAAGTCGTTTCCAAATACACTTTTAACTTTCTCATAAACAGCTATCCTCTGATTCATGACCATTATGTGTTGCTATGTCCAAGTTATTGTTTACCGTTTCATCCTCTTTTAGCAAAAACATGACAATATTTGTGTCAAGTACATAAATCATCATATGGTTAATCCCGTGTAATGTTAAACCGCCGGTTTATTATAGTATCAAATTCCTCATCAAACGGTTCATCATCAATAGCCTTTAAGCCTTCGGATAATCTTTTAAGAGCTTGATTTTGTTGTTGCGCCTTAGTTTTAGTGTTTTCAGAATATTTTTCACTAAGAACCGTAATAATCAAGAACGCATTCTCAGGCAAAACCACATCTTCGGTAAGCACTGGTTCCCCATCACGAACTTGTCCTTTATATGTTATTAACATTTACAGCAACACCAACCTACTATTAAGCAAGGTTATGTCTTAAAAATATTATTCGCCCCTCTCATAAAGACGGCAGAGGTTGGGCACATGTTATGTAATCTGTGTTTTTTAGATGTAACAGTTTTTTTAAGCATACCAAATCTGGCGATAAAATGTGTGTTTAGTTGATGTATCTTATGGAAATTTTTAAAGGCGATTTAACCATTTAATGAACAACCTAAGTTATTTTAGCCTGGGTAAGGTACAAAATAACTGATGCCTCCATTTTAACTACGAGAAGAAAAACACCTGATCAGATTTCAGACAGTAATGTTTTAATTTTAGTTAAAAGTAGTTGATTTATAGACCTTTAGAAGCTAAAATTAAAACAGGGTGATAAAGCAATGAAGTACTATGCTGAATTAGCAAAAAAGAAATGCTTCACAAAAGCAGACCTAGAAAAAATAACTGGTAACACAAACACCGCAGGCTCCATACTAAAAGAGTACCAAAAAAAAGGTTACATAAAACAAATAAAACGCAACCTATACGCCACCATCAGCTTAGAAACCGACGAAATAATACCCACCCGATACAAAATAGCAAGCACCATGACAAATGACACCCATTTGTCTCATCATACCGCCTTTGAATACTATGGCTGTGCAAATCAAGTCTACAACACCACCTACGTTTCAGGCAAAACCCGCTTCACACCCTTCGAATTCGACAATATAACCTACAAATACATCTACCCCCGCTTAACCGTTGGAATCGTGGAAAACACAGACGGGACTCGCACAACAGATATAGAACGAACCATACTTGACAGCATAAACGATTTCGAAAAAATAGCAGGCCTAGAAGAACTACTACAATGCCTAGAACTAATCCCCTACACAAACGAAAACAAACTACTACAATACCTAAAACTCTACAACAAACAAATCCTCTACCAAAAAACAGGATACCTCCTGTCACACTTTAAAGATACACTGCGCTTATCAGACCAGTTTTTTAAAGAATGCCACAGAGCCATAGGCAAAAGTGTTCGATATCTCTATAACGAAAATACAACAGAGAATAAAACGGTTTTTAATAATCACTGGCAACTCTTTATACCCCAAAATTTGTCAATTGGAGTAGAAAATTAGTGCCCTACGACAAACTGATGCTTACAAAACAGGCCAAAACATTGGGATTTCAACGAGACACCTTAGAGAAAGCATTGCGATTAGTGGACATTTTAAAATTTTTTGAAACCGACCCTCTGCTATCAAACCGTTTAGCACTAAAAGGCGGCACAGCAATAAATCTAGTCATGTTCAACCTACCACGCCTGTCAGTAGATATTGACCTTGACTATGCAATAAACAACCCAAAAGACCAAATGATAACAGAACGAGAGCAAATTACAAGCATCCTTAAGAAATACATGGCAATGAATAGATATGTTTTAAGTGAAAAATCCAAATTTACCTACGCCCTTGACTCTTTTGTGTTCGTTTATACTAATTCTGCAGGAATGAGAGATAACATCAAAGTAGAGATAAACTATTCTTTACGTTGCCATGTTCTACCCTTTACCAGATGTCGTGTGACTGCCTTGGGTGGTTTGGGTGAAGTTCAAGTTTTATCTGTTGCGCCCCTTGAGATTTTTGCAAGTAAAATTGTTGCCTTACTATCACGTACTGCCGCTAGAGATCTATATGACATCAACAACATTTTGTCACATCAAGCTTTTGGCGAAGCTGAGCAAGAAGTCATTAGAAAATGTGTGGTGTTCTATTTGGCGATTAGTGGGAATATGAATCTTGAAGTGTTTAATATCGATCAAATTTATAGTTTAACTGCCCACAAGATTTCAACAGAGTTACAGCCAGTTTTACGTAAAAAAGAGACGTTTGATTTAGAGGCTGCGCAAGCACGTGTCAGGACATATTTGACAAAGCTTTTGGTATTAACATCTGATGAACAAAAGTTTTTAGATTCCTTTAAAAACGATGTGTATTGCCCAGAATCTGTGTTTGACGGCGAAATCTTGGAGCGTATAAACTCACACCCCATGGCAAGGTGGCGTACAAGAGTTGAATAAAAAAGTGGCTCATGGCCTAAAAATAGAGTTTATAGAAATTTTTAAAGTCGATTTAACCGTTTAACGAAACCTGTTAGGTTGTTTTAGTCTGTGTAAGGTTGTAAAATAGTTGATAACCCGTATTTCTGTCACTATTGATAGCAGAATGGGTATTTATTTTTTGTATTTCTCGCACTGATGGTGCGAGTTTGTTGTTTTCCTATTTCTGTGACTGTGGCTAGTAGAATTAACCCTAACTTTCCATTTTTTGGTAACATGTGACAGCAGAAAGCGTTTAAATTTGGTTGAAATTCGAAAATAGTCTCAAAATGCAGCCCAAACTATCAGAAATTTTCTAATATTGATATTACCCAATGGTGACGTTATCCTTAACAATTTTTATATTATTATGACGTGATTTAAGGGTGTTTTTGATTTTTAGTCAAATTTAAGCGAGTTACACAAGCACTAAAAAACATATTACCAAAAACTTGCATAGTTAGTGATTAAATTAAATATTCAGTATGTGATGATAATCGCGATAGCTAAATATCAAGGCAATACAAGGTGTAATGTCAAAACAGAATCAAATCTTGTATGTTCCTTAAAGCAGTTTCAATAAACACAACTGTTTCAGCGAAGTAGCTATTTCACAAATACCCACCATGAGAAATTCATATTCAGCGATATACTAGACTAAAACAGAAAAAGAGAGATAACTATGGAACAAAAACAACCCCTAACATCCGAACAGATAAAAAACGTAAAAGACATAGGCTTTATTCACAACAAAGGTACGAACGCGTTTTCTGGTAGAGTAATTACTTCAAATGGCCAATTAACGACTAAACAAATGAAAACACTAAGCGAGGCAGCGTTGAAATTTGGAAATGGGACAGTAATTTTTACTGTGAGGCTTAACGTGGAGCTACCTGGCATAGATTTTAACAATATTGCCGCTTTTCAAGAGTTTATCACGCAATCAGACCTAAAAACGGGTGGAACGGGCTCTCGCGTGCGTCCAATTGTAACGTGTAAAGGGACCACTTGCAAATATGGTTTAAGTGACACCTTCAACCTTGCAACTGAAATCCACAACCAATTTTATGAGGGATACTACACTGTCAAGCTTCCACATAAATTCAAGATAGCCATAGGCGGTTGTCCTAATAATTGTGTAAAACCTGACTTAAACGATTTAGGTATTGTTAGTGTGCGTATACCTAAATTTAAGGTAGAAAAATGCATGGGATGTAAAAAATGTGGTGTCATTGACATGTGCCTTAACCAAGGCGGTGCATTTTCGATGCAGAAAGGAAAAATTGCCCTTGACCGATCATTATGTATTGGCTGTGGTTTATGTGTTAGTAAATGTTCTTTTAAAATATTAGAGGATAGTGAGTATGGTTTTAGAATTTTTATCGGCGGCAAGTGGGGTAAAAAGACGCGCCAGGGTAGTCCTCTTCTAAAAATATTTAGTAAAAATGAAATGTTAGCTGTTATAGAAAAAGCAATTCTGCTCTTTGCAAGGGAGGGGAAAGGGGGTGAACGTTTTGGAGAAACCGTTGACCGTTTAAGCATAAAAAAAGCAGAAGAAATACTCATGTCAGATGAACTTCTTCAAAGCAGAGAAAAAATATTAAAAAAGAAATAACTGTAAGCGTAAAAATTTGATGACACATGCAACATTTTAATGTTACACGGTTTGTTAATCAAATTTTATTACCAAAGACTTATCCTACACCAAAACCCGCACTACATCAACTTTAAACCTACACACAAAATCCACTACACAGCACTAACATAGACGCTACCTACGTGTGAAAGTCTTTATGGAGAAATCTTTAGGGAAATGGTTTAAAGAAATGGCAGCTATGGCAGAGAACGCTGATATATCTACATAAGGATTTCCAAATTTTAACGTGGGATATTTTCACTAATTTAAATTAAGAAACCCACTCGTCTTTTGTGATTAAGCTGTATAAATTGACTCTTTCCGAAATCTTTACGTGTAAACTAGATTGTGAAGCTTATGGTTTGTTAAATCATTTTCCAAACATGGTTAAATGGTGGACCGATCAGGTAAAAGAGCCGCCGACAGCGTTTAGCGTATTTAGAAACCACTTCTATAGCGCTTGGAAAGTACGTTGGTGTAACTATAACAGTCAACATGCGCAAACAAGTAGTTTAACTGCATATAACATGTTAAGGCTCTCAAAAATACAAACCAACAAAGAGCTAAAATACAGTTTTGCAGTTATCAGCCCAAGGATAGTAAAAATTGAAGATGAAAAACTTGTTTTCCCAACCAAACAATCCAAAAAAGCACAGGTGCAACTGGTTCCAAAAAACCCCACACAAAAAACCCTTTTAGAGCAAACACAAAATGGATATTGGAAAATTGGACAAATATTTTTAACCCCAAACTGGTGCACCATACCACTCACCAGATACCTCGACTTAACCTCCGAAAAAGAAGATGCCCTCATACAAAAAATCCTAAAATAACCCATCAACCTGCAGATACACGAGAATTTTAAAAGTTCACAACAGGAGGCTCTTTTTAATTTCAGGCTATATGGACTTTAGAGATAAAATGAGTCCATTTCAAGAGATATTTGAACCCTTAGAGAAGATAGCATTATGGGGTGCAATCAAGTAAACATGAAGGTGTACACTCTGTTTAAAAGTCAAAATGAGTCTAGTTATTACTGGAGGCTACGCAAATGAGCACTAACCTTGAACAAAAAGACACAACATCTGAAGAATGGGCCTACAACTTATGGACAGACAACAGTGACTGGTGTACTAAATGCAAAAACAAAAACAACAAACTCACATTTAACGACCAAACAAAAACCACCACCTGCACACAATGCAACCACACCCAAACCTACCCCGAGAACGACTGGAAAATCATCCAAGCTAAACGCTACGCAATTTACCACTACATGCCTGGAAAATACTTCTTTAGCAACCAAACCACCGAGGAAATATTCGCCAAATACCTCCGCGAACACAACCACAACGACTGGTCCTCATGGGTCATACATGACTATGTACTCGCACGCATGAGAGACGACAAACCAGTTCAAGATAAACTACGCAATGCATCCAAACTAATTGTCGAAAAGATGAATTATGACGCTAAACCTTGGCAGACACTATTTGAAAGAATGGATGCCCAAGACCCAGAAATATTTCTCCAAGTACCTCAAATCATCTACGAATACGCCGAAAAACACCTCCACACAGCAACAACCAAAGAAAACCTAACCGACACAATACGAGGCTACCTATCAAAACTATCAAGCCTATACTGCTACAACAGATGGAAAGGAGACCGCGTAAACTGTTGGATAATAAGCGAAACCATAAAACTCTGCAACGTTGACAACTATACGATAAACTTTTACACCGAACTCTTCAACTCTGATCCCCTCTTAGAAAAATTTCAAGAAGACGTAATGTTAAGAAAAAAACATGTTATCGACATTAAAGACACCTACATTCAATGGGAACTCAAACAAGCTGACACCTACCTAAAACAGTCATCACCTTTTGTGGCAGTTGAAGCTGCATACAACGCCTTAGGCACTAAACTTGGGATCCACGAAATATGGCCACCAATGAAAAAGTTGACATTTGATATTCATACGGTCAAAAAAGTCACAACTCTACTCAACGAACCCGAATTATTCAGATTCTATGACCTGGCTACTGATTTAGATGGAGTTGATTCAGCAAAAGCATGCCACTACGCAAAGCTTTTTGTTGAAAAAGTGAAAAAAATATTACCCGAAGTTACCTCAATCGAGCAGGAACAAGCAAAACAAATGGCCTACGTGACTTGAGCCGCTTACCAAGTGTTCTTTTCTTCATAGGCTCTCTTTTGCATCGCATCTAAATCTATCGGCTTATTCTTTGGCTGTCTATACACAGCTTGGTTTGTAGCTAAATTTTCAACCGTGCTCTTTGGAGCATTGGTTGTACTTGTGCTGGGTTTGTTTTTGAACAGGTTTTCTGTGGTTGGTATATGTGTTTGTTTTATGTTTAGTGTGTTGGCGAGCCATGCGCTGGTGTTTTGGGATTCCATGTCTTTTACTGCCTGAGTGGTAAATTTTTCATTGCTCATTAGAGGAACGAATTGGTTTCTGCCGTCACCCATTGTGTAATATGCCATGTTTGATGCTAAAATTGGATTTCGTTTAGCTACTACGTTACGAATTTTCACCATAGACTGCCCGTATATTCTTTGCTCTTTTGGTGTCATTTTTACTCCTGAAGATAGTGCAAGTTGTGCTCCCAAAATTTCAGGGGAACTATTGTGAAAAGTTTTTTCTGTTAGTAGATCTGCTTCTTGTTGTCGTTCAGATATTCCTAATTGTTTTATTCCATTGAAGATTTTGGCGTTTGCTATGGCACCTTTTTGGGTTACTGTTCCTGTATTAAATGTGTCCAAAGCGAACCTGGGTGAGTTGTCGAGGGCTTCAAGGTTGGGTATGTGCAGGCCGTTTTGTATGGCAGATACCGTTTCTCTGTTTGTTCCCACCTCGTCACGAGCATTCTGATAAAAGACCATGCGCCCCTCTTTTGGAAGACTACCTTGGTTTTGCGCTCGCTGCCAATTACTATACGCTACTTCGGGCGGTAAAGATTGTAGATGATGCTTTATTTCCTGTCCAGCGGTTCTTGAGTTTTGGATGTTTGCTGCTAGCTCAGGATAATTGTTTGCAACATACCCATTATACACATCCTCACCTGATTTTTTGTCCAGTTCACTCATGAAAAACGCGCTTGCCTCAGGGGTGGCCGTTGGTAGAACATCCCCTATAGAGTTCTTGTAGAGTGCTGCGCTAAGAGTTGACCCTGCCCTGTTGCTCAAGAATTCTTGAGCGGATCCTTTCTGCGCGTTCATAGAGCTCATTATTGTTCGGCCCATTCCTCGCATAGCCATTGATCCCATGCCAAATCTGCCCCCACCA
>JGI20163J15578_10000583_pt1 | contig 15095 bp, 15 predicted proteins | sample TergutCu122P1_FD_15578 | JGI IMG/M metagenome (IMG submission 15578)
GCCGTCAACAAAATCATGTACTGGTTCAATAATTTCGCTGAAATGGAGCAAATCAATTTGGCCAGTGGAGGGGAAATGATATTTAATCGGCTTATGAATCAGGACCTGGTTCTTATTTCAAGTATCATTTTCTTATACTATCTTGATTGGCGTTTTCAAAAGAAAAATAAAAAGTATAACGTCGTCGCAGAGCATATCGTTTTATATGGCATAGGTTTTATATTTATTATAGGAATGATATTTGGCCTTAATGCTTATTTCATCGTGTTTGTAGAGGGGCTTTCTTGGAGTGAATATGTAAGTTTGTTCTTAGAGGGGATGCCAGTTTTTGCCTTTGGTTATGTTGTTGTTATTATAATATTGGAGATCAAGCTTTATTTTAAAGGAAAAGGAAAAAGAACCTCTGAGGAACCTGTTAGGTTGGGGAGTACGGAAGATAAGCTAGGGTTGCTCAAAGTTCTTCTTGATGATGGTATTTTAAGTCAAGAGGAATTTGACGAGAAGAAAAAGATGCTACTGAGCACTTAGACAAAGAAGGATAAGTCGACTCATTCTTCTATGCCTAAGCAAAATGATGGCTTCTAAAATAGTAGCTTGAGCGAACCACGAAACAGATAGATTATATGATTTGACATAGGAGTATAATGATGGGATTTTCAGAAAACCTTAGAACCGCCAGAGAGAAGAAAAAGTTCACTCAGGAGCAGTTGGCAGATTTGCTTCAATTGCCACCAGAGAGAGTAGTGGAGTGGGAGCGAGATGGAGTTTATCCTGAGATGGAGGAATTGATTCAGCTTGCCAAAATTCTGGATACCTCTTTGGACTCCCTGCTATTGGATAAAGAGACTTTAGCTAAAAAAGAGCAAGAAGAAAAGGAAAAAGCAGAAAAAAGGGAATTTGAAGATTATGCCTACACCATCACAGGAATTCTGGTAGGTTTTCTTTTAGTAGGACCGGAACTGCTCTACGAATTCTTCGGCATAAGCATTTTAGGAGGAAGTTTTGGGGATGCAATGGAGGATGTGACCTACGAACTGGAGCGCGGCTTTGGTAATGATATTTGGAATATTACAGTCCTCAGAGCCCTATCCCCTATGCTCTTTCTATTAACCACAACCATTGTGCTTTTTAAAGATGCCTTCGATGCTAGAAAAAGTGGAGGATATACAGGCTCTTTATTCAAACACACCTTTGGATCATTGCTAGAAGATGCCATATACATGGCCATTACCACCGTCATGGTGTTTGGAGCCGTGCTCTTTGGCATGATGTATATCTCTTGGTTAGCAGGTCCCATTACATGGATTCTGTTCCTTGTACTCTTTCCGCTGGTTAGAAGTAAGAGGGAAAAAGAGAAAAAGTTTGAAATGCCTTGGTTTTTACTCTTTATCTTCTTCGCTGGAATTGTAGGAGAGGTCATTACAGGAGCATGGATTGCATTTCCCATGTCATGGCTTTTGATTTGCTGCTTTAAGTTTATCGACACCATTCGTCAATTCAAAACCACAGTGGATGCAGCATTTGATCTGATGTACTATGCCTTCTCAGTAGTGCTCATGGCAATTGGAATCTTCTTAGGGCATTGGATTGCCTCATGGGCAGCTTTCCCAGTGGCATTGGTGATTTGTTGGATATTAAGTAAGTTTAAAAGGTTTAAGAGGGTAGAGGAGGTAGATTGAAGTATAAAAATGTAATGAGATAACCCCACAGAAAAGGTTTGTGTATTGACTTTTGCTGTGGTCTTTAACTATAAAATATGCTTTTCAATCCATTCTGCCACACCGTCATTTTCGTTGGTGTGGCAGATGTAATCTGCAACTTCTTTTACTTCATCTAGGGCATTGCCCATAGCCACTCCAATGCCGCAGTTTTGCAAAAGCTCCACATCCACCATGTCATCGCCAAAGGCAACAATTTCGGACATTTTTATCCCCCAATGCTCTGCAATTGCCTTTGTGGCTTTTGATTTTATGGCATCCTTATGGAAAAGAAAGGTTAGTTCATCTCGGCTGACGAACAGGTGAATTTCTGTGGGGGCGTGTTTCTTAACAAACTCAACAGATTCGGGTGTTTCTGTAACAACATATATTTTATCAACATCAAAGGTAATGGCTGAAAAATCAACAATTTTATAATTGGTGATAGAGTTCCATTTTTTGGTTACATTGAAATTGGCATAATGTACCCCATCACTGTGCTGGATAGCAGTGAGCAATCCTCTATGATCAGCAGCAAGTAGGAATGGGCGCAGATCATCAATGTTCATGATTTTGTTATAAACAAGTTCATCTCCAAGATAAGCAACAGCGCCACCTTTGAGAACACGTCCGTCAAATAAGTGTTCAGGTACAATGCCATCTAGATTTCCACGAGCGGTGGCGCATATGATTTTTAAGCCTTTTTTCTGACATTCCTTCAATGCTCGGATGGTTCGCTGGGATATAGTTTTGTTATCTCTTAGTAATGTGCCATCAAGGTCCAGGGCAAGCATTTTAATACTCATATCTTCTCCAATCCTTCGTAATTACTCAACACTGTCATCTTACGAATCACTATAGACAGCTTACCTTACTGAAAACTCCTCAGGAACATCAATGTATGCCATCTCCATAGGCTCCAGCTTGGTATTGTTTTGGTCTATCTTGTACAAAACCTCAGCTTTACTTACAGAGAACTCATAACCTTCCCGAATTTCACTGTACTGGTACATGAAAGCTGTGAGGGATTGCCCGTTCCTTTCGCTTGATTTCTATAATTCCTTCTTAACTGTAAGCTTGTGATGCTTACCTCCCCTCGCCATAAAATTAATAAAGGAATAAAAGTGCTTCGCCGTTTCGCTGGGCTTTTTGGCTTCCTCTTCAAATTTTTTAAGATCCTCCATAGTTTCAAAGGTGGCTTCATCTACCCATGTATCACCGTCTAACATTAATCGAAATGAAATAAAACCTTTCTTTTTAGAGATTTCTTCGCTAACAAGCTTTTCTACTGCAAGTAAAAAATCTTCTGTAGAAACCTTCTTTTTGAGTTTATAAATATTTAAGTGTACAGCTTTTGACATGATTTAGTCCTCCTTAATTGAGATGGTTTTCACCCTCACAGGTACAGGCTATCAATACTCCTTATAGTCTACCCTATTTCATTAAGGAGATGCAAGAGGGATTGTAAAGAAAGAAATATATTTTCAAACAGGACATAGTGTTGTCGTATTCCATGTGATACGATAACAGAAAATAAGGAAATCAGAAAGGTTATAGAAAACATGAATCAAAAAACTATTAAAAAAGCAGAAGAGATTATTCACAGCAAAACAGCAGCAGTAAATCCAGGAGTAGGTGTAACCCTTTCATTATTGGATCATGAAGGCTACCCCACCACATCTTGTTTGTCCATTTCTAAGGCAGAGGGGTTACTTCAAATTGACTTTGCTGCTGGGCTTAGTTCCAACAAAGCAAAACGGGCGATGGAATGTAGTCGTGGGTCGATTTGTATTTTTGACGATGACTATGAAAACAATTCATATTACAACATTACTCTTGTAGGTGACGTTGAAGTGATAACCGACCCCGCAATAAAAAAAGAGGTGTGGTATGAGGGATGCGAAGAGCATTTTACAAATGGCGGGTTAGAGGATCCAGATTACTGTGTACTGCGTTTCACCACAAAGCGCTATAATTTATGGGTTGATCTTGAGGAAGAAGTAACAGGCAATTTTGAACAATAAGGTTAAATGACAAACCAGAAGTTCATTTGTCATTTAACCTCTAANATCCGACCATCTGTGGAGATGATAACCACCTGACATGGAATTCGTTTTCCACATTTTTGAACTGCAACTCTCCCTGCATTTTCAATACCAGCACAACAAGGGACTTCCATCCTTGCGACAGTAAAAGATTTAATGTTATTGTTTTTTAAAATAGCAGTTAATTTCTCACTGTAATCACCTTCATCCAACTTAGGACAGCCGATAATGGTAATTTTATCTCTCATATATTCACTGTGGAAGTTACCATAGGCATAAGCAGCACAGTCCGCGGCCACTAACAGATGTGCTTGTTCAAAATAGGGGGCACTCACGGGCACAAGCTTAATCTGCACTGGCCATTGGTTCAAGTGAGTTTCTGATACAAAATCAGGCCCCTGTGTTATCTGTGTCGTTTCTTGAAAAGATTCTCCCCTAAGGGATTTTGAATGTGTTCCAGGACAACCACAGACTAAGGACTCAGGTTCATCAGGTACGCATTTATTCCTCAGGTCAACCTCAAGTTTCTCAAGGCTAATGGCATCTACTGGACAAGCAGGTAGGCAACGGCCCAGCCCATCACAATAATCGGGCTGTAGTAATTTTGCTTTTCCGTCAACGAGACCGATGGCACCTTCGTGACAAGCAGATACACACAAGCCACAGCCAACACATTTTTCTTCATCAATTTGTATTACATTTTTAACCATAATAGCTCCTTCCTTTGATAAGGGTGAGAAGAATAAGTCGTGCTTGACTTGTTCTTCTCATCTTAAGAGAGTGACCTCTAAGTGTTTTTGACATGTTACGTAGAGTATACTATAATCAAAAATACAAATCTACTTAAGAAGTTGTTAGATGGGAGAGAAAATGGGATTCATTGAACTATTTTTACTGGCCATCGGATTATCCATGGACACTTTTGCTGTGGGGATAACCATTGGGTTGTGCATGAGAAAAATCACCATCAAAAAATCCTTAACTGTAGGATTATACTTTGGAGTCTTTCAAGCAGGTATGCCCGTGATTGGTTACCTGCTTGCCATAAGGTTTGCGGACTTGATGGTTGCTTACAGTCCTTGGATTGCTTTTGGGTTGCTAGGCTTTTTAGGGGGCAAGATGATTGTTGGAAGCCTTAAAAAGGAAGAGAACTTTAACTGCGATCCCAATGATGAAGCCACATTTCATGAATCTTCTCTTGGACCAAGGAAGATGCTTCCTCTTGCAGTTGCAACAAGTATAGATGCATTGGCAGTAGGGGTGTCCTTTGCAGTTCTTCGTGTGAGCATTGTTCCAGCAGTTTCCCTAATTGGAGTGGTAACCCTTATTGTATCTATGATTGGGGTAAAGATAGGGGGCTTATGTGGTGTGAAGTTCAAATCAAAGGCGGAAGTATTGGGAGGCATTATACTGATTGGTATTGGGTTGCGTATTTTATTGGAGCATCTTTTGTTTTAAGGAATGAACTGGCTGATGATTTCATTGTAAGACATTCCCAGGTCAAGTGAAACAAAAGAATTGACACTTTATCAGATAAAGCCTACCAGAAGTGTGCAAGTGAAATATCATGTGATTTTACACTTGTACATGTAAAGAAACTGTGGAGATAAAAGGAGAGTTCTAAGAATGGATATCAACGTGAAAGAAATCATGGACAATTATAATTTTGAAGGGACATTAGAAAGTTGTAAACCTTACGGAAGCGGGCACATCAATGACACCTATCTGCTTACTTTCAATACTTCACACCCAAAACCTTGTAACGTAGTTTTACAGCGAATCAATAAAAATGTTTTTACCAAACCAGTAGAAGTAATGGAGAATATTCTTGGGGTGACTTCCTATTTACGGGAGCAAATTATGAAAGAGGGAGGAGATTGGGAGCGAGAGACCCTAAGTGTTATTCCTACTGCTTCTGGTAAACCTTATTATATAGATTCAGAGGGAGAGTACTGGCGCGTTTACAATTACATCTCAGATGCTACCAGCTATAATCAGGTAGAAAAGCCCGAAGACTTTTATGAAAGTGGTGTGGCTTTTGGGCACTTCCAACGTTTGTTGGCGGATTATCCTGCCCATACCCTCCATGAAACCATTCCTGGATTTCATGACACCAAAGCAAGATTTCTTAAGTTTAAGGAAGTAGTAGAACGAGATGTGTGCGGACGAGTGGCATTGGTACAACCAGAGATTGATTTTGTATTGGAACGACAAGAAGTTGCAGAGATATTCGGTGAACTGCTGGAGGGAGGAGAGATTCCCTTACGAGTAACCCATAATGATACTAAACTCAATAATGTGATGATTGACAATAAAACAGGAAAGGCCATCTGTGTGGTAGACCTAGATACCGTAATGCCAGGGCTTGCCATGAATGATTTTGGGGATTCCATTCGCTTTGGAGCCAGCACAGGAACGGAAGATGAGCAGGATTTAAGTAAAATCAGTTGCGATCTGGAGCTGTTCAAATGTTATGCCAGGGGGTTTATGAAAGGATGCAATGGAAGTCTTACTCAAAAGGAGATTGAACTTCTCCCCATGGGAGCCAAAGTGATGACCTTTGAGTGTGGCATGAGATTTTTAACGGATTATCTGGAAGGAGACCAGTACTTTAAGAGTTACCGAGAAGACCAGAATCTGGATCGCTGTCGAACTCAATTTAAGTTGGTGGCTGATATGGAAGAAAAATGGGATGAAATGCACTCTATTATTCGGGATTTAACATAGAAGAGTTGGACTGGTGCTTTTATAATGATGTCAAAGGTTGAACGAGGATTATTTAGGAGGTGCAAAAATGGTGAAGGGTAGTGTAACCATACCCACAGATGTGGATGTAGTAAAGGAAACATTAAAGATTATGGAAGTATGGGGAGCAGATGCCTTAAGAGATTGTGATGGCACTCACTTTCCAGTAGAATTAAAAGATAGTGGTGCAAAAATATACGCCACTTACTATACTACAAGAAAAGACAATGAATGGGCTAGAGAAAACCCAGATGAAATACAGCAGTGCTATATTATGTCTGGTTTCTTTTCATCAGAGGAAACCACCCTTTCCATTCCTTTGCTTAAAGGAATCAGCAATCAGTTAATGGAGGTGAATGACCGAGATGACATTTCTAGATGGTGGGAGGTAATCAATCGCACTACGGGTGAAGTGGTGAATCCTTCAGATTGGCATTATGATAGAGATTCAAAGCAGGTGATGATCTCAGGCACAACACCTTATCACGAGTATACAGTAAGCTTTTTGGCTTATCTAATCTGGGATCCCGTAAACATGTACAATGCGATTGTCAATGATTGGCAGGACAACGAACCAGAATTGACTTTTGATGTGCGACAACCTAAAACAAAAACTTACTCTATGACACGGTTAAGGAAATTTTTGGAGGGGAATCCTCATGTGGATGTGGTTCGCTTCACCACATTTTTCCATCAGTTCACCTTGGTTTTTGATGAGCTAAGGCGCCAAAAATATGTAGATTGGTATGGTTATTCTGCGTCAGTAAGCCCCTATATCTTAGAGCAGTTTGAGAAGGAAGTAGGGTATCCTTTTAGACCAGAGCTTATTATCGACCAAGGGTATTATAACAATCAATATCGAATCCCCAGTAAAGAATACAAAGACTTTGTTCACTTCCAACACCGAGAGGTAGTAGCTCTTGCCAAAGAGATGGTGGATATTTGTCATGAATACAATAGAGAGGCCATGATGTTCCTTGGAGATCACTTTATTGGAGTGGAGCCTTTTATGGAGGAGTTTCCTAAGATAGGCTTAGACTCGGTGGTGGGAAGTGTGGGAGATGGCATGACCACCAGGCTGATTAGCGACATAAAAGGAATTAAGTACTCTGAAGGGCGATTGTTGCCTTACTTCTTTCCAGATACCTTCCATGAACAAGGTGACCCTGCAAAAGAAGCCAGAGAGAACTGGAGTTGTGCGCGGCGAGCCATTCTAAGAAGTCCTTTGGATCGTATTGGTTATGGTGGATATTTAAAGCTAGCTCTTGAGTTCCCTGATTTTGTAGAGGAAGTCACAAGGGTTTGTGATGAATTTAGAGAATTAAAAGAAAGTGTGAAAGGCGCCTCTCCTTATTCTTTTGCCAAAGTAGCAGTACTGAACGCTTGGGGTAAGATGCGAGCCTGGGGTTGTCACATGGTTCATCATGCCCTATATCAAAAGCAGAATATTAGCTATGCAGGAGTAACAGAGATTCTTTCTGGGGCGCCTCATGATGTGCATTTCATTAGCTTTGATGACATTCTGAAAGATGCCAGCTTGTTAGATGAATTTGATGTAATCATCAATGTGGGAGAAGGGAATACGGCTCATGTTGGTGGTGATTACTGGGGTAATCCAGAAATCGTGACCTCCATTCGGAATTTTATTGCCAAAGGCGGTGGGTTCATTGGTGTCGGAGAGCCTTCGGCTTATCAGATGGGAGGACGAATCTTCCAGTTGGCTGGAGCTCTAGGAGTGGAAAAGGAAAATGGTCATACCCTAAGTTACGACAAATACAATTGGGATGAACTGCCTCATTTCATTATCGACGGGTTAGAGAATATTGACTTTGGTGAGGGAGTAAGAAATGTTTTTGCTCTAGAAGATACTCAGGTATTGGTTCAAGAGGATAAGGAAGTAAAGGCGGCCGCAAATTCTTACTTTGGAGGAAGGTGTGTGTATCTGTCAGGGTTGCCTTACAATCCAGTAAATGCCAGATTGCTCCACAGGGCTATTCTTTGGAGTATAGGACAAGAAGAGAAGATCAATACTTGGTGCAGTGATAATGTAAATGTGGATGTACATTATTATCCAGAAACTAAGATGTATTGTGTATGTAATAATACTTATGAAGTTCAGAGGGCAAGGATATATACAGATGGAACTTCCTTTGAGCTGGAGTTGGCAGAGGGCGAGATTTGTTGGAAGAAAATATAGCTAGCAGAAACTATAATGGAGGATGAACAAGTGAAGAAAATTAAGGTTGCAGTCATTGCCATATGCGTTGTGATTAAGTTAATCATTCTCTGAAGGTGATGATTCAATCACTTCCTCTTCTACCACAATAGTCTCCTCGTGAGTTATACTCATGTATGTGCGATGTGCAATAGGTATTGAAAGAATAATGAGTAAGACAGGTATGATAATGAAAGCAGCAAAAAGAATCGCAACAACTTTCCAGATGCGACTGGCACGTCGATTCTTTATGGCCAGTTGTTCGTTGATTCTGGATAATTGTTCTGCGATATCATTTGCTTCCTTCTCATTTTCTATTGTTGCCCCTAATAATACGCTGACTGATTCTTCTAGAGTATCGGAAAGTCGCACCAATGTATCGGCGTCAGGAACAGATAATCCTTTTTCCCACTTAGAAACCGTTTGACGAACCACGTTGAGACGGATAGCAAGTTCTTCTTGGGAAAGCCCTTTGTTTTTTCTAAGGATTCTTAAGTTTTCTGAAAACATATCAACGTCCTCCTGAATCTTTTGATCTAATTGTAGTCCATGGTTGTTCGTTGCGTCAAGCAACGGATATTAACAAAGCAAAAATCAACAACTATTATGAAGGAGATTAAAATTATGTTGCAAGTGAAGATTTTAGGAATAAACGGCAGTTCCGTTTCTCGCGATGAAATTGCTACCCTATACGCATCAGATCTGCTCTACAATCCATATCATCGAAAAACGTCCGTCGGACATGACGGCCTGATCGAAATTACTGCTCCTAAGTGGCCCGTAATGCTTCATGCGAAGCTTCACATACCAGATTACGGCTTCACGTGGGTTATTGCAGATAACTGTGGAAGGGGCTATCAAAAAGGTGCAACTATCGAATTTGTAAAAGAGGCGGCCTTCTCGCGCATCTATGAAGTGGAGAAATATATCGCTAAATTTGATTTTACACCATCGCCCAAATGTTCATCCATGCTAGCTCATGCAAAAACAATGTTTGAACTGGGCGAGAAGGGCGAATCCAAAGCCGCCAGGTATAACATGACTGCACTTGCCTTCGCATTGTGGGCTGGAGAGTTGGCAGCAGTTGAGCGTGCTCAATCAATCATTGCCACAAAGGGGCGACGAGAGTTTTTGTTCGGATGCGGCGGATTTGACTATCCGTATCCAGAGAATCCTGGCATGAAAGAGATGTTCGATTCTCTGTTCAATTATGCTACCTTACCCTTTTATCTGGCAGGGCTAGAGCCTGAGATGAATAAGCCTGATTATACCAAGCTTGACAGGCTGCAAGATGCTTTTGAGGAAAGCGGGATTATCACCAAAGGCCATCCTCTCTGGTGGACCCATACTGCAGGCATGCCCCCTTGGACAAAAGATCTACGTTGGGAGGATGGTACCATCGCCCGTGAGATTGATCGTGTAGTGAAGCGTTCAGTCAATCGCTATAAAGGACGCATTGGCTATTACGATGCCATCAATGAAGCCCATGACTGGTGCAATGCCTATCATCTTACGCAGCAACAGCTGGTGGAAATGACCAAGCTCTGTTGTGACGCAATACATGAGGCTGATCCAAGTGTAAATGCCGTAATCAATACCTGCTTCATGTTCGGCGAAAACATTGCGGATGAACGGGTACAATGGGGGCTGATTAATGAGCAAAATATGACACCTTACAGTTATTTAGAGCAGGTGGAATCTCTTGGAACACAGTATGAAACCATCGGCATACAGCTATATTGCCCATCTAGGGATATGCTTGAGATTGAAAAAATGTTTGACCGTTTCAGTGTGTTTGGAAAACCGCTACATGTGACAGAGCTGGGAGTTCCCTCCCATTTTCAGGATGTTCCTTTTAATTGCTCCGAAGGCGATATTTATTGTCTGCGATATATGTATTCTGGCCTTTGGCACGAACAACAATGGAATGAGCGGTTGCAAGCGGACTGGATGGAATGGTTCTATACCATCTCCTACGCACATCAAAGCGTGGAAGCATTAACATGGTGGAGCATTTCCGATCCAGGCTATGTTCCTGCATCGGGCATGGTTCATGAGAGCGGAGAGCCCAAAGAAATCTGCTTTCGACTGAAAGCACTCCAGCAGCAATGGGGATTTGATTTCGGGAAATAAAAACTGTCTCAATTATGTCCCAGTATTCCCGGCTGACCGAGTAGAGATAAAGTAAGCTAAAAAAGTAAATCCAATTCCAAAAGCGATAGCCAGTACCCCTTCTAAACTAGCGGAGAATCCAGGGAATACAACAAGAACGGAACCTAGAGTAAAGCCTAAAATGGCACAATATAACTCTCCAGGGTAGGTGGCTAGTGTCTTTCTCACGGTTCGAATTCCCAGCGAGATTCCGCAGGCCATCCCTGCTGCAAAAGTCAGTAAAACAATCACGTCGAAGTTGGCCAAAGCCTCAATATAGGCATTGTAAGTGCCTAGAACCAGCATTAGGATGGCACCGCCAACTCCTGGAATCAACATTCCAATAGAGCTAATGATACTAGCAAAGAAAATCCAGATTAAAGGTGGGCCCGATTCGTAGAGTTGATAAATATATTCATAATCTTCAGGAGCAGTACCTCTAAAGGTAAGAAAAAGCATAAGGATAAAAGACACCAAAAAGATAAAGGTGTTTTTCGGTGTGATTTTATGTGTTGAAAGATTAAGGGCTGATTTCTTGTAAATCAAAGGAGTACATCCTAGAATCAACCCTGCGAATGAATAGTACATGATAAGTTCGTGATGGTAAAGCAAATATACCATCAAATTACTGATGCCTAGAAGACCAGAAATAGCTGTAAATAAAAACAGCAGGATGACAGGCAATTTTTTCTTGAGATTCTTTATCTTCGCACCATTAATAAAGTCTTCATAGACATTAAAAAGGATAAAGAAAGTCCCCCCATCAAAGCCAGGAATCGGGCTGGTGACTCCGTATGCCAAGCCTAAAATGCTCATCTTAAAATATTTTATCATTCCCTCATTCTCCTCTGGAACTTCTATACGAAATTCTTTAATTGAGACAGTTTTTCTGTCGATACTCCTTGCACACATCAGTGTAGCTTAGGCCTTGTGTATTATTGTATATTGCTTTAATCCTTTGTCAAGCATTTAGATAATATTCCTTCCAAGAAATATTTTTTTTGTTAATAACTTGAGAATAACTTCGTGATATAATGGTCCTACCAGCCAGAGAGAGGAGCATAACATGGCAAAGATATTAATTGTAGAAGATAAGAAGGCAATAAACGCCTTGATTAAAAAGAACTTAGAATTAATTGGCCACCAGTGTGTTTCTGTTTTTGATGGAACCTCAGTGGAAGAGGCCACCCGAAATCATGACATTGACTTGATCTTGTTGGACATTATGCTGCCTAGAGCAGATGGCTTTCAAGTCATGGGCAATTTAACAGAGGAGATTCCAGTAATATTTTTAACAGCCAAAGACGCTGTAGGGGACAAGGTAAGGGGTCTGAACCTTGGTGCCTATGATTATATTGTAAAGCCTTTTGACATCCTTGAACTACAAGCAAGGGTAGATGCTGTCCTCAGGCGTACTAAAAAAGCGGATGATGTTTTTAGATATGGAGATGTAGAGGTAAACCTAAATAGTCGTGAAGTTTTGTATAGGGGCTCACCTGTAGATTTTAAGCCTCAAGAATACAGACTAATTGAAGCGTTAGTTAAAAATAGAAATGTTGCCCTACCTAGGGAGAAGCTATTGGATGTGGCATGGGACTATGATTATATGGGGGATACCCGAACAATAGATGTCCATATTCACACCATTCGCAAAAAACTCGGATGGGAAGATGTGGTGAAAACCGTATACAAATTAGGGTATAGACTGGAGGTAAGAGATTGAAGATAAAGACCTTTTTTGTTTCTTATATTTTATTTCTTTCGATTCTTCTTAGTGCTTTAGCAATTATATCTGTTTACTTAACTCATCACCAAATGGACTCTTTGAAAGAACAAAGTGTAAGAGAGTATGAGCGAATTGTGGAGATTATAGAAAGAGAAATCAATACGGTCTACTTACGAACTCCCGAGGAAAGAGTGATTGGTTATCGACTGGAAAGTCATGTTGACTTTCATTACAACCGAGGGATTTTGCTAGATATAGAACCCTTTACGGGTCTGCCCGAGTATCTGCGATACTGGTTTGAGCAGTCTGAAGGGAGCTACTTCGTTCATGTGAGTAGGTCAGTGTCTACAGTGCCTAAATCCTTTGACTTGTATATCACTTTCAATGTGTCCGAAAACATTCTTGAACTAAGAGAAATTCAACGAATATTGATGTTTCTATTTGTTGGGTTTTCTTTGTTTGCCGCCATTATTTTATACATCATTGCAAATTGGATCTTCAGACCTTTAGATGTGGTTACCAAGACGGCACAAAAGATTGCAGAAGGGCATTATGAAGAAAGAATAGATGTTAAAGGTAAAGACGAGATCGCCACAATGGCGGCTCAATTCAACAGAATGGCAGATGAAATAGAAGGTCAAATGGAGCAATTAAAAGGTGAAGCAGAGAGAAAGCAACAATTTATGGACAACCTTGCCCATGAAATCAGAACACCCCTAACCGCCATCTATGGATTTGCTGAGCATATTCAAAAAACATCTCTAAGTGAGGAAGAAAACTTTGAAGCAACCAATTATCTCATGGACGAGTCAAAGCACATGAGAAGCCTTGCGGATTCCATGCTAGAATTAGCTAAACTAAGAAACAGCCAGTTTGAGGGCAAAGAGATATCTGTATCAAGTTTATTTGAGCAAGTTGCTACAACCTTGAAAATACTTTTTGAGATGGCCGGGATCCAGTTAGAGGTTCATAGTGATGATGAAATCATAATAGGGGTAGAAGAATTGTTAAAAAGTCTTCTGATCAATTTATGTATCAATGGAGCAAAAGCTTGCAAGCCAGAAACTGGAAAAGTTGTTGTAAACACAGCAAAAGAAGAAGGGCATATGGTTCTACAGGTGACGGATAATGGGTGTGGGATTCCTTCTGATTGAGATAGAAAAAATCTTGGAGCCTTTTTACCGAGTGGATAAGGTGCGAGGCGAGTCAAGTGAAGGGGTTGGTTTAGGGCTGGCAATATGTAAGGAAATCATGAATATACATGACGGCACATTGATGATTGAGTCTGAATTAGGAAAGGGAACAAGAATAAAGTTATATTTTACAAGTTGATGATAACTAACGAATATTTCAAGAATATTTCTGTGTTATCCTTTGTTTGTAACCAAGGGAAGCTGGTTCCCCGAATGGATAAAACAACAAAGGATAAGTAGAAAGGATGTGTAATTGTGAAAGCAAACATTAAAAAAGAAGCAAGAAATAAGCTTAAAGTAGTAGCAGGAGTTTTGGCATTGGTGATGTTATTTACAGGGGCATTTGTTGGTATCAATAGTGCTGCGTTTGCCAACAGTACAGGTTTTGGTATCAATAGTGTTGCATTTGACAATGGTACGGGCGTTGAGGATTTTGAGGAGGGACTTGTTACAGTCCTAGGACCTAATGAAATCTGTCCTGAATTATGGACCGAGGAAGATGATAGATTGCAGGAAGTAATTCGCAATAATTTTTTAGCAATGGAGTTGGAACCACCATTAAGTGAAGAGGAGCTGAATGAGGCCATAGCATGGGAAATGCTGACTACTCCTCGTGAGCGTCACTTGAGCAGGTTAGAAGCACTATGGCTTGGAGTGGAATGGATGTATGAAGAGTTTGGAATTATTGTAGACTTTGGGAGATACGGGTATGATTATGGGTACTCGCCATATGTGTGGCTTAATTTTGAGCATGAAAGCGTGGGAATAAATAACCGTTCCTTTTGGACAGGAGGCTATGGGCATATCCTCTTTAGCTTAGACGGAATTACAGGAGAGAGAGTTGCTATACTTGATGAAAGTCAACCCTTTGAATTCTCGTGGACAGAAATCTCGCTAGAGGGCATGAATTTTAAGGTTACAGACACCACGGGCATGTTTATGCATATTGGTCCATCTTTTGCAACCTTACAAATGCCATATCACTTTACGACGGAAGAGGTGGCTATCCTTGTGGCGGAGTATGTTTATGAAGCCTTTGGTAAAAAAATAGATGGGTTATATGTAGAGTTGGTGCTATCAAACTGGGACATGTATGGGAATCTTACCAATCAAGTTCAGTGGTTTGTGGTTGTAGGTGATTACCATTGTAACAGCTGGGCAGATGTTGAAGGTTTTCTTCCTGATGCTGTAGAGAATGTTCAGTTTTATTTAGTGATTGATGCAGTGACTGGAAGTCTGATCTTTATTGAGGGGTGGTAGAATTCAACAAAGTAACAGAGGGTTGATTTGACGTAAACCAGCAACTAGATCCTATAACCTATA
>JGI20163J15578_10000584_pt1 | contig 15076 bp, 10 predicted proteins | sample TergutCu122P1_FD_15578 | JGI IMG/M metagenome (IMG submission 15578)
GAAGCAGGCGATAACATTGGTGCCCTTCTTCGTGGTGTTGCCAGAACTGAAATCGAAAGAGGTCAATGTCTAATTAAGCCCGGTAGTGTAAAATGTCACACCAAGTTTACTGCCCAAGTTTACGTTTTGACCAAAGATGAAGGTGGACGTCACACTCCTTTCTTCGATAACTACAGACCACAATTTTACTTCAGAACAACTGACGTAACCGGTGTATGTAGATTACCGGAAGGCACAGAAATGTGTATGCCCGGAGACCATATCGAAATGACCATCGAATTGATTCACCCAATCGCTATGGAAGAAGGTTTGGGCTTTGCGATTCGTGAAGGCGGACGTACCGTTGGATCCGGAAAAGTTGCGAGAATCGTTGAGTAGTCAATAAAAAAAGTTAATAAAATCACAAAATAGGCTGCAATCTCTTTGTAATATAGGGGTTGCAGTTTTTTGATTTATAGGAAATTCTTTCGAATTCCCTATAAATCAAAAAACCGCTCCGCTTAGGATGCGCACTTCGGCGAATGTGAAATAGTCGCAAAAGCGACCGCCGAAGGCGCAAGAGACCACGAAGATTGAGCTAAGCTCAATCGCATGACAAGTCAGACTCTATTGTACTATGCCCACCATCTAATGAGCGGAAATGAGTTCTAACAATTGATTCACCTTATTTCGAGAAACTAAAGCAGTTTCTCCATTGGACATCTCAATCACTCGCTCCAGTTTATTTACCCTTCTTATATTTTTAATATTCACAAGATAAGATTTATGACTGCGGAAAAAGCCCGATCGGATTTCTTTTTCTATCTTATTTAAGCTACTGTAAAAATTCACTCGACTATATTCCAAATGGAGAGTCAACCGATGAGACTTGAGGTGGGTTTCAAAAAAAATAATTTCGTCAACCGGAATTTTACGGATGCCTTCTACTGATTGTATTTCATAAAACTCTGTTTCCGAAACAGTTTGTTGGAAGTGGTTATGAGCTATATCTAGGCATTCATTTATTCTCTCTTTGATGTTTTCTTTCCTTTTGACGATGTAATCCAAAGGCTCTATATGATAACTAAAGACGAGATGAGAGAGGTTACTGTGGGAAGTGATGAAAACGATTTTGCTAAAGTAGTCAAACTTTCGAATTTCTGAAGCCAGCTCAATGCCACTGAGATCATGTTGCAGGTTCACGTCTAGGAAATAAACCCCTTTTTTGGAGGGATACATAGATAAATAATCCAAAAGCTCAGTAGGGCTATCGGTGGATAAAACAATCTCCATCAATCGATTGCTCTTGGCGATATAGTCTTTAACGATGGTTTCTATATATTTGCGATGCGTGGAATTATCCTCGCAGATATAAATAGGGAGCATTGCTGACTGGTATGATGTATTTGGCGCTAAATACTTATTCTCTCCTTTTTTAACTTTCCCGTTGTGACGTGGTACACTCATTATCGTTATCGCTCCTATGTTGGTCAAACATATTCAGATCTTCAATACATTTTTGACTCATTTTTGTCTCTTATAAATATGCCTCTGCTAAATATAATATACGCTTTTCCCGGTTGTGAAACCACACCCAAAAGGGTGAATTTATAAGGAGATTTATCTAAAAGTGAGAGATGCAAAACGTTCAACCGACTTACCGTTAAAGAAGGAAAATTAACACTTAGCGAAATTGGACTGTTTTTGTCAAGATAGTATGTTATCTTATATACATAAATAGATTTAAGAATTAATTTAAGATATATGATTTAGTATTTCTTGAAGCTCTTGTTGATGCAAGGAATTGTTTATGACAGAGTCTTTAAGAGTACGATGAGTTTAAATGAGGAGGACGGTCTTGTAATGAAAAGATATGATCGAAAGCAACAAACACAAAAGAAGATGGTTCGTAGAATAATAGTTTTTTTATTGACACTGATGTTGGCGATGGTTATGTTACAAACTGCTTTTGCTGGTGAAGAAGGAGAGGTTGAAGGGTTAGGCTCGGTGGAAGCAGAAGAAGCCTACCAAGAAATCATGCCTTTTAACTTGATACCTGCAGGAGTAGATCTGGGGGCTGCCGCCGGCAATATCATTAATGTTACCCATGGAGGCACCGGAGCCGGAGGGTTGAGAACGGCTCTAGCTGGAAGCACTACCAGGGCTATCCGTTTGATGAACGACATCACTATGGACGGAGCGGTGATAAGCATTGCCGGAACGGTACACATCTTCAGCAACACCAATACCATAGGCGAGTCTTTTGCCATTACTCGTACCGGTGGAACTGCTCGCACTTTTAACACAACGGGAACGGTGAACCTATGGAATGTAAGAATAACCAGACCGGCCGGATTGACAACAGATGGTGGTGGGATCAATGTTGACGGTGGTCATCTTCACCTTCGGGAAGGAAGTGTTATCAGCCATAGTCGTCAATCCTTAGGAGCGGTTTTCATTAATAATGGTACTGTAACCATGCACGGTGGTATCATTGAACACAATGTGGGAACATTTGCCCAATCTGGTAATGGCGGCGGTGGTGTCCATGTGACCCGTGGCACAAGCTTCAACATGACTGGCGGAATTATTCGAAACAATCAAGCTTTCAATACAGGAGCAGGAGTACAGGTTGCAGGCTCTGGTGCTTTGGGTGCTGCTACTTTCAACATGTCCGGCGGGGTCATTCAAAACAATGTGGCCATGAGAAATGATGGGACAGCTAATGCAGCCGGAGCTGGCGGTGGAATCCATCTTAACAGCGACGCCCGTGTAGCGCTTAGTGGGGATGCATTAATTATTGGTAACAGAGCCGCTGCCGCCGGCGGCGGAATTCGATATTATGGTGACGTTTTTGCTGGCATGAGTCTTACCATAACAGGTAATGTAAGAATTGTCGACAACATTGCCGGTACCAATGGCGGTGGGATTAGCACGCGAGTTGCCGCTCATCACATTAACATCACCAACTGGCACGGAGAGATATCCGGCAATGTGGCCGGATATCGTGGTATTGGTAATCCTAATGCAGGGGGCAGCGGTGGTGGTATCCACATCCAAAATGATTCAGGGGCCGGTACCAGATTGACCATTGGTGCTGGCAGTACCGGAAGAATAACGAGGAATACAGGCGATAATGGTGGCGGTATCTACGCCGCGATAGGCAATTTGCCTGCAACGGCAATCGCCTCTCGCCTTGCCATTGCCCCCAGTGTAACCTTTGACGGCAACTGGGCTCGTAATGGGATCCGAGTCGATGAGAATTTAGGCCATGTGAATCGAGATCATCTGCCTCATGTGGGCAGTTTCAGATGGGTAGGCGTAAACCCCATCGGCCCGACAGCCCAGTGGCGTAATCATATTTTTAACAATGCTGATATTAACGTAAGAACCTGGATCTATATTCGCCCGGTCGAGTTTGAAACAATCGGCACCGCCGGGGCTGACAGTGAGATGACTGCTTCTGTTACCCGGGTGGCACGAGTGAGTGGCACGGCTACCGGTCAAGGTCCGGCTACGCCTCCGATAACAGGAACAAATATTGAAATAGAAAGTGGCGATTGGGTGACGGTTTTTGGGACAGCTGCCAATACTTCTCAGGTAAGTTATGTAGTGACCTACTATCCATGGAATACATATCGGCCATGGGGACCGGCAGGCAATCCGGCCAGAACTTGGAGGTCAGCAAACATAAACGCAGCAGGAGTAGGCACTCCAACGGCAGTGGCAAATTCTAGCACTACTTTGGCCAATCGGAATGTTCCTTCTCTACCAAATAACACAGGTCCCTACAGAGTAGATGTGATCATAGACTATCGATATCATGAAGTAAGGTTCCAAGCCAATCCAAGTACAGAGACAACGGGGGGGACAGTAGATGGGCAAGCTTCTGTAACAAGAAATTTACGAGAGAGTAGTGCTACCCTTAGCAGTGCCAATACACCAGGAGGTAATCCTATCGGAACACCGCCTACCCCAGAAGCTAGGCCTGGTTGGTCATTTATAGGTTGGACTCATAACGGTAATCCTATTACCCCGGAAGAGATCGCAGCAATGCATGTCACCGGACCATTAACCTTTGTGGCGAACTTTGAAGTACTTGCGGCCGCGGCCATAAGAATTGAGCCGGAAGCGATAACCTTAGGTAACCTAGAATATGAAGTATTTACGGCGGTAGTGTTGGATCAGCAGGGCAATCCGGCGCCTAATCAAGAGAGTTTTGTCATCAACTGGAGTTCGGCTAATACGGCAAATGTGACGGTATCCCCGGCAAGCAATCCGGCAGGTCAGGGAAATACCACCACTGCTACCGTTACCCTGATGGCACCGGCTGGTAGTGTTACGGAAATAACTGCAACCCTTGGCAATACAAATATTTCGGCCACTGCCACCGTTACGGTGACCCACATAAGCGTTCCCCATTCTATTACGGTAACTCCTGCTTCTAGTAATCTACCTAGAGGAGGTGACGTGGAACTTACGGCAGTGGTACTGAACCAATTTGGCAACCCGATGCCCAACCAAAATAATTTTGTAATCAATTGGGCGTCTGCCACACCTGGCAATGTAACCGTTGCGACCGCATACAACCCGGCAGGCCAGCCAAATACAACAACGGCAACTGCCACAGCCACCGCTGTTATCGATTCAACCAACTCGATAACCGCAACCCTAGACGGAACAACAATTTTCGGAACCGCAACGGTGAATATCATTTATGTACCGGCAGGGGCCCTTGTGATTACGGCCCCAACGCTGATAGATTTTGGGACAAACCCTATCACCTTACAAGAGATGGATCTGTATAATCCGGTAGTTAGCGGGGATTTGACCATCACAGACACCAGAACTACGGTAACCAACTGGAATGTTGGGGTGATTATAGAAGAAGAATTAACTCACACCGGGCTAGGTACTCATGTACTGACTAATGCCCTCCGTTATCGGATGCCGGGGTCAACTCCTGTTACTCATACATTGGGAAGCACACGTACTGTGATTTATACCCACACGGCAGGTTTGGGACAGGTGACTCTTTCTGATAGATGGACAGCTTCAAACGGATTTAGACTCATCTTCCCGGGTACCTTGGCACGAGTAGGAGAGTTTACCGGAGTGATTATCTTTGATGTGATTCCGGACCAACCATAATCGCAATATCAAATGTGAAGGAAGCGACCAGAGGTGTTATGGCACTATATGATAGGTCGTGGCTGCATCTTACGCTCTCAGAATCTGCCCAGTGTAGCGAGGTATTAGTAATGCAGTATTCATGAAAGGTAATTGTTTGTGATCTGCCCCAGTGTAACGAGGGTATTAGTCTAAAATATACAAGAAAGAAATGGTTAGATGAAGAGATTCCTGGAACAGTTGGGTATCGAGTACAGAGAAATTAAGAATTGTACCGCTGGAAAAAGAATAGGGATGATGGGAATTGTAGCTTGTATGCTATTCTTTACACTATCCTTCTGGGTTCTAACAGTAGAAGCCAGCGCCCCTTCATTCGCTATTCGTATGGTACAGCCGGAGAATCAAATTGACCACACAAGAGATTTCTTTGACTTACAAACCTATCCGGGCGGAAGCCAGGTCATTTCGGTAGAGTTATTTAATCTAAGTGAGCAACCGATTCGGATAAGGGCAAGAGTAAGTACTGCTACTACTAATCAATATCTGCAAGCAGAGTATCGAGAGGCAGGAAGGTTAAGAGATTCGACCTTGCCTCATCGGATGGAAGAGCTGGTTACTATGAGCAATTCGGAGGTGACCATAGATGCCAATTCCAGCATCTACTTTCCCCTCCGGATTCAAATGCCGGAAGAAGGATTTGATGGAGTGCTGGCAGGGGGGATTAACTTCCAGATGGTAAGAGAGGAATCTGAACCGGAAGGCATTGAGCTTCTTGTAAGTTTTACAAAGGTAATCTTATTATGGCAGGGAGATTTACAAGCGCCAGAGATAGTTCTTCATCAGGTAGAGGTAGTAGACCTAGAAGATAGAAATGACTTGGAAAGTAGTAATGAATTAGAAGAGATTAAATTTGCCCTTAAGTCCCATGAGGAAAGTGACAGTAAGCTTGTTTTTATTGGACAGTTACAAAACACACAGGCAGCTTTTGCCCATGGTGTAAGCATAAAGAGTCAGATTAGCAACCTGGAGACAGGAGAGATCGTTTTTGAAGAGGCACGTAGTGAACTGCAGATTGTTCCTCATTCCAGCTTTAACTTTTATACTTTTGCTGATCGTGAATTATTCTTGGAAGGTTATTACCGAATCACCTATTTAATTGAAAGTGAAGGTAGCAGTTGGGAACTTCAAAGGGATGTATTTGTTGAAGCAGTAAGCCGGGAAGGTGTAAATTCTAACCTAAGAGAGTTAAGAACAGAAGAGAAAAGGTCTCTACCGAGCGCCTATTTGATTATCTTTATAGTGATTGTATTGGCCGGAATAACACTTATCCTTTGGTACAAGAAGTCACTACACTTGAAAAAAATAAAGCAAACAAAAAAATGAAATAGATAAAAGACGAAACAGATAAAAACGGGTCTTATGATGAAGAGTTTATGTATATCAGTAACAAGGAGGAAAAGAAGCATGAGAAACAAAAAGGTATTCATGGTGTTGTTTATTGTTGCCTTGCTGGCATTAGGAGGAACAGTGGCTGCCTTTGCCGCTGATCAAGAAGATGACACCACAGCAAGAGTGGCTTTTTCAGAGCCAAATTGGGATGACTTTGAGGTCACCAGACCGGGCCCTGAACACTGCAACCGAACCCCTTTGAATCGTGGACCTTTTGTATTGGCATGGGTACCTACCTTTGATTTTGGTGAACATGATATTGGAGCTGGTCCAGTCTTTCAAGTACGTCCGGAGAATTATGGCGGATTGTTGGCTGGTACCAATTCTGATGGAAACCATTTTGTAAATGTATGGGATTACAGGAATTATTCAGCAGATGCGACGGTGTCAAATGGTTGGTCTGTAACAGTTCAGCAAACCAGTGATTTTACCAGTGGTACCACTATACTACCCAATGCGCAGATTCACTTTAGTGGAGAGGTTTCTCCCGGACGTGTAACCGGTTTTAATCCGGATGGAACGGTGATGACAGGTGCTGTCTTAGCAACCGCCAATGCCGGCCCGGACAGAGTCTTGTTCTATGGGCCCGGCCGTAATCCGGCGGTAGCCAGTCCGATCCTTCCTGTTGCAACAGCAGCAGAAGGGCAAGGCGTAGGAAGTACAGCCATTAACCTGGGGCAAGGTAATAATATCACGCTTAATGTTCCGATTGTGGATCAAAGAGTAGGTGATTTTACCGCGAATTTAAGATGGGTATTGTCACCGGGAACACCAAATGGAAATTAAGAAAGTTAAAGAATAGTAGAGATGAATGCAAAAGTAAAGAACATTTCCGTAGCTTTAGTGGTTATGTTGTTGATTCAGATAATCGTAGGGAGTGCCATTGTAAAAGGCACAGAGATGGATTTTACCGCCTTTGTGGTAACCTTCCCTGAAGGCCAAAGAGGAGATAAGCCTTATCTAGACCTGCTTATGGCTCCGGGTCAGGAGCAGGAGGTAGAGATAAAGGTAAGGAACTTGTCTAATCGGGAGCGAGTGTTGCTTCTCGAAGTGGGCACTGCCACTACCTCTAGCACAGGCGTAGTATCCTATTGCCCGGGGCAGGTAGCGCAACCGGATAGTACCTTACTCTTTGCCATGGAAGACTTAATCACTCTCCCAGAGCAGGTAATGCTAAACCCAGGAGAAACAAAACAAGTTCTGTTTACCATCCGGATGCCGGAATTAGAGTTTGAAGGTATCTTGGCAGGAGGGATAAGCATTAGCCCTCAACCTGACTTGGAGGAAGATTTGGAAGAAGTAGAGGGGATGGTAAGAAATTTCTTTGCCATTACCATCCCCATTCTTCTTAGACAGGAAGAAGGAGAGGTTTTACCTCAGTTACAGCTAAATGAGGTGGCTGCAGGTCACAGAAACAGTCGTAATGCAGTGATGATTAATCTCCAAAACATTAAACCGATGTTCATTAATGAGGTGGAAGCCGCTGTCCAAGTATCAAGAACAGGAAGATCTGATGCTCTTTGGACGATTCAATGGGAAGGCCAAATCGCTCCTAACTCAACCTTCAATCTTTATGTTCCTTTAGGAGGCGATGAATTTATAGCAGGTGAATATCAGGTAGACATGGAGTTTGTTGCCAACAACGGGAGGTGGAGTTTTACAGATTCCTTTACCCTGAGTGAAGAGGCGGCTCAGATTCTTAACGAGGAAGACGTGGAACTAGGAGAAGCATCCACCCCTTTTCGGGCATTTCTTCTAATGGGAGCAGGCGGTTTACCGTTGTTGCTTGCAGTTACCTTAGTGGTGAGTTGGATTCTGAGAAAACGATTAACTAGTAAAACAGAAATTGAAGTTGAAGCTTTGATCAAACAAATCAACCTAGGAATCAGTAAATAATAACCAATAATCAGGGTTAAGTGAAGATCTATTGACATTTAACAAAGGAAGGAGAAGGAAATTGAGGCGAATATTAGAAAAGAAGAAATTAATCGTAGGAAGTTGCCTTGTGCTTCTACTAATGATAGGTAGTTCGATGACCACCTTTGCGACAGAAGGAGAGGTGCTAGAAGCAGAAGGGGGGGCTGGGATTACCTTTATAGAAGACGATGATGTACCCGATCCGCCACCACCGGGAGAACCAGGACCACCAGGCCGACCGGGCCCACCGGGGCCGCCCGGACCAGGCGGAGGTGGCGGGCCGGCAGGTAAGTGGCCAAACTTACCTCAAACAGGAAGTGCGGGAAATCTCCCCCTGCAATCAGCAGGAGCTACCTTACTAATCGGTACAGCCTTTGGGTTGGCGGCGGTTGTAAAAACTAAAGATAAGTAACTGGACTTGTGAGTAGGAGGGTTAGGCAACCTAACCATATCCGAACTTCATAAGACAGTGAACATAAATTTCATTTTATCAATTTAAAAATAGGAGGAGAAAAAAATGAAAAAAAGAACTATAGTAGCCTTATTGTTAGCAGTCGTAATGTTAATCGGTTCATCCTTAGGAGTTATCGCTGCGAATCCAACATTGCAAGCAGATGTCGATGACAACCAAGTGGAATTTACTGAGCCGAACTGGGGTGATATTCCAGTGGTTAGACCAGATGATGATGACGAAGAGGATCCTTATGAGTGTACAGAAACACCACCAATTGGATCAGGACCGTTCACTCTTACCTGGGTACCCACTTTTGACTTTGACTACCACGTGCTGGCAGTAGGTATGGACACCGTATTCCCAGTATTACCACCGGAGATTGGAACATATCACTTTGTCGGTGTGCAAGACATGAGAAACTGGGCAGCAGGTGCCAATTCTAACGGTTGGGTAGTTACAGCCAACATGACAACAGAGTTTACTCTTGTTGGTGGTACAACAGTACTTGAAGGTGCTGAGATCAACTTAAGAGGAGTTGTTGCTTCCGGATTTAACTTAAGTGGTGATGTAATGACGTCGGCAGAATTACCAAGTAACGTATTGGGAACTTCTACTTTGTCATACGCTGGCCCGGCTCTTACCATTGCAACAGCAGGAGCTACTGAAGGTTGGGGAAGAACAGCCCTTAGCCTTGGTGAAGGAAGCGACATCGAATTAGACATTATTGATGTATCACGTGCAAGCATTGGTGTATTCCAAGCGAACATTGATTGGGTTCTTACCGCAGGGGTTGTAGCACCTTAAGTGTATCAGTTATAGCGGCTGGCAGATAGTAGAGAGTTGCCATCTCGATTGTCAGCATAAGCTAGAACACTGTGTATCGGTCGGTTGAATCTCGCCAAAGGACGGCAAGACTCAAGACGTACTTGAACAAAGAACTATCTTAACAACTTTCAGCCAACATCTTGTTATTGAAAGGTGTTGGCTGAAAGTTGATGGTTATTAGCTAGGTTAGTTATCGTATAATCGATAAGCGTAAAAGAGGAGTTATATTTCGTAATGAGAAAGATTAGAAAAAGTGGTTTAAAAGTATTGCTAGTGATTTTGTTTTTGGGTTTAATTGGGAAATTTCCTCTAATGGTGGATGCGGAGGGGATGGATTTTGATGTTCGCATATTTACTCCCGAAACACAGCGAAGAGATGATGTGCCGGGGTTTGACCTTCTTCTTGAGCCGGGAGCTAAAGAAGTGATAGAGATAGAAGTGATGAATATATCAGAAGAGCCGATTGTATTAATTATTGAGATGGCAACTGCTACTACTGATGATGGTGGGACAATCTTCTACCGCCCTCGTGAGGGATTGGTTAGAGATAATACTCTACCATATGCGATGGAGGATATTGCCACAATAGAAGGCAATCGATTTTCCCTGGAGGGTGGAGAGCAACTTCGGATCCCCATTACCATTAACATGCCGGAGACAAGATTTGATGGTATGATTTTAGGTGGAATTAGTATTCTACAATATGTAGACATGGAGGAAGCCAGTGGACAGGGAGGGATGATTATAAATCGCTTCTGGGTAGAGATTCCGGTACGCCTTCAACAAACAGAGAATCCGGTGTTGCCTGATTTGGAGTTGTTGTCTATTGGCGCTTCTCAACGGAACTGGCGTAATATCTTTGCGGCCAACTTACAAAACCCAGAGATGATGCTAATTCATATGATGGAAGTTCATGCTTTTGTTAGTCGCGCAGGCGAGGCAGAAACCTTACATGAGGAGCATATGTCCAATATGCAGGTAGCTCCCAACTCGAATTTTACCTTGGCGATACCCTTAGGTGGGGAAAGATTCCAAGCAGGAGAATACGATCTACACTTGGAGGTAGTTGCTTACAATGGAAGTTGGAGTTTCCATCAGCGCTTCTATGTATCGGCAGAAGAAGCAGCAGCTTTTAACGCCACAGATGTGTCCATTTCTCGGACTCCTTTGTGGATATTCATAGCTGCCGGCGGAGCATTAGTGGCGATTATGTTTGTTATCTATATGGTTTTATTCCATCGTAAATCTAAAAAAACAATGAACAAGGCTGTTGACGATGTGATAAGGCAGATTAGTCGTGTTAACGGCTAGAAGTTGCTTTATCATAACTAATGAACAGAAAATTGATTATGCAAAATAAGAACAGGACGAATCAATGAATCAAGAAAATCAATCTCGCCATCTCAAAGAATCAAAAATAGAAAAAGCCCAAAAATGGCGAAAGTGGATTACCGTAGGAGTCATATTTTATCTGTTTCTTCTGGTAGGAATCGGTTTGATATTGTCTCCATTACTGGAATCGACGATTATTCAGAGTGCGGTTCATGAATTTTCATCCTTTAGCTTCACTGGGGAGCAGTTGGCTTCGAATCAAAGAAATGCGGGACATTTTGAAGTAGAGTTAGATATTGCCATACCGGAATTGCCGGAAGTGTTGCAGAATCTACCTCACGTGGACCGCAATGATGTAATCGGTTATATTGCCATTGAACGGGTGAATCTTTTCTTGCCGATATTTCATGGCGCTACAAGTACAAACCTACTGGCAGGAGCCGGAACAATGCACTACAATCAGCAGATGGGAGTGGGCAATTTTCCTTTGGCGGGGCATCATATGAATGATCCTTCTCTACTATTTGGCCCGATCTTGCATCTGCGGGTAGGTGATTTGGTGCAGATTTCAGATCGTATCAATCTGTATAGTTATCGGGTCGTAGAAACTAAGCTGGTACATCAAAGCGAAACGACAATCCTTAATGATACAGAAGTACCGACAGTAACGCTATTTACTTGTGACACCAGTACCATCGCCACGGACTTTCGTTTTGTCGTGGTGGCAGAGAAGATGGACGAATCTTCCTTAGAAGGAACCCGTGGTGGCGCTTTTCTTTCCACCGAAGCACGAGATAATCCTTACATTGTTTCCTTTCAACTGATAAATGAGACTGTACTCTTACAGGAACAACAGAATGATTTACTAAGATGGGGTCTACTGGTAGCCGGGATAACACTTGCGGTTTGTATGATAGGGATGCTACTTTTTGTAAGAATTGAGAAGAAATACATGTACTTAAAAAGAAGAAAATAGCTTGGCTATAGAAAGCAAGTAATTAAATAGTCACAAAATCTACGGCAATCTCTTTGTAATAAAGGGGTTGCATTTTTTGTTGGGGAAAAAGGAAAATAGAAAAAAGTGAAAAGGCCAAAGTTTGCAATGTCATTAACTTAAGAAATATTTGAGTAGTTTCCAGCCTAATTCCCTTTTGTTCGCGGATTGCGTGGGCGTGAATTTCCGGCGGTTGATGTTCCAGAATGTATTCAATCGGCCAAATTATACTGTAAAGTTTATCGCCCACATAGTTGTATTCCGGGCTGAAAAAGCGAGTACATAGTTTCAACTAGTAATACCTGTGCCGACTTGTCCATTAACCGAAAGGGTCGACATATTTGCGGTTTGTGGTTCAATTACCTATAAGTAATAAAGAGAGAACTTTAACTTTACCCTTTAGGGTGTAGTCTTAATCTTAGATAAAAGTATAATTAATGGTATAACGCTTACCGTGAAGGAGGATATGATTATGAAGAAAATTTTATGTGCCTTGCTGACAATCTTGGTGATTGTAGGGGCTGCTCCTTCTATCGAAAATGATATTGACGAGCAGACGCAGAATAAGAACGAAATAGAGGCAGCTCTTACGGAGCAGAAGCATAATGTGAACGATGTAGAGCTAACTTTTACCGAGCAGACACAGAATGTGGATGAATCCAAGACAGCGTTTGAAGAGCAAACACAGAATGTGAATGAAGTCGAGGCAGCTTTTGAGAAGCAAATGCAGAATATAAGCGAAGTTGAGATAGCTTTAGCCGAGCAAATGCAGAGTATGAGCGAAGTTGAGGTAGCTTTTGCTGAGCAGATGCAGAGTATGAGCGAAGTCGAGGCGTATTTTGGCGAGGAAACGTCCGAATTTGTTACCGGTGATTGGGATGAGGGTCTTTTTATCCACTTTGATGATGAGGGTTACGTCACCTTAGAGCCAAATATCCCTGCCCACAACCTTATCTTGGACGGAGATTTCCTCCGTGTCCGTCTTCCTATGGAGATAGCCAGAGAAGATATCACCCTATCTCTTCCGGAAGGCTGGACATATGAAATTGACTACGAGGAAGAAACACTTCCTGAGCCCAATTTCGGATCCGAGGCAAAACCATCTCCGAAAACTTATACCATGGTCAGTGTCCAACACACCTGGAACCAACACATTGAAGAAATGAAGCAAAGGAACATTATGCCCCTTGTTTCACCTTTACCAATCGGATTTTCGGAAGGCACACTTCCTGCCAATGCCAGCCCTCAAGAGTGGAACAATGCCATTGGTTCTGGAAACCGAGTGGTTCGAGTGATGGGCAACCAGACCAATATGCCAAATATCATTAACATTTCCGGTAACCGTCATGTGATTATTGCCAGCAATGGCACCAATCTGACACATAATACCCTTACAGGAACGCGTTTTACGATAGGAGCTCCTAATAACGGACGACACTTTAATTTGTTTCCGGGTGCAACATTAACCCTTGTTCAAATTGCCCTAAATGGCAGAACAAGACCGAGTGACCCGGTCTGGCAAGGCGGTGTCTCTCTTCTCGGATGGCAGCCAGGTATGGGGGATGCAAATCCAGCCATCATCCACATGCTGGATGGCTCTGAAATTCACAATTGCCGAGCGGATTTGGGTGGCGGCATTTTTGCGGATATGTTTTCCGAGATTTTCATCAACGGCGGCACATTACGGGAAAATGTGGCCACAAGCAATACACATGGAGGTGGTGGCGGCGCGAGGGCCGTTTGGGGCTCAAAAATCACACTGCGCAATGCCCTTATAATAGACAATATAGCGATAGCCGATTACGGCCACGGCGGTGGCTTCGATGTTACGAATGGATCCGAGATTACCATCAATGAAGGTACAGTCATAAAAGGAAACACTGCCGGAAGGCGGGGGGGCGGCGTATGTATCTGGCAGAACTCCACAGGCGTGATGAATGATGGTCAGATTGTTGAAAACTACGCTTCCGAGTCAGGCGGCGGCATCGTGCTTACAGGCGTGAACCGTCTCCACGAACCGGCCGACAGATCTAAATTTACCATGACCGGCGGTATCATTGAAGAAAACTGGACAGACGATCGGGGTGGCGGTATCAGCGGTTTTCATCCTACTGATGCTCCCGAACAGCCTCTAATGGCGGTTCAAGAAATAATAATAAACGGTGGTGAAATTCGTGATAATACAAGCGGAAACGGCGGCGGTGTTTGGTTCTACAGCGGCACCTTCCATACCACCGGCGGCGAGATTATTGACAACAATGCAGTAAACGGTGCGGGTATCTACTGGGCGGAAGGACCCGGCGTCTGGAGAACATCCGGTGATGAGATTGACATCCGTGGAAATAAAGCATCCGGAAACGGCGGTGGGCTTGCCACTGTCGGTCCACACAATCGCACCATACTGGGTAGAATAAACATTCAAGAAAACGAAGCGCAAAACGGTGGCGGTGTCTGGATGGGAGGAAGCGGCATTCTAACCATGAACAGTGGGACAATGCCTATCCAGGGTAATAAGGCCACAGGAAATGGCGGCGGTGTCTACATCTCCACCGGAACATTTGCCCAAAGTGGCAGTATCATCACAAAGAACGACGCCACAGGAGACGGCGGCGGTGTATATGTTGTGGGTGGTAGTAGTTTCCACGCTACAGGTGGTTCTATTATCGATAACATTGCCGGTGATGGTGGCGGATTCTATGTACCTCACAGTAACTTACGAAACATTTCTATCGTCACTAATTTTGTGTTCGACCAAAACTTTGCCAGGAATGGTCTGAAGATCAACAGTAAACTGGCAGCGGACTGGCACTCTACCATTAGACCCGGTACGGTAACCCTCTCAGGTCAGACTATCATTGATGTAGATCCGGCCGGGACAGGTTTTGTGATAGAGGTCGAACCCCATGCATTTACAAACTACGACATTAACGCAGAAGGTCAGCCTTTTTGGCGTGTTACATATGACGTGGGCGAAGGGGAGGGAGAAGTCTTTGCTT
>JGI20163J15578_10000585_pt1 | contig 15072 bp, 11 predicted proteins | sample TergutCu122P1_FD_15578 | JGI IMG/M metagenome (IMG submission 15578)
CGCCTTGTACAGAGCATGTATGACGAAGAGGGCAACACCGTTATTGAAGGTGTAAAAAGTGGTGACTACGAAGAAAACATAGACTACAGCGAGGAATTATTTCGCCGCCAAACAGAACCTTTGGCAGGTACAGACTTAGTTGGCACAGGCAGCATTGCAACACGCCTCTGGTCACGCCCAGCAGCAACCGTTGTCGGAGTAGACATGCCCAGCATAGAAGCATCCTCAAACATCGTCATCCCAGAAGTAGGCGCAAGAATTTCCCTGCGCTTCCCCTCAGGACAGAGAGGCGCAGATGTACTTGAAGCCTTGAAAAGACACCTACAGACACATGTTCCCTGGAGAGCAGAACTAACTTTTGTGGATGAAAACGTCATGAACGCCTTTGCAGTCCGAAAAGGAGAGAGTGGAGAGNCTGGTCCCTACACAAAGCNAATAAAAGACTGCCTAAGCAAAGCCTTCGAAGCACCCTGCAAAGAAGCAGGCAGCGGAGGCAGCATCCCCTTACTAGAAGTCCTACAAAGCATCTCCCCAAAAGCAGAATTCCTCCTCTTCGGCCCCATAGACAGCGAACTATCAAACATACACGGAGCCAACGAAAGCGTCTGCCAAAAAGAGCTAACAAACTGCACAAAAGCACAATCCCTGTTCATGAGTAGAGTGATGGATAACACTGGAGTATAATTAAGCCTTATGCTAAAATACTTTTTTCATACAGCAAGAGGATTTGCACGTGATTCTTGGAATAGCCGAGCAATTACTTGGCAACTTTCACTTCAAAAGATAGTCAAAGAGTACAAGGGCACAGGACTTGGCGTAGCATGGGCTATTTTGCAGCCACTCGTGTTTGTGCTTATTTTTTGGTTTGCCATCGAGGTCGGTCTTCGTGGTGGTCGAGATGTTGGAGAAGAGTTCTCCTTCTTCTTTTGGCTCATCCCTGGCATCTTTGCATGGAGAGCGATTACCTCAGCTATTGGCACAGGGGGCAATTCTATCAGGGCAAATGCTAATTTGGTGACTAAAGTAGTTTTTCCAAAGATTACTATTCCCCAATTTGTGATTCTTTCTCTCTTTATTGTTCATGTGGTGATTATGCTGTTTGCCATGGCTATCTTTATTGCATTTGGACACTATCCCACAATTTACTGGCTTCAGTTAGTTTACGCGATTGCAGTGAATTTCATTTTTTGCTTAATTGTTGCGGTACTGCTGTCTGCAATAACTGCATTCTCAAAGGACTTTCTGCAGTTCGTTAGAACAATCATGACAGGATTGTTTTGGTTCTCAGGAATAATTTGGCCTTTGTCCAACCTTGATGGTCTTTTGGCGACACTGATTAAGCTAAATCCTATTGTTTATGTCGTTGAAACCTACCGCTGGTCGATGATATATCACACGTGGTTTTGGGAACAGCCTGCTTGGACTGCCTATTTCTGGGGATTGATGTTAATACATGCAATTGCTGCAATCTTTATCTGGGGCAGAACATCACGATATTTTGCCGATGTGCTCTAGGAGGTGACATGATGAATTTAAAGACAGAGCAAAAAGATGAGGACAGCATGCCCAATGAAACAATTTCTGGCGAGGCAGACAAAAAGGCTGTTGAGTATGTAATCAAAATTCAAAATGTCAGTAAAAAATATCACATGTATAAAAATGATATGAGACGCGCTCTTGGCATGATGGGTCTGAAAGTGCCGCATACAGACTTTGTAGCCCTTGATGATTTTACGGTAAGTTTTGAAAAGGGAGAAGTTACTGCTATTCTGGGACGAAACGGTTCTGGTAAGTCAACCCTGCTGAAGCTGATATCTGGAGTATCTTATCCTGATTCTGGCAGTATAACAGTGGATGGTCGGATCTCCGCTTTACTTGAGCTTAGATCAGGCTTCAATAAAGAAATGACAGGACGCGAAAATATTCGCTTCAAGGCGTTAACAATGGGGATATCAAAGGCTGAGATTGAAGAAGCAATGGATGACATCATTGAATTCGCAGACCTTGGGGTACACATTAATGAGCCTTTCCGAACATACTCCAGTGGAATGAAGGCACGACTAGGATTTGCAGTTGCCGTCAATATAAATCCAGATATTCTTATTGTTGACGAAGCTCTTTCTGTTGGCGACAGCGTGTTTCGTATGAAGTGCATTAACAAAATGAATGAATTTCGCGAACAGGGAAAGACAATCCTTTTTGTCAGTCACAGCATGAACACGGTGAAAGCCTTTTGCACCAAAGCTGTATGGATTAACAAGGGCAAGCTAATGGCTGAGGGTGACATGGGTGAAGTTGTGGTGCAATATTCTGAATTCTTAAAGAAGCAGCGCGCTCTTCTCAAGAGGAAGCGCAAAGAAGATAATGAGGATTCAGATTTACCCCTGACAAAGCGCGATATTGTAAGCCCATACGGATTTAAACTAATTAATTCTGAGGAAGAAACCATTGAGTCAATAAGCTCTGACGACAATTGGGGCTTTGCTTTTGAGTATGAAGTCAAGAGAGATGTTTCAAGTTTAAACCTTGCCTTCACAATTTTTAATTCGGAGGACGTAGAAGTATATTCGTCTGATAAAGCAGCTGTCGAACTAAATACTTCGCTGGGCAAACATGAGATGAAAGTTATGTTTGACGGCGGAGAACTCATGCCTGGTGCCTATTACGTAACGGTAGACATCTGGGACAGTCTTTCTGGAATGAAAGTTCGTGTGACACGCCTCGCAGCCCTTGATATCTTACCCTCCAGCTACAAAGGAACAGGTATTGCCTATATCCCTTATAGGGTTGAGCATGGCTCAGATAGGTCTCCATAGATTGGTTTTAGGGGAGGAGAAAATTAATCGTCCTCTTTTTCGCTTGTAGCTAATTTTAGTACAAAGTCACACATACTTTGCCTGTTGTCATTGTGGCAGAATTTTTCATAAACCTTTCTATACTCATCATTAATTTCGTAGTTTTTTATCATGCATGCAATTTCTTTTTCGCTAGCACTTGCAAATGGCAGCAAGTATGTCCACATTGAGCTGTATACATCGCGGAACCTTTTATACTTGTAGTAATCGTTTGACAGGATAAGTACGGGCAGTTCGATTTCAAACGCATCAAACATTGCAGACGAATAATCCGTAATTAAATAGTCTGCGATTAACAGCAATTCTTGAGTTTCCAATTCTGTATTTGTTATGAATTGCCCACTGCCACAATTCAAATATGCATGGTTTTTCGAAACGAGCATGTATTCATCCCCAAGATACAGACGGAGCTCTTCTGCATCAATCATGTATGAAAAATCACGATTCCGTCCCGACTTTCCCCAATTGTAGTCTCGCCATGTTGGCAAGTATGCGATTATCTTTTGATCACTTGCAAAGCCAGCCTTCTCCCGAATTTCGCCTTTGAGATTCTCGTTGTCCTTATTGTCAATCAAAAATTGAACTCGAGGATAACCATAGGGCAGTAGTTTATTTGCAGGAATCAAAAAAGAGCTTTCAAAAAATTTGTTTGCGCTTTGACAATTTGTCAGAAGATAATCCCATTTAGATATATTGTTGAAATTTTTTATTTTGTGACCTGGAGATTTTGCCGATAGCATCGTCTCATCTGCGTCAAATAGCAATTTCTTTAGCGGAGTTCCATGCCACAATTGTATCCATGTTGCACCAGGAGATTTTTTTAAATCAGCTGGAATCCAACTTTCGAAGATAATTATTTTTGATTTATAAAAAATTTCATAAAACTCTAAGCTGCGAGGAGCTATTCTTTGAGCCTCTGGGACATCCTCGCTTGTAGTCACAAAGTAAACATTGGGAATTCTTTTTTTAGTAAGCTCATCAAATAGATACTTGGAATTTCCTGTGAATCTGTAATCAAATCCCATAAACAGAACAATGTCTTCTTTTGTCGAAGTTAACGATTTCTCGTATTCTGCTGTATGGTAGCGACGCCTGTTTTTAGCAGCACGCCTGTTTTTAGCAGCACGCCTGCCTTTCCTTGTCATGCGCGAGAAAAAAGTAGTAATTTTGCGCTTGTACTTACCCGCTTTTCTTCGCAGCTTATAATAAAAGCGATAGTATATATAAATTAGGTAAAATAGCTTGGCATTTCTTTTCTTAAACACATCATACTTGAAAAAAGTTCTCATCATCCTGTATGGCATTTTGTGTTCTACAGTTTCTGCATTGGACATCGCGTTTACAAAATTGTGTCTGAATGTCTTCCTGTATTTTTTAGGAGTCCTTTTTTTGTAATACAAAAAGAAAGTGAGGATTAAATGTCGATGGAAATAGTACACTCGAGGATTTATGTTTCCAGCTAGCAATGCTAATGTATCTTCTACTGCAGCGATATAGCTGTCAGCGTGCAGAGTTGAGCAGTGGTTTGTTTTAGTGCTTGAGCTTTCACTAATTCGCACGCTATACAGAGGAGAGTGTAGTAATGAGACTTTTTTTGCGCTTAATACCGCTTTAACCCAAAAAGAAAAATCTTCGTAAAGATAGCCCTCCCCGTATTTTATATTATTTTCTAATAAAAACTTTTTTGAGTATAGTTTGCTTACTGTGTAAATGGGAGTGCTTCCGAAGAGGTTCAAACAGTTTTCTCCCAGCAAATATGAATTGCGGAAATTTCTATCCTTGCTTTTATATGTATATGTTATCTCTCCCTCGTCTTCTATAAAGTATTTCCAGTCAAACATTAAGAAGTCAGACTGTTGACGCTCTATTTTTTCGAGAGCTACTTCTAAGGTGACAGGCTCAATAGAATCATCCGCATCTAAAAAGAGTATATATTCGCCCTTTGCTTGGGTTACAGCTAAGTTCCTTGCGCGTCCTTGCCCGCCATTTTCTTTGTCGATAATTATTATGTTGTCATACTTGCTTTCGTAATCCTTTAGTATGCGTAATGTATCGTCAGTTGATCCGTCATTCACAACTACAATTTCGAAATTGGTGTATGTTTGCTCCAGGACAGAGTTGATAGAGCACTTGATGTATTCTTCACAGTTGTAGGCAGGTATTATTACACTAATTTTTTTTGTTGTTTCCATGTCAAAAACAGATCCCCTAAGTTACAAATCGCTAGACTGCATGTATAAAAATGGTACGAGCTTTCAAGTTGCAAACCTCACCTACTGAGTGGTTGAGCCTCAGTAGGTGAGCACATAGTCTTAAATGCGGCATATTTGCAAAAGGATAATAGCTTACTTTTTCTTGGTGAGAAACTCATAGTAAGAATTTAATCTTCTACTCAGCTCACTAGAAGAAACCGCGTTTAAAGGGATTAAGGGCGGTGCAACTTCTACAGAACGCCTCCGTATATCATATGGTGATGGTGCTGTGCATTGCTCATCATAAATATTTTCGATTTCATTTTTTCGCAAGAAAGCTAACCATGCTGCAAAATTTTCTTTATGCTTTGCGTGTACTTTCGAAAAGTCTGCTGCTTCATAAAATAACCTGACACGCTCAACTTCAGAAAGGTTTGGGTGACGGTCTAAATCCGAAAGACTTATACTGGGTATACCATGCGTTCCTGCAAGTTCGCTTACCCTGCTATCTACCTTTATGACCACGCCAGGAACACCAGATAAAGTAGGTGCGATTGTGCCATGAATTCGTGAGCCAAACGCGAAGTCAACGTTTTCTTTCAAGAAATCGAACCATGCAAAGATGTCAATGAATGAAATCACCTTTTTATCTTGATAGAATCTGTGCGAGAAATCATTTGGAAAACTTGGAATTTTATTAAATCTCTTGTCGGTATGCCCCCAATACATCAAGCGCAATTCACAGGTTTGTTGAGGAATGTAGTAGTAATTTTTATTTGCCATCGCGCTGACATAATTGTTAAAAAAATCGCTAACATTTTGTTGTGAACTATAGCCCGTATGGTAGTTAAAAGAAAAAGATACTGTAAAGTCCTCGTCATCAAAATCTTTGCTCTTAAACTGAGGCAATTGTTCTCCCCAAAAGTAAACGGAAGGACAACCGATTATATCAACGTGCTCTTCCGAAAACCCTAGATGTTTTGTTAGATAGTCATATGTTATTTCTCCACGTACCCCAATAGAAGCAGATCTTTCTAATATCGCTTCGCAAAATTTTCGCGCTAAACCGTCAAAGCTATACTTCTCCTCTTGAAACTTTGGATCTACTTCACCTTGAAAGGCGCATCCTACTATTATGCAGGGGATCTTCAATTTTTTGATAAAAGGCAAGTACAATTTCATATGAGTTGGACTTTTGGTAAAGAGGACCGAAAAGTTTATGAGGAAATATTTGCATTCGCTATTTATTCTGTCGATGAATTCTTCATTATCCATATATTTTGATATTAAACCAGGATATACGTTGATAAACTCGTCCTCAACGGAAGTCATTGTAGTTTTTATTATAGAATTGCTGAATAGTAAATGACCTATGCTTGCCCAAGGTAAATCCTTGTGTATAAACTCTTCATAACTTGGCTTTCTAAACAGCGGGGTTTTTCCTCTAATTAATACTTTCTTCACTTTTAAAATCCCTTCAAAGTAGTTTTGCCTTACTTTTTTGAAAACTTTGCAATTGCTGTGAACTATAGGGCAGGAGCTAAAACTTCTATACTATTTGAATGTGTAGCAATATCTCTTGAATGCCCTTTCTAATTTGCAGGTACAAAACAACACATTTCATACTATCAAACAATTTGTGTGCATGGGATGTAATTCGCTTAGTGAAGCATAGGTGGTGGCTCGCTCACATTCTCTAGTACTAGTTTATTTGCATAGAGCTTTGATTCTCTCAATAGAAAATTTGTGACAAGCACAATTGATTCGTAAAATAAAGAAGCAATGCAACAGTTTACAAATTTGCTTTAATGAGAAAGAATACGGAAATGGCGTTGTTGATTAGCGGCATTTGCTTAATGGGGGTAGAGAAGCTTTATGTGCAGACTGAAGAAAGTAAGCATAATTGTTTTACCAGCGCCAAGCGACGCGGGCGATATTATCGAATGTCTGAAATCAATTCGATCTCAAGCTAATGCCATCTTTGAAATTGTAATTGCGTGTGATAGTTTCAGCAGCGAGGAACTAAGCAGACTAAGAGCTCACAAGAATTATAATCGCTCTGTGCGCATATCAATCGAAAGAAATATTCGAGATTTAATTTTGCAAAACACTAATGGCGATTACTTAATGTTTCTAACAGCCGATACTCAAATTGAGCCCCACACATTAGAGATGGCGCTTGACAGGATTGGACTAACTGAATCTGATTTCGTTATCTTTGACTGGAAGTATTCTCATGCATCGCGCAAGTCTGTATATCTTAACGAGAATGGTTTTTTTGGACAGCACTATCTAGAGGGTGACGACCGCAAAAAGCTTCTTGAAATTAAATTCCCTCACCTTGATGGCAGTAAGTTGTATAGTCGAGAATTTTTGCTAAAAAACATAAAGGATGAGACAATTTCTGCTAGCAAGTGCAGTGACGCGTGGAATAAGGTGGTCATTGAAGCAAAGAGAATAGGGCTTCTGCATGCGCCCCTGCTCAATATTCGAATCAAAGAATCTGTTGATGACAAAACATTGTGCAAGCTAAAAGGACCAAATCAAAACCTAAATCGGAGTACGTACAAATTGATGAAAAGTAAATCTGCAGTCGAATCTCATGAGGATATTATTTTGTTCATGGGCTTTGATTATAGATATGTAGGAAATTCACGATATCTCTTTGAAGATTTGCTTAAAGTGTGCGACGATAACATATACTTTGCCACAAAGAGTGAGTTGGTTGATGATAAATTTAGAATTAAGCCATATAGTAAGGTGTTTTTTGAAGCATTTTATAGCGCGAAAGTAGTCATTTTTGAATCATGGGTTCCACTTTTTTTGCTAAAGCCTAAGAAGGCTATCTGGATTCAAATGTGGCATGGACAACCACTTAAGAAATTGCTCTTTGATTCGGAAGAACCAGAAATCACCACGAGAAGAAGAGATCACAAAAGGCACAAATATAACGACATTTGCAGGTGGGACTACCTTCTCATAGACGGTGAAGGCTCTCGTAATTATTTCGAGCGTTCGTTTATGTTGCCAAGCAATAAAGTATTATCCTTTGGCTATCCTCGAGTTCAGTATCTTTTTAGCAAAAAGTATGATTTAGACCATCGAAGGGCAGTAAGAAGAATGCTGAATATTTCTTCTGGCACTAAAGTTGTCCTATATCTTTCCACATGGAGAGATTACAATTATGGAAAGGTTCAAGATGAGCGAGATTTTTCATATTTGCTTGAAGTCTCATCGTTGCAGGAAGATTTAGGTGATGGCTACACTGTTATTTCACGTGAGCATGCCATACTTGGAAGCAATAGTGAGAACTTGCTTACAGAACTTGAGGTAGACACTCAAGATCTTTTACTGGCGGCAGATTACCTGGTTACAGATTACTCTTCAGTAATGTTTGATGCGTTTGCCATAGATTTGCCCGTAGTCCTTTTTGCTAATGACTTTGACAAATATGCAAAGAGTAGAGGTGTTTATGAAGACATCTGGACAGACCTTTTACCCTTTGTTTGTAGCGATGAGAGTGATGTTGCAAGTATGATTCGAGGCTATAAGCTTGACACTAATTATCGCCAGGTAGCCCAACGTTTCAAGAGTGCTGGCAAACAGAAGGAATTTATTAAATTTATCCTCAGTCAAAGCAATAAGAGAAAACATAAGCAGAATCGTAGTGCTAAATGCTATCTACGCTGCGTGTTTAAAATCTTCCCTCGTCCAGTGAAGTCATGGCTTAAGGGTGCAAGAGCTCTTTTTACTGCGGGATAATCATTGTCATGAGGCTAGAGTGTTACTTGATGAATGGGGTTAGAGTGGAAGCATGAGAAAGAGAAGCGAATAACTGAGGAATTACTGCTAGGTTCTCCACTCCATAATTAGATTTAAAATTACAGCAACTAGTTAGATCAAGCAGTCAACAAAGCCATCGTAATCCCTGTATAATAGAGTGTTCTTTTGCGCGCTGAAAAATTGTGCAGAAGGGATGACTACTAATGGACGCAACATTGAAGGAGCTTAGCTTAATGAAATGTATATTACTGGCCGCCGGTAGGGGAACCAGAATTTCAAATATGATAGACAATGTGCCAAAGTGTACTTTGGATGTTGGGGGTACCCCTTTAGTTCGCAGAACGATACTCATGTTGGAAGAGTTGAATGTCGAGCCAATAGTGTGTGTGGGGTATAGGCAGGACGTGGTGAGAAAGGCGATTGAAGGCACTAGTGCCAAAGTAATCTTCAATCCTTTTTATGACATAACCAACAGCATAGCAAGTCTGTGGTTTGCTCAAGATGACTTAGATGATGATCTTATCGTGATGAATGCAGACGTGTTTTTAGAGAAAGAAACGTTTGAAGACATAATCAATGACAAAAGAGATGTTGTCATGGCGATTGACAAGACAAGAATTTTGCACGGTGATTACTTTTTTGGGCTGGATGAAGATGACTGCATTATCAGATATGGGAAAGAACTTACGGTAGAAGAGCGTGACTGCGAATATGTTGGGCTTGCCAAATTGCGAAAAGGTTTTCTCCCGACCTTTAATGAAAAACTTATCGAAATGATAGATGTGCAAAAGCATGACTGTTGGTGGGAGGATGTTCTTTACCAACTTGCAGATAAGGGCGCTGACATTCACACCTTGGACATAAGTAAAAACTTCTGGAGAGAAGTAGATTACTATGACGATTATGAGATGATATTGGAATACATTTCGAAAAAGTCTGCAGAGGGGTAAGTGTGAAGATATTTACTGTTGGACCTGTTGCGATGTTTCCCGAAACATTGGAAATTTCTGGGAAGCAAACGCCTTACTTTAGAACAGCTGACTTTTCTGAAGTAATGCTAGCGACAGAGAAATCGATACTAAAGTTGCTGAATGCTCCAGATGGTTCAAAGACTGTTTTCTTGACGACTTCAGGCACTGGTGCTATGGAGGCAAGCTTAATCAATTTGGCAAAACCACAAGACAGTTTCTTGGTTATTACGGGAGGAACGTTTGGATATCGCTTCTCGGAATTGTGCGATATTCACCATATAAGGCATCAAAAATTAGAGTTGGATTTTGGTGAGAATTGACCCAAGAACATCTTGAAGCCTATGCAGGCAAAGGAATTACGGGACTACTGGTTAACATTCACGAAACAAGCACGGGACAACTGTATGATGCAAAAATGCTGGGTGACTTTTGCAGAAGAGAAGGTCTGCTGTTTATTATTGATGCGATTAGCTCTTTTCTGGCAGATCCTCTTGATATGACTGACATATCGGCTGACGCCATCATTTTCTCTTCGCATAAAGCAATGGCGCTTAATCCTGGGTTGTCATGTGTTGTGTTGAGTCCTAGGGCTTATGAAGAAAGAATTTTAGGCAGTGATATAAAAGTTCTTTATTTAGATTTTAATAATCATATTAACGATATGACTAGAGGGCAAACCCCTTTTACTCCTGCCGTTGATATTGCACTTTGCATGAATGCCATGCTGGGCAGCATTTGCGAGGGGGGAATTGAGTCGAAAATAGCACAAACTAGAGAGGTTGCTTTAGATTTTCGCCGTAAAATTGAGGCATTGGAAAACATTAGTCTTCCTGATTTTCCGCTTTCTAACGCTTTGACACCGTTGGTTTTCAGTGATGATAAGGCAAGTATAGTTCATGAAATCTTGTACAATGAGTATGGATTGATGCTTACTCCTAATGGCGGGGAATTGGCTAAAAAAGTTCTTAGGGTAGGTCATATCGGAAACCATACTATAGCTGAAAATGATGAAATTGTTTCTGCAATTGCCCAAGTCTACGATAGGAGTTCCTAGCATGAAGATTATTAGACATGATGACATTGTAGCTGCCAATATAAAGCCGTCTTTGTGCTTTGAATGGGTGGATGAGATGTTGAAGAACAAAGAAACGGCTGTCCTGCCACCAAAGATTAGCTTACACTTTGATGATGATGGTTTTTTTAATACTATGCCCTGTGTTATTCCTCACCTAGGTGTTGATGGGGTGAAGGTCATCACAAGGAAAATTGGTAGAAACCCCTCGATTGACAGCCAGCTACTTCTTTACGATGGAGAGAGTAGAAATGTTAAGGCAATTTTAGACGCGAATTGGCTAACAGCTATGAGAACAGGAGCAGTTGCCGTTCACTCCATTAAGGCTTTGGCGAAAAAAGACTTCAAGAACATTGGCCTTGTTGGTTTTGGCAATACTCAAACTGCAACGATTAAGATTTTGCTTGACATGTACCGTGACAGAGAGCTTAATTTCAGCCTAATGAAGTACAAAGAGGCACATGTCCGCTTCCGCGATTTCATCCTCGCAGAAGCGAAAAAGGCTGGTGCTGAGCAGGTTAGCGTAGAGTATGTTGACGACATAGATGAGCTGATGGGCAACAATGACATCATCGTATCTGCTGTCACCTATGCTGACAAAGATTTTTGCGAGCCCACTGTGTACAAACCAGGTGTTTTGATTGTTGCCATTCACCTTCGAGGTTTCTTGCACTGTGATCCTGTGTTTGACAAGGTGTTTTGCGACGACTTTTCCCACGTTAGTGGATTTAAGTATTTTGACAAGTGGAAGTACAAGGCCGAGGTTGCCCAAGTTGCTCGAGGAGAAGCAAAGGGAAGAGAAAGCGATGACGAGAGAATAATCGCTTACAACGTTGGACTTTCTTTGCACGATGTGTTTTTCGCAGAAAAAATCTATGAAATTGTTGGTGAGAATTGTTCAGAAATTGAACTGAATGCTCCGACAGAAAGTGTTTGGCTTATGGAGGAGAGCAGCTAAGTGACTCCGGTACAAAAAGTTCTTTACGAACTGCTGATAGAGTTTGATGAGATATGCACTAAGCACGATATTACCTATTATCTTGGAGGCGGAACAGCTCTCGGTGCTATAAGAAACGGGGGTTTCTTGCCCTGGGATAATGACATGGACTTGTACATGCCTCGACGTGAGTACAAGAAATTGTGTGAGGTTATAGATTTAGAGCTTAAAGAGGATCGCTTTTTTGTAAACAAAGAGAGGAATCCTTATTATCTAAATCCAATTGCGAGGTATGGAAACTCCAATACGACTAAGCTCTATTTTTCTTTTATGACAGACGGAGAGTCTTGTGGACAACATTTCGATATCTTGATTTTTGACCCCTTTCCCAACGATTCAGAAGAGCAGCAAAAATATAGAGATTTGCTAAGAATTTATTGTGAGATTTTGCAGCCCTACTTTGTTGTGGCCAGAGAAACTTACAAGCATTCAAAAGTTTTTAATTATTCCTTATATAAAGACTATATGAGGCAGGTTGAAGAACGTGGGAAAGCTGCTGTCATTCAAGAATTGGAAGAATACCTCTTTTCTTTCCCGGATGAAGAAGCAGAACTCTATTGCATGAATTGGGGTCTTGATGTCCTGTGCTATAACAGGGCTTATTTTGGAAATCCTAGAAGAGTGCCTTTTGAAGACAGGCTTTTCCCCATAGCCGAAAAAGCAGAACAAATCTTTAGACTTGCCTATGGAGATAATTGGATGTTGCTTCCGCCAAAGGAGTTTAGGATTGCAAAGAGGGCGGCAGATAATTGTGATTTGCCTGTCAAGCTACTGGTTGACCTTTACCACAAGGGCTACGATAGGGATAAAGCAGTTGCTGATTTTGCTAAATATAAGGATGCCCAACTTTATCTTCGCCTAATAAGAGAAGGCTTCGATAAAAAAAGATGTCAAAAAGCTATTGATAGGGCAACAAGGAAGGTCAACCCTTCATTTAGTGTGGAGGAGTATTTAGATCTTCAGCTGAACGTAGATGCATTGAAGTATGAAGTATGTGTCGATGCTCCAATAGCAGTGGTGAACGAGTCCTTGAGCGTGCTGCTTAAAAGAGGGAAGTTTGGTGTTGTTGCAAAAATTATTGCACGAAGAAGGCAGCAACAAATGCCTGCCTCGGAAGAAACTTTAAGAATTGAAAAGGTGGCAGGGCAAATGCGCGATTTATCAGTTGCTTACTATGACAAGCATGATATTGCACACATTGCTGATTTTTTCACCAAAGACGAAGAGCTGGATATTCCCTTTTTCGCAGCTATGAAAAATGTTGTATTGCTGGAGAATTTTGACGATGAAGAGCTTAAGAAGATGGACTTATATGAGTCTTTATCGAAAAAACTTGAGGACAGAGATTATTTCGAAGATGATTTATTTAGCAAGACTGCAGCTGACATCTTTGTGAAGTTGGGGCAGATTGATAAGGCGAATGAATTGTATTCGGCAGTGCTTAGTCGAGCGAACCATGCCTTACTAATCAGAGATATAGAGAAGTTGAAAAAGGAAGGTATGGCTATTTGCAAGAGTTCAGGCTTTACCAGTGATTTTGTGCAAAGAGCGTATCGCGCAGAGAAAAAAGCTTTAAAGGATAAGCTGACATTAAAAAATGAGCCGATGCCTCGCAGGATAAAGTCAAAAATTGACTACATTTGCTACATATTACTCCAGCCGATTAATTCTGACTTTAATATACGGAATACGCTTGCCATGCGTAAAAACTTTATTGAGAGCAAGCGAGTGATTGATAAGCATAGAAGCAATTATCGCGCGCTAAAGAATTTGGCGCAAAGACTTGGTTGATAAGGGACGGATAAAGAAAATGACAAGTAGTGCGGAAAAGGTGTCAAGACATACAATGTTTGTATCAAGCCCTAGAATCGAACAAGATTCAAAGGGTAAAGCGCGCTTATGCAGTGACATTTCATGTAAGGGCAGATGGTCAGGCGAGAGCATCTATACAAGGAAATTTTGGACAGAGCTTGATGCTCCTGCTGAAACAAAGCCTGTGTACTTTGAAACAGATAAGGACTTTGCTGATTTTCTCTGCCATGAGCGCTCAGATGCATTCTTGGTGGGATTACTGCCATGGGCCATGCGAACTGGTCAAGATATTGAATGTGAAGCCCCTGTGACGGAAGAGCTGCTTCATAACATTAACAATATGTTAATCCCTGCCATAGCAAAGCATGACTTAAAGCTGCACCGAATAAAGGTAACAGCCCCGACTGATAGCACCCCTTTTGGAGGAAAAGAGGTTGGGACAGGGCTTTCTTTGGGCGTTGATAGTTTGTACACCGTAAACCAGATGATAAATTCAGAATATGAAATATCAAAGTTAACCCACTTGATGTACACATCTTCGAAAGGAAATCTTGAAGAGGGAAAAGTTCCCAACCATGAATCTTTTGAACGCCGTGAGGAGGCACAAGAGGTAGCGGATGCGCTGGGTGTTCCTCTAGTTTTTATTGACAGCAATTTTCGACTTCAATTTCCTGTTTCGCACAGGCATGCTGCTCCCTATACTAATTTGTCCGCAGTGTTCGCTCTGCGCAAATTGTGGCGCGCGTACTTTTTTGCAACTACACATGAAATAGCCAAATTTAGCGTGGTAAATAGTTCTACAGTTAGTGCAGACCACTATTTGTCTCTCTTGACACACTCTTTCACTACGCCAGGACTTAGTTTTTACCCTTCAGACTTGCATGCGGCTAGACCAGAGAAAGTTGCGGTAATCGCTGGCTGCAATATTGCTCAGAGATACTTGCGAGTATGCCTGCTTAAGCCAAAGAATTGCAATACATCGGGGAAGTGCAGTAGGACATTGCTTGACTTGGATATGCACGGACACCTCGACAAGTTTAGAGAATCATTCGATGTTGACTACTATCTCGAGAATAAAGTTTGGTACTTAAGAAGGTTCTACCTGTATCCCAATGATTTGTTCTTGGGTCCTGCTCGTGAACATTTCTTAAGGACTGAACCAGAGTTAATGAAGCAGGCGCAGGAACTTGCAGAGGAAGAATTGAAAGAAAAAAAGAAAAGGAAACAATCTGAGAGAATAAAGAGACAAAGACAGAAAATAAAAGACCAAGAGCAAGAAATAGCAAGGCTGAAACAAGAATTGGCACAAAGCGAGCCATTAATCAAAAAGCTAACTCCTAAACGAATTACGCGAAGACTTAAAAGAACTTTGCGCTGGCACACGAATTAA